>PDWI01007435.1_pt1 | contig 13305 bp, 11 predicted proteins | sample 1430891 | NCBI WGS metagenome assembly PDWI01 (sample SAMN01162508, study PRJNA174530) | Oral metagenome, whole genome shotgun sequencing project. | biome: Marine environment; feature: Marine mammal; material: Swab sample of the gingival sulcus; isolation source: swab sample of gingival sulcus... | reverse complement strand
GCAAAAGAAAGGATTTTATGTATGAGAAGAAAGTTTTATAAAAGCAAAAAGAGTATGTCGGGAGTTATTGCGGTTTTATCTATATTAGTTTACATTGTTGTAAAATTTGTATTACCACAGTTTAGTGGGGATATAGATAAAAATTATAGCTCTTTTAATTATAAAAAATGCTTGGTTGAAAGAGTTGTAGATGGAGATACAATTGTTGTAAAGCTAGATAATAAAAGGGTTAAAGTTCGTTTTTCGGGAGTAAATACTCCTGAATCGGTAGGTGATTATAAGAATAAACCACAGTATTACGGTAAGGAAGCTAGTAAATATACTAAAAAAATGTTATCTAATAAAGAAATTTATATTGAACTTGATAAAAAGAAATACGATAGGTATAAAAGAATGTTAGCGTATATTTGGTTTGAAAAACCTAATAAAAAGTTAAATGGATTTTTTAATGCAAAGCTTATTTCAGAAGGCTATGCAAAATGGTATAATGATGCTAATAATAAAAAGTATGCAAAATTATTTAAAAGGCTAGAAAAAGACGCTAGAAACTCAAAAAAGGGTTTATGGCGTAAAAGATAAGTTTTTTTTAGTATACTGAAATTGCGAAATTGGTTAAAATTAAAAGGTATTTAAATGATAATTAGAGATTATAAAGAAACTGATGAACAAGATTGGTTAAAGTGTAGATTGCTATCATTCTATGATAGTTCGTATGCAGAAAATATTATATATAAAAAGCCAACCTACTTTAATTCTACCATTGATTTAGTTGCTGTAGAAAACAAAAAAATAGTTGGTTTTATTGAAGTTGAAATAGAAGAAGAAGTTGGGGATGTCTGTTACTTAGATACGACTATTGGTGGGGTTGTATGGAATATAGGAGTGTTGCCTGAATATAGAAGAAAGAAAATTGCTAATAAGTTGTTGAATACTGCTATATTAAAAGCAAAAGATTTTAATATAACTAGATTTGAAGCGTGGACACAAGACGATAAGCCTGCAAATGAGTGGTATAAACAAAATGGGTTTAAGTTTATCAAATCATACTTAAATGTATATGCAACGCATTCAGAATGTCTTAAAAATGATTTAATTAATGATAATATTGGTGAAATATTTGCTATTAGAAGTCTAAACTTTGAAGTTCCAATTTATAGAAAAGAAGAAATAATTAAAAAATACAATAAATATTATGAAGTAAAGTTGTATGAAATTAAGTTATAATAGTTTTATAAAAGTAAAAAAGTAAACTTTGTATATTTTTGTTAGCTTATATTGTTGTAAAGTTTGTTAAAGTATGCAAAACTTTTTAAAAAACTAGAAAAAGATGCTAGAAACTCAAAAAAGGGTTTATGGAGTAAAAGATAGGGGTAAAAATGGAAAGAAAAGAGCAAGTTATAATTACTAATATGTGTATGATTTATGACGGAAATAAATTACTTGTGCAAAATAAAATTGAAAACGGGGTAGCTATAGGCATAACTTTCCCTGGTGGACATGTTGAGCAGGGAGAATCTTTAGTTGATGCTGTAATTAGGGAAGTTTTTGAAGAAACGGGACTAACAATATCTTCGCCAGAAATATGCGGAGTTAAAAACTGGATAAATGATGACGGTTCCCGCTATATGGTTTTACTTTATAAGACTAATAATTTTAAAGGCGACATAAAATCATCAAATGAGGGCGATATTTTTTGGATTGATAAAGACGAATTTTTAAATTCTGATAAAGTTGTTTATAGCACAGACAAAATGTATGAAGTGTTTGTAAATAAAAATATAACTGAGTTTTTATGCCGTAAAAATGGCGAAAATTGGGATGAAATTTTAAAGTAAAAATGTTTAAATAAGGTTGTGTATAGAGCTTATAAGTGATTGTTTTAATTTTATTTTAAAGCTAAAGGCAATTATATGTTTACATTTAAGCTAATTTGTTATACAATATATTCCGTATGAGTATATACATTTTAATGTGTATATATAGTAAAAATATATTATTTAGGAGGAAAAAATGGCTAAAGTTATAAAAAGAGAAGAAGGATTAGTTAAATTTGAGTTTGAAGTTTCTGTAGAGGACTTCCAAAAAGCAACAGTTAATGTTTACAATAGAACAAAAAATAAATTCAGAGTACCAGGTTTTAGAAAGGGTAAAGCTACAAAAGGTATAATCGAAAGACATTATGGAGAAGGTGTATTTTACGAAGATGCTTTAAATGAAGTTTTACCGTCTGCTATTGATAGTGCAATAAATGAGTTAGGCATAAAGCTTGCAGCAAGAGCTGACATAAATATAAAAGAGTTAGACCCTAAAAATAAAATTGTTATAGAGGCTAGTGCTCCAGAAAGACCTGAATTTGAACTTGGAGATTATAAAGGTGTAGAGATTGAAATTCCTTCATCAAAAGTAACAGAGGAAGAAATTGATGCTCACATAAATCAAGAACTTTCTAAAAATGCAAGAATTGTAGAAGTTGAAGATAGAGCTATAGAGCCAATGGATACAGTTATTATTGATTTTGTTGGAACTATAGACGGCAAAGAGTTTGACGGTTCATCTGCAACTAACTATTCATTAAAAATCGGTTCAAAATCATTCATAGAAGGATTTGAAGAAGGTCTTATAGGTAAAAATAAAGGCGAAGTTGTAGACATAAATGTAACTTTCCCTGAAGATTATAACGCTAAAGAACTTGCAGGAAAAGATGCTGTATTTAATGTTACAATACACGAAATCAAAGAAGAAAAATTACCAGAATTAGATGATGATTTTGTAATGGATATTTCAGAATTTGATACTGTAGCAGAATATAAAGATTCAATCAAGGAAAAACTTGAAAAACAGAAAAAAGATTCAGAAGAGGGCGTTAAAAAGAATGCTGCATTAAAACATTTATCTGATATTACAGTTGTTGATATTCACGAAAGAACTATTGATGAAGAAGTGGATACTATGCTTAGAGAATTTGAGCAAAACTTGAGTAGAAGTGGGCTAGATATTAAGACTTATATGCAGTTTACAGGTTCTAGCGTTGAAGAACTTAAAGAAGAAATGAAAGCTACTGCAGAAAATAGAGTTAAGAACGAATATATCCTTGAAAAACTTATTGATGTAGAAAAGATAGAAATTTCTAAAGATGAGCTTGAAACTGAACTTAAAAAGGTAGCAGACGCTAGAAGTTTAGATGTTGAGAAAATAAGATCTATATACGAAGTAGATGATTACAAATATTTCAAAGAGCTAATAGCTAAAGATAAGGCTGTAGATTTCTTGGTTGAAAATGCAGTATTTAAAGAAGAAAAATAAGGAGTTAAGTTATGGCAACAATTCCATATGTAGTGGAACAAACTAGTAGAGGCGAAAGAACTTATGATATATATTCTAGGCTTTTAAAAGATAGAATTATATTTTTAAGCGATGAAGTAAATGATGTTACAGCTAGTCTTATTGTAGCACAAATGTTGTTTTTAGAGGCGGAAGACCCTGATAAAGATATTAGTTTTTATATTAATAGTCCGGGTGGTTCTATAACTTCAGGAATGGCTATATATGATACTATGCAGTATATAAAGCCGGATGTATCAACTATATGTATTGGTATGGCTGCCAGTATGGGTGCGTTTCTTCTTGCGGCTGGAGCAAAGGGTAAAAGGTATGCTTTGCCTAATTCAGAAGTTATGATTCATCAACCGCTTGGCGGAGCTAGGGGACAAGCTAGTGATATAAAAATACAAGCGGAAAGAATTTTAAAAATGAAAGAAAAATTAAATACAATTTTAAGCGAAAGAACAGGTCAACCTATAGATATTATAGAAAGAGATACCGATAGGGATAACTTTTTAAGTGCTTTAGCTGCTAAAGAATATGGATTAGTAGATGAAGTGATAGCAAAAAGACCTTAGGAGAAATTAATTAATGAATGAAGAACAAAGATTTTGTGCATTTTGTGGAAGACATGAGACAGAAGTAGATAAATTTGTACTTGGGGCAGAGGCAGCGATTTGTTATGATTGTATAGAAGGATGTTATGATTTAGTAGAAGAATCTCGAAGGATTGTTATCGAATATCCTGAAATGACAGAACTTCCTAAACCAAGAGAAATAAAAGCTATGTTAGATGAATATATTGTGGGTCAAGATAGAGCTAAAAAACTTTTATCTGTTGCAGTATATAACCATTATAAGAGAATACAATTTACAAAAGATGAAAATGATGATATAGAGCTACAAAAGAGCAATGTTCTTATGATAGGACCTACGGGTTCAGGAAAAACTTTGATAGCCCAAACTTTGGCAAAGGTATTAAATGTACCCTTTGCTATAGCTGATGCAACTACGCTTACAGAGGCTGGTTATGTTGGGGAAGATGTAGAGAATATTATACTAAAATTAGTTCAAGCTGCTGATTACGATATTGAGCGTGCAGAGCACGGAATAATTTATGTAGATGAAGTTGATAAAATAGGTAGAAAATCTGAAAACGTATCAATAACTAGGGATGTATCTGGTGAAGGCGTTCAGCAAGCACTTCTTAAAACTTTAGAGGGGACAGTTGCAAGCGTTCCCCCTAAAGGCGGAAGAAAGCATCCAGAACAAGAGTTTATACCTGTAAATACTACTAATATTTTGTTTATACTCGGCGGGGCTTTTGACGGTTTAGATAGTATTATTTCAAAAAGAACAGGTCAAAGTTCAATGGGTTTTGGCGCTGATATAAAGAAAAAAGAAGAGAAAAAAATTGGCGAACTATTACAAAATGTAGAAACGGAAGACCTTATTAAATTTGGATTAATTCCCGAATTTATAGGTAGAGTTCCTATTATTGCTACTTTACAAGAGCTTAATGAAGAAAGTCTTGTAGACATACTTGTTAGACCTAAAAATTCTTTGACAAAGCAATATAAAAAATTATTTGCCATAGATAATGTAGAACTTGACTTTGAAGAGGCTGCTTTAAAAGCGGTTGCTAAAAAAGCTATTGAAAAAAATACAGGTGCTAGAGGGTTAAGAACTATATTAGAAGAACGAATGGTTGATATAATGTATGAAATTCCGGATAATGATGATATAAAGCAATGTATAATTACAGAGGAAACCATACAAAATAATGGAATTCCAGAAGTAGAATTTAAAAATAAATTAAGTGAAGAAAATGCGAATTTATCTTAAAATGTGGAGTAATTAAAATGAAAGAAAATAGCGAAAAAAGAGTGCTATCTTTAATAGCGTCAAGGGGGCTTGTTGTATTTCCTAGTGCAGTTGTGCATTTTGATATAGCTAGGGAAAAATCAATTAAAGCGCTTGAAAACGCTATGCTTAATTCAGATGATATATTTATTACACCCCAAGAAGATTTAACTATTGAACTGCCAACTACTGACGAAATCTCTAAATTTGGTACAATTTGTACAATAAAGCAGATGTTAAAAATGCCTGGCGAAAATATTAGAGTGCTTGTAGAAGGAAAATCAAGGGGAGTAATAACAAAGTTTACTAAAGATTATCCATTTTTTGAGGCTGAAGTTGAAGTTGTAAAGCATAGTTTAAAAGAAGATGCAGAGTTAATTGCTCTTAGAAGACTTGTAACACTTGCTTATGAAAGCTATGTAAATCATATAGGTAAGGCATCTGCTGAAGCTATGATGAATTTGAATAAAGTTGATGATGTATCTATGTTTGCGGATATAGTGGCATCAAATATTAGAGTTGAATATCCTGTAAAAAGAGAACTTCTTTCGCTTTATGACGTTAAAGATAGATTAAAAAAATTATTAGTTATTTTAAATTCTGAAATTCAGATTTTAGGGTTAGAACAAGATATACAAAATAAATTAAAAGTAGAACTCAATGAGCAGCAAAAAGAATATTATCTAAGAGAACAAATTAAAATAATTAAGTCTGAACTTGGCGATGAAGAAGACGATAGCGTAGATATTGCGGAGTATAAAGAAAAATTAGATAAATTAAATATAGATGACAGTATAAAAGAAAAGATAAAAAAAGAAATTTTAAAATTCCAAAGAGCTAGCGTTCACTCTCCCGATAAGGCAAATTTAAAAAATTATTTAGATTTAATTTTTGATATGCCTTTTGATAGTATGAGTGAAGAAATAGATGATATATCTAAAACTAGGGAAATATTGGAACAAGATCATTATGGGCTATTAGATGTAAAAGAAAGAATTGTTGAGCATTTAGCAGTTAGACAGATGACGGATTCTTATAAGGGTTCAATTATTTGTTTAGTAGGTCCTCCAGGGGTTGGTAAAACTTCTATAGTTAAGTCTATAGCTAGGAGTATGAACAGAAAATTTGTAAGGATGAGTTTAGGTGGAGTAAGGGATGAATCTGAAATAAGGGGACATAGGAGAACTTATGTTGGTTCTATGCCCGGTAGGATAATTACTTTACTTAAAGAGGCTAAAACTAAAAATCCTGTTTTCTTATTTGATGAAATTGATAAACTTGCTAGTGATTTTACAGGAGATCCTGCGTCTGCATTATTAGAAGTTTTAGACCCTGCTCAAAATGACACATTTGTAGATAGGTATTTAGAAATTCCTTTTGACTTATCAAAGGTTATGTTTATAACTACAGCAAATACGCTTTCTACTATACCTAGACCGCTTTTAGATAGAATGGAAGTTATAGAGCTTTCTAGTTATACAAGTTATGAAAAACTTGAAATAGCTAAAAAGTACTTGGTAAAAAAACAACTTAAAGAACACGGACTTAAAAAATCTATGTTTAAAATAAGTGATGCAACATTATCTCTTCTCATAGACTCATATACAAGGGAGTCAGGGGTAAGAAATCTTGAGAGAAATATTGCCAAGATTATGAGAAAAGTAGTGTTGGATATTGTTGAAGAGAAATCTAAATCGTCAAGTATTACGAAGAAAAATTTATCGGAGTATTTGGGAGCGCCTATTAGTACTGATGATGTAATGGCTAGTAAAAATCAAGTGGGCGTAGTTACAGGGCTTGCTTGGACTTCTGTAGGTGGAGTTACTTTAGAAATAGAAGTTTCTGTTTTAGACGGAACGGGTAAACTTCAATTAACTGGTCAAATGGGCGATGTTATGAAAGAGTCTGCACAAGCTAGTCTTAGTTATATAAGGTCAAGAGCTAAAGAGCTTGGAATAAACCCTGATTTTTATAAAAACAAAGATATACATATACATATACCTGAAGGAGCGACTCCTAAAGACGGCCCGTCTGCAGGAATAACAATGACTACAGCTATAGCTAGTGCGCTTTCGGGAATTGCGGTAAAAAGAGATGTTGCAATGACGGGGGAAGTTACTTTAAGAGGTAGAGTTTTTCAGATAGGTGGTCTGAAAGAAAAATCACTTGCAGCTATAAGACATGGTATAAAAACTATAATAATACCTTTTAGTAATGAAAAAGATTTAGAAAAAATACCTGAAGATTTAAAAGAAAAAGTAACCTTTGTGCCTGTAAAACATATGGACGAAGTTATAAAAGTAGCGTTTGAAAAGAAACCAAAGGAATATATTGGCAAATAGTGCTGATTTTAGCGAAAGGTAAATTATGAAAATTAAAAACAGTAGTTTTGTAACTAGTGCTGTGAAAAAAGAGCAATATCCCACAGAGTACATACCTGAACTCGCTTTTGTGGGCAGAAGTAACGTGGGTAAGTCTAGTCTTATAAATATGTTGCTTGGCAGAAAAGCACTTGCTAAAACCAGTTCTAATCCGGGTAAAACTAGACTTATAAACTTTTTTGATATAGACGGACTTTTTAGAGTTGTCGATTTACCGGGGTATGGTTTTGCAAAAGTTTCTAAAAGTGAAAAGCAAAAATGGTCAGTTTATATAGAAGAGTATTTGACTCAAAGAGAAATGCTTTTGGAAGTTTTTCTGCTTGTAGATGCTAGACATAAGCCAACTGCTGATGATAAAGTAATGTACGATTTTATTAGAAAAGCTGGGTTTAGTGGGTATGTATTTTGTACTAAAATGGATAAGTTAAAGCAAAGTGAGAAAAAGAAAAATTTAGAGCTTATTAAAAAGACTCTTTCTTGTGAAACTATGGATTTACTTATACCTATATCTAGCACAACTAGGGCGGGTAAATATAAATCTTGGGATCTTATAAATCAAATTTTTTCTATGAATAGGTTTGATATATTTTTTGAAAGGCAAGTTTCAGAAAAGTAAAATTTTAAAATTAACTATGTGTTTTATGTAGTAAAAAATGAACTTATAATTAGTTATTGGTGCTAGTTATAGGTTCATTTTTTTGTTTATAAAAAATAGTTATAATGCTATTTTGTTTATAGAAATACAGTATTGGAATTAATGACGTATATAAAGTATAATCTAACCTATGTAAAGTGAGTTTAAATTTAATAAAATACTAAGTTAAGATAAAGGAAAATATATGATTAGATTTATTTCGTCTATTGAAAGGCAAATAAAGAATTTTAAAAATAATGCTAAAGAATTAAAAGAAATATTTGTTCTTACTGATGAAGATTTTGCTGTTCAGTTAGAGTTATTTCTCGATAAAAAAATATGGGTAAATTTGAATAAAGATATTACTATTCCTTGGAATGGGCTTACAAAAAGTTTGAGAATAGATATTAATACGCCAGAGTGTATTAGTTCAAAAATACAGTTTGAAATAGATGTTTTGGATGATGATAACATTTATAAGAAAGATAAAATTTGTAGTAAAAGCTCATCGCATTTAGATAAGGGGTATTCAAATCTTTGGGTAGATTTAAAATCAAATAAAGAAGGAGAATATCAAATATACGTAAACGTATATGAAAGAAATGGATTTGAGGATGAAAAGTTAATTTATTCAAAACCTTTGACAGTTAAGGTTTCAAAACTTAAATCCCCTAAAGAAAATGTTTTCTTTTTAGACTTGTGGCAGCACCTTTCATCACTAGCTAGATATTACAACGTTGAATTATTTTCTGATGAACATTTTGAAATTATAAAAAAATTCATATCTCCTCTTGCAAAGGCGGGACAAAAGGTTTGTAATTTAATAGTTTCAGATTATTCTTGGGCGGGGCAAGGCTGTAGTAAGGTTAGGAAAAATAAAAGTAGTTTGTATGAGTACAATATTATCAAAGTTTTTACTACTAGGGATGAAATAAAGTTAGATTTTACTGCGTTTGATAGGTATATAAAATTATGTAAAGAACTTAATATGGCTAGTGAAATAAATATATTTGGTTTACTTGGTAATTGGAGTGAAGATGAGTTTAATATACCGATAAAAAATTATGATGAGATAATAAGAGTAAGGGCTTATGATTTAGAAAATGATACATATACTTTTTTAAAAACAAGAGAGCAGATAGAAGAGTATGTTAAGCAGATTTTTGTGCATTTAGATGAGCTTGGTCTTTTGAGTATTGTAAAAGTAATTTCTGACACGCCTAAATGCCCAAATTCAATGAGTTTGGCTGAAAAGTTTATTATTAATTGCTATAAAGATGTAAAGTTTAAGTATGCAATTAATGACGGTAATTTTTTGAAAAACTATAATAAAGATATTGAAAGTTCTAGTATAATATTAGATGAATTTTTGAAAGAAAGAATATCTACAATCAAAGAAAAAAGCAGGAATATGAGTTGGTATGTATGCTGGACTCCGAAAAATTTTAATCAGTTTGTAAAAAGTCCTTTAATAGAGTCAAGACTTGTAGGTTATTTGACATATTTATTTGATATGAAAGGTTTTTTACGTTGGAATTATTGTTTATATACTGATAGTGAAAATCCAAACTATAAAAGTGAAGAATGGGCAACTGGTGATATGTATTTTGTATATCCTTCAAAGGACGGAAGACCGCTTTTAAGTTTAAGGTTTAAAGAGTTATGTTTTGGTATAGCTGATTATAATTTCTTGAAGTACTGTGAGAAAAAATTAGGTAGAAAAAAGATTTTAGAAGTTCTATCGGAGCTCGTGGGAGAAATTAGCGATTATAAATACGATGAAAAAACTAGGGAACTAAATGATGTATATGCCAAAAACTATGAAGTTTTAAATTTGGTAAAAGAAAAATTAGCGAATAAAGTCCTTGAACTTAAATAATGTATATATATTAGTATTTTATAAAAAACATACTATCATATTTTAATTTTCCTATTGACATTTTTATATTTTGTTGATATACTATTCTTGAAAATATAAAATCTTTATATTATCTATTTGTATATTAATTTTGTATGATAGTTTTTTATTAGAAATTTTATTTTATAAAAATTTGGTTTTGTTAATTTTATTAGATAGAATTTTTATAAAAAGGGGGGGGTATTTGTGGATATTTTATTTAAAAATAGTACGCATTATAATTCTAATAGGTACAAAAATCAAAAATGGAGATAATATAAATTAAAACATTATATTGTCGTAAGTATTTGTATTTAAGTTTAAAGGGGTTATTATGAAAAATAAATATTTGAAAAAAATTTTATTTGTTTCATTAGCGTTGGTATTTGTTTTCAGTATGTTTAGTGCGACTTTTAGTTCTATGGCAGAAACTAAAAAAATATATACACATAAAGAAAATTTTTTACCAAAGTTTAAAGAAACAGAAACCTTTAATGTTGTATCTTTAGAAGAATTAAAATCTATGGATTACGATAAACTTATTGAGAAAAGCGCAGAAATTGAAGGTGTATCAGTTAATGAAGTTAAATTAAGATTAGAAAGAGAAACTAATCAAGCTAACCTAGATATTGCTAAAGATATTCTTTTATATAATAAGGGAAATGATAAGGTTGCTGAAAAATATTTGGGTTTAGTTATTTCTAAATAGAAAACATTGATTTTTCAATGTTTTTATTATTTCTTTGTTACTAATGTGTTACTAGTTTGATTTAAAATATAGAGCTATTAAAAAGTTAGTAGCTCTATATTTTTTTTAAGTTCATCTACAGTTTTATGGGTATAAATTCTTTCGCCAACGTCTTTGGATTTATGACCAAGCATTAAATCGATAGAAACTTTATTTGCTCCTGCACTGTCGAGTTTACTTCTGAAAGTATGTCTACATTCGTGTGGTGTATGGTTCATCTTTAGTTCATCCATTATGTTGAGCCAAATTTTATAGTACTGTTGGTAAGTTAGATTTTCAAAAAGAAATTTATTATTTTTATCAAATCTATTTATTACCAAGGGTTTTATCTTAGAGTGTATAGGCACAATTCTATTTTTTCCACTTTCAGTTTTAAGTCCGCCTTTAAAAGTACCAATTTTTAAATCGATGTTTTTTATTTTCATTTGTAACAGTTCGTTTACTCTAAAACCACTATAAATTAGTATAATCACGGTATCTACAAAAGGTATATCTAAATTATCCCATAAAATATTAACTTCTTTATCTGTAAAAGGCAGTTTTTGTTTTGGTTCTTCTTCTCTTTTCACTGTTATAAGTTGTGAATATGATTTATTTATAATATCAAGTTCCAGTGCAAACTTGTCTAGGTGCCAAAAAAAGTTTTTAATAGCACATTTACTTGAATGTTTTAACTTTGATTTATCAATGCAGTCCTGCATATGATAAGCTTTAATATCTCTATAATTTTTATTATAATAATTACTACATTTTTTGAAAGAAGTATTAAGAGCTCCAACTGTTTTATGTCCAAGTTTATCAAACCTTTTTTCTTTATAAAGCTCAAATAATTCTTTGAGAGTGATATTTTTTTGGTCGATGTTCCAAGGGTCTTTGTTGTACTCTGATAGCATTATTAAGCCTTGCTCTCTGGTTTCTGTATATCCAATCATTTTATATATAGGGTGTCCTTTTTCATTGTAGCCCTGTGTTTTTCTAACTGCAAAAGGTTTTCTTCTGTTTCCTGATAGTTTAACAACTGAACCATAACCATTAGGTAATTTCATAAAAATATCGCCTTTCTATTGATATATTGGCAATATTTTGGTATAATTTAGATACCAAAAATACTGCACTTTGTTAGTGTTTATTTATTCGTTCGTTTTTGGTCGCCCTGTATTTGCCGTGCAGGGCATTTTTATTAATAAAGGTTGTTGACTTTATATAAATTTTATTATATAATCTATGTAGAAGATAACTTGTGAAGGATAAACGTTGGGTCTCATAATGAGGTAGACACATAGTGTTGAGTATTCCTAGATGCCTGAGGTTATCTTTTTATTTTTTTAGACTTTCAACATATTTAGTTGGGTCTTTTTTTATTTCATTAACTATAAATTCAACAAACTGTTGAGAATAAGTATATTGTTCAGTTTCTCCAATTGTGTGTTTGTAAGCGTATTTTTCATTTTGTTTTATGTTGTAAAATTTAATTATTAAGTTTAAAACATATGCGTTAAAACCTTTATCATATCCAATTTTTATTTTATTTTTCTTCAACCTTTCATTGACGACAGTTACAATGTTATTAAAGGAATATTTATGCGTATTAGAAGGGTCTTTTAATTCTTTTATTATATTTGCTTTTGTTTTTGAATTTTTATCAATCTTAATGGTAAAATTGGCTTTTTCTTTAGATTTGGTTATAAAGAAATTATGTTCAACTTTTATAGCAAACTTGTTTGAGTCATATTCTTCACTTAATACATCTAGTTCATTAGCTTGAGAAATTAATTTTTCTGCTATTTCTGGTGGATATTTCAATCTTATATCTTCGTTATTTAATTCTGTTCGATTTGCTGATATTGTAAGAAAGTTTTGTGGAATAATTGTAGATATATCAATATTGTGGTATCTTAAAATTTCATCACAAAAATTCAACACGCAAGCTTGAAAAAGTGGTGCGTATTTAAGCTCATAATCCTCTGTTATGTAATGCGTACTAATGTTTCGTAAATCAATTATTTTTTCTAAATTTAGTCTAATTTTTGTGTATTTATCAGGATAGACTAATGATACTAATTTACTTATACTATATGTTCTTTGAGGTTCGTTTTTATAATATATACTTTTGTTTTCGTTTAAAAATTTTGCTTTTAGCATAAGTTCCCAAGCATTAATTATGAAAAAAGAAAAGCCTTCGATTCTATATTTAATTGTGGGTTTATTGTAAATCTCTATTCCCATTATAAATGCTTCCATACTTTTTTCTAATAATTTATCTTTTAAATTTATCATAAATTTTTTATTTTCACCTTTCGTTATAAAAATATTAACTGTAACATCTTGTAATATAGCATTACCAATTATTAAGCACAGTTTGTTAAATTACACCTGTTACACTTGTGTTACACCAAAATATTTTTTGGTGTAACGCCTATAACCTTTGGTATTACTTACTTTGAACATAAAGTGTTACACT
>PDWI01007434.1_pt1 | contig 13305 bp, 9 predicted proteins | sample 1430891 | NCBI WGS metagenome assembly PDWI01 (sample SAMN01162508, study PRJNA174530) | Oral metagenome, whole genome shotgun sequencing project. | biome: Marine environment; feature: Marine mammal; material: Swab sample of the gingival sulcus; isolation source: swab sample of gingival sulcus... | reverse complement strand
TATATCCAGAATTTTTTAAAGAAAAATTTCGCAAACTCTTTACAGAAGGTATTTTACATAAAGAAAAAAGACCAACAGAGGCGGAATGGAAAGAATGCTTTCAAGCCTTGATGGATCACTTGGTATACTGTAAATGCGGTGGAGAAAATTTCATTAGTTTTGATAACCCATACAATATGCAAAATAAAACGTGCTGGAACTGCGGTAGTAAATTAATCAAGCCATTTAGGCTAATCATGGATAATAAGATTATTGTCCTCAATAAAAACACAAAAATATATTCCCACCATGTCAATAAAAATGACAACGTGGATTTTAATAAGGTTCTCGCTAAAGTTAACCCACATCCTAAAAAACAAGGCATATGGGGCTTAAAAAACACCGGAAGTACTATCTGGGAAACAAAGAACAGAAGTGGAGAATCTAGATACATAGCATCTGGTTATTCTATCGCTATAGAGGATGGGTTAACCTTAGACTTTGGTGGTAGAACAGCAAGAGTCTTGCGATAGAATGAATTCGAAAGATAGATAGAAGTTTGAAACGAACAGTAGAGAGTAGAGAAAGAAGGTTAGCATGAGTGTAAGACCAGGAGGAAAACTTGCCAATAGACCACTTGATTTCATTTTTATAGTAGATTGTTCTACATCAATGAAACAAATGGGAAAGATGGATGCGTTAAATGATGCGATTCGAAATGCCATCCCACATATGCAAAGGGTTGCAGAAGATAATCCAAATGCTTCAATAAGAATAAGGGTTATTAAATTTTCAAGTGGCGCGGAATGGCATATTGAGCAAGCAACGCCTATAGAAACTTTTATATGGCAAGATTTAGAGGCTTCTGGCGTTACGGATATGGGTAAAGCCTTTGATTTACTTGCCGAAGCCATCGATGTGAAAAACATGGCAGAACGTGCTCTACCACCGGTTTTAGTCTTGGTATCCGATGGACAACCAACAGATGACTACACAGCGCCTTTACAAAACTTTTTGGCAAAACCTTGGGGCACAAAAGCGGTAAAATTAGCGATAGGAATTGGAAAAAGTGCCAATGAGAGGGTCTTAAAAGCCTTTATTAATTCTGAAAGAATCGATGTATTAAAAGCGGATAATTCGCACCACTTAATCGAATACATTAAATGGGCATCAACGGTGGTACTAAACGCTGCATCATCACCTGCTAGTCAAAGTGAATCCAGCGTACAAACCAATGTTTTACTACCAGCTATCCCAATGGATTTTTGGAAAGATTATCCAATTAGCGTGGATGATGTATGGTAGTCTTAAGGGGATGTAATAAATGATTTGGAAGGTAATTTCAGAATCCGTCATTGGTGCAAATCATAAGAGAACGGGTATGCCCTTACAAGATGCGAGCATGAGCCTGAAGGATAGAGATTTTTTATATGTTGCAGTGGCAGATGGGCACGGCTCTAAGCTCTGTTTTAGAAGTGATGTAGGTGCTGCCTTAGCGACCCTATCGGCTATTGATATTATCAAACATCAAGCTAGAAACATTGGTCTCATTACATCAAAGCAAGCTAGAGAGCTCGCTTTACGTAATGTTTTGCAAGCCATCACAGCACACTGGGCTAGGCTGGTAATGAGTGATTTAAAATCCAAACCTTTCCAGTCTGCTGAACTTGATAATTTAAGTGTAGAACATAAAAAAAGACTGTCTACCAACGCCCTATTAGCTTACGGTTCAACCCTTAGTTTAGCAGTTATCAACCGCAAAAACATCTTCGGTTTTTGCCTTGGTGACGGGGATGTGCTATTTAAGTTAAAGGATAAAATTGAACTCTTAGAAGATGAAAATCACGCTAAGGGTGATGCAACGGATTCGATTTGTCAATCAGAATCCATTATGAATGCCAGATATTTTGAATTCGACGCAAAACTCGTTGATTGCTTTATGTTATCAACTGACGGCTACAAAAATTCCTTTGAAAGTAAGGATGATTTTAAGCAAGTCATTGATGATATGTACGTTATTCTGAAAGATAGCGGTGCAAAGAGTATTCGAGAGGGTTTAGAAAACTGGCTAGATGAAACGAGTATAAAAGGAAGTGGCGATGATATCACAGCTTGCTTTTTATATAACGAGACGATGAGTCTCAAGGCATAGTAGTATACTATAAAATTGCAATTAATTTGCACAAACAAATTAAAGAGGGAGGAATTATATGAAACATTATCCTGTTGAAAAAATTAGGAACGTTGCCTTTTTAGGTCACGGCGGCTCTGGAAAAACAACATTGGTCGAATCACTACTGTTTGAGCTTGGGGAAAGCAAGCGTCAGGGGGTAGTTGATAACGGAAATACTGTTTCAGACTATGATAAAGAAGAAATAGAAAGAAAATATTCAATTTCTACCTCTGTAATTCCACTAGAATATAAGGAAAACAAATTCAACATTCTTGATACACCTGGTTATTTCGATTTTTATGGTGAGGTAAACTCGGCATTAAGAGTAGCAGGCGGAGCTGTAATCGTGGTGGACGCTTCAAGCGGAGTTGAAGTCGGCACGGAAAAGGCTTGGGAAATGACAGAGGAAATGAACTTACCTAAGATTATCTTTTTAAATAAAATGGATAAAGAAAATATTGATTTCTTACAAGTAATAGATGAACTAAAGGAAAAACTTGGTAAAAAAATAGCACCTTTTGAAATACCAATGGTAGAAGATGAAAAAGTAATCGGTTTTGTCAATGTTGTAGATAGACAAGCAAGAAAGTTTGTTGGCAATAAATTGGAAGAAATCGATATGCCAAAAGAATACGAAGAAATGATTGACCCAGTGTACAATATGCTTGTTGAAGCTGTGGCAGAAACAGATGAAAACTTAATGGAAAAATTCTTTGAAGGTGAACCATTCACTGCAGAAGAAATTAACGCTGGTTTAAGAAAGGGTGTTATTGCAGGAAATACCGTGCCAGTTATTACAGGTTCTGCTCTACACGCTAGAGGAAGTAAGGGTATTTTGAAGCTTGCAAAAAGATACCTACCTACACCAAAAGAGCACGCTAAAGATGGTGCTTACGTAGGTAAAAACCCAAATACTGAAGAAGAAGTAGTATTCAAGGTAGATAAGGACGAGGAATTCTCAGCAGTAGTATTTAAGACAATTGTTGACCAATTTGTTGGTAAAATTTCACTGATGAAGGTTTACTCTGGTACACTGAAAAAGGATATGGAAGTGCTTAACGCAAATAAGGATAAAACGGAAAAATTACAGAATATTTTCTACCTAAGAGGTAAAGAGCAAGTTCCTGTAGAAACTGTTGGCGTTGGTGATATCGTAGCAGTATCTAAATTGACTTCAGTATCTACTGGCGACACTTTATGTTCTAAGGACAAGCCAGCTGTATATCATAGTATCGACTTCCCACAACCTTGCTTATACATGGCTGCAGAACCAAAGGATAAGAAGGATGAAGATAAGATTGGTCCAGCACTTCAAAAACTAACAGAAGAAGATCCAACCTTTACTATTACTAGAAACAAGGAAACTAGACAGATGCTTATTGGCGGTATGGGTGCAATACAGCTACAAATTATCACTTCTAAATTGAAGAACTTATATGGCGTTCAAGTAGAACTTGTGGATCAAAAGATTGCCTATAGAGAAACAATTAAGGGAACATCTGATGTTCAAGGAAAGCACAAGAAACAATCAGGTGGTTCTGGACAATACGGTGATGTACACATTAGATTCTCACCATCTACTGAAGACTTTGAGTTTGACGAGGAAATCTTTGGTGGTTCAGTGCCTAAGCAATACATCCCAGCTGTTGAAAAAGGCTTAAAAGAATGCCTAGAGCACGGTGTATTAGCTGGATTCCCTGTGGTTAAGATTAAAGCTGTATTATACGATGGTTCTTACCATGATGTAGACTCTAATGAAAACGCTTTCAAGATGGCTGCAAGCATTGCCTTCAAAAAAGGTATGCAAGAGGCAAAGCCAGTATTATTAGAACCAATTATGAAGGTTGAAATCGTTATTCCAGATGACTATATGGGCGATATCATGGGTGATATGAACAGACGTAGAGGTAGAATCCTAGGTATGGAACAAGCAAAAAATGGCAAGCAGATTGTTATGGCAGAAGCTCCTCAATCAGAGCTATTTAGCTACGCATCAGACCTACGTTCTATGACTCAAGCAAGAGGTTCATTTACCTTAACCTTTGATAGATACGAGGAACTTCCTCATGAACTAGCTGAAAAGGTTATTGCAGAGCATAATCAAGAATAAGTAATGATAAATTAAGACAAATACACACAAAAGGGCTGAAAAAACAGCCCTTTTTTATAATAGCTATCTATTATTTATCAAATTTACTAAATAACCATTTGCCATCTATTTTTTTCATGGTAACATACTCTTTCCTTGCTTCAGATTTTATCCCATTATTTGTTTCTGTAAAATTTAAACTCACATAACAAGTAGCTTCATCTTCGCCTTTTTCTGACTTAAAACCATCAAATTCATATACGAAAGTATCATCTGCCAGTTTTTGTTCTTGATACGATGCCATATTCTTTTTACATTCTTCTTTTATGTCCTCTGTACAGAATGCCAACACAGACTCGTCGTTAGCCTTCATTCCCTCTAACACTTTTTTTGCCACATCCTCTGGCTTATCCGTAGTAGAACAAGCAGACAATAATACAACACAAACAATGACAAATGATAATAAAATATTAGACTTTTTCATAAGTCCTCCTTTGCATACCAACTATAAACACCTTTTTAAACGTATGAATATTCTAACATATAACAATTAAGAATATAACACATATTTCTTACATATTCCTTACATTTTTCAAATACATTCTTTTACTGGTACTTCCCCTCTTTAACCGCTTTCAGTTTTTGCCATGTTACATCATCTTCAAAACCAAGTGCCCAAAAAGCCGCCGCTGGCAGGTCAAACTCATTGATTAAATTTGCCTTTCTTGCCACTGCATCGGCATCATCAAACCAGAACTTGACAGTTTCTTTTAACTCAGGGGCGTAGTAGACAAAGAAATACTGAGATGCATTTTGATCCCATACTCTCTTATATTCGCCTTCTTTTAACTTTGCTAAAATATTGCGAATTCCTACCATATAAAAGTCTTTAGAGTGAACCGTTACTTTATTCGCCACTTCATTAGAATAAGACTCATACCACACTCTAGTATAAAAAGGCACTCCTAAAATAATCTTATCCTTATCGATACTTTGTGATAATTTTACAAGGTTGTCCTTCACCCAAGCTTTTGATGCCACAGGTCCTGATACTTGAGAAGACGCCCAGTGTTGGTCATAAGCCATTAACATCAAATAATCAGAATAATCTGCAATGCGTTCTCTATCAAAGACCTTAGACCACATATCACTACCACCAGGTACCGTAACACAAACTCCAAGTGTGATGCCTTCTTTTTCTAATGAACGATGTAATTCCGCCACAAATTGAACGTACAAATCACTGTCATCTAAATACATATTTTCAAAATCTAAACTTACCCCATCTAAATCATTTACAACAGCAAAATTCACAATGCTATCAATATATTTTTTTCTTGCTAAATAAGAATTTAAGAATTCTTTAGTCATATCAGGATTAAAGGCATTAGTCACCATAAACCATACCGTTTTTCCTTGGTTTTTAGCATTTTCTATATACTTTTTACTTAGCACTGCATTACTATCTCCATTTCCACCTGCTAGGGACATGTTTTTAGCAATGACAATGTCTAAACTATCTGCAAATTGAATTTTTGAATTATTAGCGTAGTTATCCCACGCCATCAAGAGTTTATGTTTTTTTGTTTCGTTTTTTGCTCCTTCAGAATCTACACTTTCATCTAGACTTTCTTCATCCTGTTTTTTCTCCACGCCTTCTTCAAGCCTATCTTCGTCTTTTTCTTTACCTGAGTTTTCTTTATCCTCAGTCAAAGTTTCCTTTTCTATGACAAAACCAAAGATTGGCAGAAAACTTTCTGGTTCTACAAAAACCCTTTCATCTTTCACCTTAAATTTTGATTCTAGACCATAGTATTCGTCATTAAGTTGATCTCCTGATAATTTAGCAAGATAATGCTTTCCATTCACAAGATACGAAAATACGCCCTCTTCTATGTCAAAGGCACCAACAATACCAATTTTATTTTCATTGAGTTCATAATCAATGTACTCGCCCTCTTCATACCTTATACTCTCTCCATCTTTGGATTTTGCTATATAAAAAACAGGCTCTTTAAGCGCCTGTTTTTCTTCTTTTTCGCATGCTCCAAAGCTGAGTGAAATAAGTATAATAAGGCTAAACATAAGACTTTTCTTAAAATACTTTTTCATATTATTCTCCATATTTGGTCGGAGAGATAGGATTTGAACCTACGACCCCATGACCCCCAGTCATGTATTCTACCAAGCTGAACTACTCCCCGAATAATGTTTATAAATTAGCTTTTGCGATATCAACTAGTTCTTTAAAACCCTCTGCATCATAGATTGCGATTTCAGAAAGCATTTTTCTGTTAATGTCAATACCAGCTTGCTTCAAACCGTGCATAAACTTAGAATAAGATAAATCATGCTGTCTAGTTGCAGCGTTTATTCTAGCTATCCACATTTTTCTGTATTCTCTCTTTTTAAGTTTTCTACCAGTAAAAGCAGAAGATAGAGCTCTGTTAACAGCTTGGTTCGCTTGCTTAAATACTAACGACTTCTGACCGTAATAACCTTTCGCCTGCTTTAAAATTCGTTTATGTTTCTTTTTTGCGTTTACCGCACGTTTAATTCTAGCCATTTTCGCCTCCTATAAATATGGTAAAAGAGTTTTAATTCTTTTCATATCACCATTAGATACCATACCTGATTTTCTTAACTTACGTTTCTGTTTTTGCGTCTTTGCCCAAAAGTTATGCGCTGTATACGCCTTGCCTCTTTTTAATTTACCAGAAGCTGTTTTTCTTACCCTTTTAGCCGCACCTCTGTGCGTTTTCATTTTTGGCATTTTGTCCTCCTCATTATATTTCTTGTTTGTTTGATTTATAGCATAGGATAACAAAACTATTCTGTTTTACGATTTAGCTATGATAGCGTTTACGTTTCTACCTTCTAGTTTTGCCTTATTTTGAACCTCTATACTCATTTCTCTAGCAATATAATCAATAAATTCTTCTACAACCTGAACGCCTTGTTCTGGAGCACCCAACTGTCTACCCCACATTCTTAGGCTGATTTTAACCTTATCCCCTGCATTTAGAAACTTTATTGCGTTTCTTGCCTTGGTATCAAAATCGTGTTGCTCAATATTCACTGACAATCTTACTTCCTTTACAGAAATGGTCTTTTGGTTCTTTTTACGTTCTTTTTCTTTCTTCTGTTTTTCGTAACGATACTTCCCGTAGTCCATTACCTTACAAACTGGCGGATTCGCGTTGTCAACTATTTTTACTAAATCTAAGTTTTCGCTTTGAGCAATTCTGAGTGCCTCTTCAGTTGTAACAACTCCAATTTGATCATTATCACTTCCAATTAAGCGAACTTTAGGTTCTCTAATGTCTTCATTGAGCTGTGTATCGTCTTTTTTAGACGGCGGCCTACGATCATACTTTTTATTAATAATGCACCTCCTATGCTTATTTGGTTAAGAATGTTTATGTCCTAACCTTAAAATAAAAAACGGGTATCAAATTGACACCCACCTTGTTATACAAAAAACAAGCAAATACACCTATAGCTAGGTTTTGCTAATTAAATGATAACCCGTACACTCCTATGGTGTAAACTAGGTGAGAATTTGACATTCTTCTTGTTTTTGTTTTACATACTCTAGTAGTCTACACTAAAGGAGATATAAAATCAAGTCTTTTTTAAAAAAAGCGGACTTTTCAGCCCACTTTTTTACAATCATGTTTAAGGATATCTCTCCACTACGCTACGGTCGAGATGACAATGTGTGGCTACGCTCCTGTCAAATGACAATGTGCAGCTTCACAAAAGTCGAAACGACAGCCTACAGCTTCACGTAGGGTGAGATAAGATATATCGTTATTTTATTAAGTTTCCGTTTTTATCAATAGTAAAACTTAAATCTTCATAACCTTTTACTATAACTGTAATCTTTGTTTCTTTGTCAGAGTTTAAAACTGCTTTCTGCAAGTCTATATATGCTGGATAACCAAAAGCATCGTTATTTGATATCTTGTAGCCAGGCTTCATAGTTCCCCAATCTTCATAGGTTCTTTCTTCACCATCAAAAGTTACAGATTCCAATTTTTTTAGATATGCACCTAATTCTGCTTCAGTAGCTCCTTCAAATGATAATCTTGAATACTTACCAAAATAACTACTAAATACTTCTACACTTATTTCACCTGGATGTTTTAATGTATTTGTATCATCGTTATTATCTGTTACTAAATTACCATCTTTATCAATAGTAAAACTTAAATCTTCATAACCTTTTACTATAACTTTGATCTTTGTTTCTTTGTCAGAGTTTAAAACTGCTTTCTGCAAGTCTATATATGCTGGATATCCAAAAGCATCATTATTTGATATCTTGTAGCCAGGCTTCATAATTCCCCAATCTTCATAGGTTCTTTCTTCACCATCAAAAGTTACAGATTCCAAATTATTTAGATATGCACCTAATTCAGCTTCAGTAGCTCCTTCAAATGATAATCTTGAATACTTACCAAAATAACTACTAAATACTTCTACACTTATTTCACCTGGATGTTTTAGCTTATCTGTATTATCATCTTCTGGATCCTCTTCTTTTTCTTGAACTACTATTTCAATATTTTTTGTTTCATAATATTCACAGTCTATTGATATTTTATATTTTCTTGCAGTTTTAAAGTTTCCGCCTTTGATAGTTAGATAATCTGTACCAAGAACGTACCAATCATTTTGTGAGTTTCCGCCAGCTGATTGAGTTAAAAGCTGTTTACCATTAACTTTTACTGATTTAAAGTTATTAAGGAAGTCACCATTTGTGCCTTCAACTTTAACTACTACATCTTCTCCTGTAAAGTGTTCGCCTTCAGCGTTTAAACTTACATCTTCTAAAACTTTTTCATATTTAAAGTTCAATGTATTTGTTTTATAACCAGTAGCCGTTATTTCAACTTCGTTTTTACCTAATTGTAAGTCAGTTTTTGATATTACTAATTCTTTGTCGCCAACCTTATAATCAGCTACAGAAATTACTTTTCCATTCACTTTTATTTCAGTAACAAGCGCTAAATAGTATTCGTCAGTATTAACTAATACTGCATCATTACCCTCTTCTACTGTTAATGCGCCATCTTTAAGTTCAAACTTAGGAGCCTCTTTTCCTAAATAAGTTCCAGCATATTGAGTTTGTCCCAATAAATTATCTTCTAATACTTCTTTTACTGCATAAGGTTTATTTTGTGTAACTGTTGCACTTCCGCTATCTAAATAATCTTTAAATGATAGATAGTTACCAGCCATCTTAGCATCTTGGTAAGCATCTACCCAATGTCTATATGTGTAGAATGGTGTGCCTGATTCATCATATACATAGTCTGCCATTGTATCTTTTACAAATCTATCCACAATACCTTTTGCATATTTATTTTCAATCTTAAGTTCATCTAATATAATGGCGTTTGTTAGTAGATCAACGTTAAATACTAAAGTAGCTGACATATATGGTGTACTTCCACCACCGCCGTTTCCGCCAGTGCCGCCGCCACCAGGAGATACTGTAGCACGTGAAAGAACGTCTACTTTAAAGCTTCTGTTTGAATTTTCAGCTTCTATTTCTTCGCCATTAACAACTACAAAACTCTTTTCCATATCTTTAAAGCCATTTGATTGAACATTTAAAGTATATTTTCCTTTATACGGGATATTATTTCTACCATTTTTAGCATTCACATCATTATATAGTACGAATAAATCGCCTATTAAATAATAATCTCTTATTTTTTCTAATTGTCTAGTGTTTCCAGCGGGGTCAGTTAAAGTAACAAGTTCTACAGGCATTGTAGCTCCATAAACCATATTTTCTACTCTAAAGTGTATGTTTTTTCCTGTCACTAGTTCTCCCTGCTCATCTAAAATCATCTTTGGAGCTACTTCATTTACCAAATGAATAGGAACTAATTGAGTTTTATATCCCTTTGAAGGAACTCTCACTAAATATCTTTTATTTGCAAAAAAGTTTGTTTGTGGTGCTGGAATGTGAAGTATACCAACTTGGTGTCCATAATGCTCTGTTCTTTCTTTAGTAAATTCTAAATCATCATTTAATGTGTTTAAATTTTCATCAAACTCTACAAGAGCTATATCATTTGTAATAGCATCAAAATAAGCTTTTTGCTCATCTGTTGAGTAATTAAACATAATTTCAACATCAGCTTTTACGCCATAGTGATTGTTAGCTTTTGTCAATTCTGCAACTGGTGAGAAAAACTTATGCTCATTTACTTCTTCTTCAAGCGAAAACGTTGTTTTAGCTGGCGAAACTCTGACATTACCATCTTCATCGTAATTTGTTAAATGGTAATCCCAAATTGCAACTCTACCATGAGAAATTATTGCGTGAGCAGCTTCATCATCAGCATTTAAAACTGGTTTTGCTGGATTTTTGTTATCACTTAACTTTACTATCTGTTCTTTTCCTGTATTTTTATCTTTAGCTACTAATTTAGCTGGATTAAGGCTACTTAACTGCCACTTCAATATTTTACCATCGTCAGTAACCTTAGTCATATTTTCTGAAATATCAACACCATCTAAAGTAAGACTTACGTTATCTAAATTAAAACCATCATTAAATTCCACAGCTAAGTATTCACTAAAGCCTGTACTTACAAGCTTAGTCTTTTCACTTAAAATTTCAGGACGTCTACTAACTGTTAAAGTCATTTCAACTTCTTTACGTTTTATATAGTATCCTCTTTCAACTGTTTTATAGTCTACTTGAATAGGGCTATAAATATCGTTGCCTTCCATTGGAATAACAATTTTAGCCCCACCTTTAATTCCTTTTCCTAAGTCAATACTAGCTATATTACTAGCTTTTAATCTATGAGTATTATTTATTCTAAAATCATTACCCATTTCATAATATTTTAGTCCCCAAATACTTTCTTGAAATGCAATATGCATCCACTTGAAGCCAAAATCATTTAAACTATCAAATTCGCTTTGCGTCTCTTCGTCTAATTTTACTATTATTCTCTTACTTGGAATATCCAAATTAGACTCTCCATTCGAATCTGCATACGAATCAATTGGCATAATGCTTAATAATAAAGCAAGTACCGTTACAAGTGATAACATTCTTTTTTTCATATAAAACTTCCTTCCCATTATATGTATTTTACAAGACAAGCTCTACTCGTCAATTAATAATAGTTATTATACCCAATTATTTATGAATGAAAATCACTTGAAATTTATTTAAATGTAATATATTTCTTTTTCCTCTTATTCTCTACGTATTAGTTTTTAAAAAATCTTTTAAAGCCTCACTTGTCATTGGTTTAGCAAAGTAATATCCTTGGATTTCATCACAACCCAAATTTTTTAAGTACTCTAATTGCTCAACGTTTTCTACACCTTCTGCTATACTATTAAGTTCGAGATTATTACAAAGTTCAATAATCATCTTTATCACGCTTTCCTTCTTTCTATCAATACCAATACCATCAATAAATGATTTATCTAATTTCAAGCGGTCAATTGGAAAGCTCTGTATCCTATTTAATGATGAATATCCTGTACCAAAATCGTCAATAGCCAATTGAAAACCATATTCTTTGAGCTCATAAAAAAGGTCGAATATCATGCTATCATTACTGTCAATATCAATACTTTCAGTCACTTCAAATTCTATTTGACTAGGATTTAAATCATACTTCTGTCTTATTTTTTCAATTCGTTTTGCTAAAGTAATATCTAAAAATTGAACAGGCGATAGGTTTATCGCTATTCTCATGTCTTTATATCCCAATTGAATTAAGTTAGATAATTCTTTCATAGATTCTTCCACTACCCAATAACCTACATCTATGATATGTCCACTCTTTTCTAATGCTGGAATAAACTTATACGGTGGTATATATCCAATATCCTTAATATTCCACCTCAGCAAGCTCTCAAGACCAATACACTTAGTAGTTGTAATATCTATTTGAGGTTGGAAATTTAAACTAAACTCATTATTATCAATAGCATAATTTACTTTTTCATTATAAAACTCCTCATCAGAGATTTGTTTTTTCATTTCTTCATTAAAGAACTGAATATTAGGAATAATATTTTCTTTTCCTTTTTGAACCGCTATACTAGCCTTCTCTATAGCTTCTTCAATACGGCTTTCGACTTTTGCGACACCAATATTCACTTCAATTTTGATACTATCACTTCCAGTTTTTACCCCAGATTTTAATACCTGAATTAATTCTTCTAAACGCTCCTTCAATTCTTTTTCTTCACAGTCAACGAAGGATATAAAATCACCACTACTGAATCTTGCAGTATCATTCCCCAAGATAGCAAGAAATTCTTCGGCAATTTCCTTCAACAGCATATTTGCTTTCACATGCCCCAAGTATCTATTTATAAACTTAAAATTTAGAATATCTATAAAAACAATATATTGATTATCATGTCTATGAGTATGTTTCTTTTCAATACCACTTAAAAAGTAGTCCATATTTTTTAAACCTGTTATCTTGTCAAAATTATTCTTATAAAAAAGTTCCCTAAGGTTATATAACTTGCTAATCATCTCTGATACAGTACTTTCAATTTCAGCAGCAAAGCTATAGATAAGCTTTGAATTATCATTTAATAAAAATTCAAATATCAACACACAATTGACTTCATCATTTAAAAAGATTGGCATGCTTAAAAAGCCCTCTATTCCTCTAGCACAAAGCTTTTCTTTCATTTCTTCTGTCAAGATTGAATTACTCTTTATATCAGGTATCCAAAGCATTTTATCAACTAAAGGTAAGTTTGTTTGATAGTTATCAGAATCTAAGAGACTTCCTTCATATGTTTTTTTCAAATATCTCGTATTTTTATCAACTGAATAAAATCGATGTTCCGGTTCATCACCTTTTTTTCTAAGAATAATATAGGAAGATCTCGTCAAATTAAAACCGTCATTTAAAATAGATAAAGAATAAAATATATCCTCTTCCCAATTTTCTAAACTTAGATTAATCTGCCCTTTCAAAAAATTACTGATAACATTTTTGGTTTCCATATAGACTTGATTATCAAAACGTTTTTCTTTATATGCTTTGTT
>PDWI01007530.1_pt1 | contig 13307 bp, 12 predicted proteins | sample 1430891 | NCBI WGS metagenome assembly PDWI01 (sample SAMN01162508, study PRJNA174530) | Oral metagenome, whole genome shotgun sequencing project. | biome: Marine environment; feature: Marine mammal; material: Swab sample of the gingival sulcus; isolation source: swab sample of gingival sulcus... | reverse complement strand
CTTGCTCAGAAACTATTGCATCCCGACTAGAAAACGAAAAAGCTGTGAGTACGACCCGCTCACTGGCAAGACACGTAAACACTACTACGAATCCAAAACTCCTTTTCAACGAGTCATGCAGCACCCGAGTGTTCCAACGCATACCAACAACAAACTAAACCCAGTCACGCTACAGGCAGAAGTCAGGGCGTTAGTGGAAGAACTGAGACGAATGGTTTAGTTAGGTTTTATTTTGAATGATTACGCGGCACTTTACCTCAGAGCGTTTTGCTGCTATAATCGACCCCAGTCAATAGTATCAGGCTAATAAGAGGAATTATGGCAAAGAAAACGAATACCAAGCGAAAGATTGTTGCACTTGTCAGCAACCTGACCGGTCATCGCACGTATGTCACGCGCAAAAACACGCAGAACACACCCGACAAGCTCAAACTGCGCAAATACGACCCAGTCGCTCGCAAACACGCCGACTACGAGGAGACCAAAAAATCCCTCGGCCGCAACGAAGTCAAACCACGCAAAGGTTGATTGCTCAGCGTTTCGTCCCGAACCTAGCGCTAGACCGCGCCCGCCAGAGGGCGCGGTTTGCTACTTGCCTCGGGCCGCGCGTCAGCTCAACGAGCCTGCAATAGTATTTGCCGCGCGTTGGCATCAAGCGTCTGCGCCAGCCACAGGCCAGACGTCAGCATGCGCTCGAGCTGCGGGCGCGACGGGTGCTTTTCGTGCATGTAGATATAGAGCGTGTTGTCAGATAGCTCGATACTTATGTCGGCAAACGACTGCACCAGCTGAGCAGTCGTCTCAGGCGGCAGCAGCTGCTCGACGACGATGGCGTGCTCGACAGACGCATAGACCGTGAACTGCTGCATAAATGCCGCCGAGTGCGGCGCGAGATTTGTCAGCGTCAGCGGCGAGAGCCGCGTATACTTGGCCAGCAGTATCTCACTGCGATGCGTCGGCGACACATAGCAATGCGGCACTTCGAGCAATGTATGCAGGTCAAATGTCATAATCAACCAGCTATGATCGACGACGCGCTTGTCGGGATACGTCAGGCGATCGCGCCGCAACACCAGCGCAATATCATAATCACGATACGTGCCGACTGTATAGTCGTGATCAATATGCGAATGCGAGACAGTGACGCCGCGCACCAAATGCTGTCCGCCGTCACCATGACGAACCGCGCCAAAGTACACCATGCCGAGCCGTTCGGCAAATTGTTTGACTATACGGCTCGTCGACTGGCGCCGTGCGATGTGGCTGGGCGATACATGGCGCGCAATTGACTTCGCTCGTCCAATCGCGCCGGATTTCACGACGACTCCCGCGACCGAGCATGTGACAGATCTAGTAGTGTCGCCATGAATTCAGCATGGCTCCAGGCGAGCGGTGCGACGGATTTTGAAAATCCATTTGCAGCTATCTGCTCGGCGAGTACGCCTGATTCGTAGGCATGCTGCTGCACCCAGTTGAGCAAGTTTTCGGCAGTATCGAGCTCGCCGGTTTCGATACAATACTGCGCGTACCATAATGTCGTGATGTGCCACAGATTTGGTGTCGATTGGCCGGCAGGGCGGCGATACGCATCGTCCTCATAGCGCGGCAAGCCGATAGTATGCTCCTGATCAAACACCTCGCGCATCGTTGCGATCGAGTCGCGAATGATGCGGCTATTCGTACCAAATAGCCCAAACATAAACGACCCAAATATCGCCGACACATCGATCGTCGTGTCCTGAACGACGGTATCGTCATGCAGCGTCACGTGCTTGACGAGACAGCGCCGCTCTTCGCTATAGAGATACCTCGCGGCAGCCTGTGCGATGTCATCTGCGATCGCTCGCCACGAAACGGCGTGCTCGTCGTCGCCAATCATTTCGGCAATCTCACTAGCCTCGACCAAAGCTGCATACGTGACAGCTGTTGTATACGTGCTGGTCGCATAGATTTGCTCCCATAGGTCGTACGACGGCCGCGGCAGATGCGTCGCGTCATCAATCGCACCGGCGAGATAGCGCGCGACGGGCTTGATGAGACACTCGTAATACGTGTCGAGTATCGTCTGATCTTGTTGCTGGTGATAAAACTGGATGAGCACAAATATCACGAGCGCTGATTCGTCATGTTGGATCGGCGGCGCCACCACGCCATCTTCGTGCACATACGAATGCCAGCTGCTACCGAGCGCACCGTCGGCGCGGTATTTGTGCGACAGATAGCCATTTGGGTGCAGCGCCTCGCAGCAAAAGTCAAAAAATTTGAGCGCTTCGTCGCGATAGCCCATACGAACCAACGGCCAGAGTACATATGCGCCATCTCGCGGCCAGCAATACGCATAGGCATCGCGGCCGTAATTGAGCATCGCTGAGTCAGTGCTCGCGATGATCGCCCCCTCGTGATCGATGTGCGATTTGAGGATCATCGCGCTGCGCAAAAACTGGCGGCGATACACTGTCGGCATCACATCAGCCGTCTTCATCGCCGGCTCGAGCCAATGCTGCCAGTATTTGAGCGTGTCATGCAGCCGCGCCACGACGCCGACTTCCTTGACGCGCTTGTGCGCATCGAGCGCGTCGCGAATCGTCACGCCCGCAGCCATCCAGTAGTGCAAGCGATAGGAATTGAGCCCGGCAACATGCCGCGAAAAACGCAAAACCGAATCTACCCGGCCGTGCTCAGCCGTGCAGCCGCTCAGTTCGCCATCATCGGCATCGCGCCAGCAACCTTCGTGGCCTTCGATACCGAACAGACCAGTGGTGAACTGATCAAACGGCTCGCCGTCGCACTCGCCCGACACGATAAACACGCGGCGGCCGCGATAATGCATGATCGCGTCGGTGTCCGGCAGGTATTGTACGGTATCGGTGTTGCCGCGCGAGTCGCCGATCACAAATGCCTGGTGCATAAACACTCGTATCTCGCGCTCAACTGTCGATGTATTGATGACATGTACGTTGCGCATAAACACCGACATATCGGCATCGACCGTATCATCAAACTCGAGCACCACTGCCATGCGCGTAGAGCGAGCCGTCACGTGGCCGACCAGTGCCATGTGTGGATACTCGAAATGAATGTCCCACGTTCCGTCATCGAGCCATGACAACTCGCCATCGATCCAGACGCCGACACGATGCCGCGTACCGTGGCCGATAGTGTGATTTTCGAGTCCGACATAGGGGAAGTAGACGTCGTGCACCAACCCATAATTGTTGATGCCGACGTGCATTTTTCCGTTGCCGAGTACGATAGGACGCGCCATTTAGTACCCCGCAAACCGATTTGATTGCATCAGACGATAGCGGAGGTCTCGCAGGGCGTTCATGTAGTACAAAAACGCGTCGTATGGGGATTCGTACGGACTGAAATACGCGTGGACATCGCCGTCATTGAACCATTTGGTGCACATGTAGTAGGTATGATCGGACGTTTGTAGACGCCGCCAGTCGCCGATCAGCTCGATGTCGCCGGTACGCAATACATCAGCCTCCAGCGCATAGATGTGCCGCATCGCCTCGTGCTGCATACTATTGCCTAGCCACGCCGTCAGATCGCGCTCATTGTCGGCCCACGTGACGGTGTGCGGCATACTGATGTCGCCTCGCGGCTCGTCGGCATGCGCCGCCTGGCGAACGGTGTAGAATGTATGGTCCGGCTGGGCGAGCCAGGCGCTGACAAACTGGCCAAAGAAGTCAAAGATACCTGTGTCTTCCCATTGATGCTCGCCGAATGTCTCAAAATCCATAAATAGATTGACGAGTGGCGCGTCGTCGGCAAACGCTGCTTCGACCCATTGCTGATATTTGCCCGCGTCGAGCGGATATTCCGGCCAGTCGCGATTGCCAAATCGAAATGCGATGTCATCGCTGAGCTTGTAGTTTTTGAGCAGCAGGCGGACGGTATCGGCGCCGGCTGGCCGATAGACGTAGTTTGGACTGCGCCACCCTAGTACCGGGTCCCAGCCCTCGGCGAGTATCGCCTCAAATCCGTTACGATCAGCCCAAATAGCCAGCTCATCGTTGTAGGCTAGCTCGGTATTACGAAAACTGTGGCACTCGGCGCCAAACATCTGGCGGACTACGTCGCGGTGCAGCGCGACTTGCCGTTCAAATTCGTCGCGGCTATAGAAAAACGCCAGACTATGGTAGTACGTTTCAGCGACGATTTCGACTCGGCCGGTCTGAACCATGCGTCGTACCGACTCGAGAATATCAGGTGCCCAGTCGCGGGCTTGCTCGATGAACGTGCCAGTGATGCTCAGCGAATACTTGAAATCCGGCTGCTCTGCCAATAGCCGCTCGAGAAGCGTGCACATCGGACGATATGATTTGTCAGCCACTTTGCGAAAGACTTTTTCGTTGTCGCGATCCGACATATCGTGCTCGGCGAAATAATCATGGACATTGGCGGTGTCAAACACGCTATAACGCCGCACGCGCCATGGCTGATGCATATGAAAGTAGAGGCTGATGCCGCGCTTCATACGGTAGCTCCTATCAGCTGGCGGTGATGGTAGGCGCGGATACATTTTTCGGCGACATCGTGCCACGAGAGACGTGCGTACTCGGATTTGGCACCGTGGCGCAGCATCGAGAGGAGGGCAGGCGACGTCGCAATTCCGACCAGCTGATCAGCCAGCCGATCGATGTCCCAGAAATCATAGCGCAAGATATTGTTGAGAACCTCGCCGACGCCTGACTGCTTGGTGACGATCAAGGCGCAGTCGTGGTGTGCCGCCTCGAGTGCCGTCAGACCAAACGGCTCGCTGACCGAACTCATAACGAATACGTCGCTGACGCTGTAGCTATCGCGCCATTGTTTGCCGCGGACAAATCCTGTGAAAAATACTTTGTCAGATATGCCGAGATCGGCTGCCATACTGATCAGCTCGTCGCGCAACTCGCCGTCGCCAGCGAACAGAAATACAAGCCGATCGTAGCGCTGCGACGCACGCGCGGCTGCTTGCATGAAGTGCGTCAGGCCTTTTTGGACAGTGAAACGCGTCAGTACCGTCACAATCGTGTAGCCCTCGTTGCGCAACGATTCGAGATACCGGTACGTGCGCATGTCATAGTGATGCGCGCCGAGCGACTGCGGATCGAGAGCGTTGTGGACAACCTCTATTTTCTCGGCCGGAATACGGTATTTGTGGACAATGAGCTGCTTGGTGATGTTGCTGACAGCCAGGATACGGTCGGCCATCATCAGGCCGTTGTATTCGATCTCGTGGATGAGCGGGTTGCCATGGTCTGAGGCGCTGCGATCAAATTCGGTCGCGTGGACATGAACGATGAGCGGTGCGTCGACGAGCTGACGTGCTCGAATGCCGGCTTGCATAGTAAGCCAATCGTGCGCGTGAATCGCATCCGGCGTGTTGGTCTCGAGATAGCGCTCGACAAAGCCGATGTAGTTTTTTTGCACCTGGCGTATCTGGTCGTAATTGAGCGAATAGGCGAGTTCGGTTGCTTTGCGCTTGCCAGGCCGGATAGAAGTCGCCGACAGCACGCGCATCCAGCTGATATTGGGGTGTGACGCCTGGTACGGCACTACAAAATCAATGTCGACGCCTTTTTTGGCGATTGCTTTTGCCATGTAGTAGCATGCAACGCCAAGTCCGCCGCTATTATGCGGAGGTAATTCCCACCCTAGCATCAGTAGCTTCATTGTGTTTGTTCAGGGTTAAACAGCCCGTCCCACTCCTCGTTAGGTATTAGAGGTTTGTACTGTTAGTCAGTATAACGCTTGTCCTTTCGGTTTTGCAAGGAAAAAACAAAGTTTTTTTATAAATTTGCCAAAACGCAACAACCGAACAGCGATAGCGGGGCACAAAAATACAGGCAACCGTGTGGTTGCCTGTATTTTTGTGGCAGGGGCACGTGGAATCGAACCACGATCTAAGGTTTTGGAGACCTTTATACTAACCGTTGTACTATGCCCCTATGGCGTCGATTCTTGCAAGTAGCGCGGCTGATGCCGACCTACTTGATTTTAACTGACGTTCCCTCTGTTTGGCAAGCTGTCCGCGTAGAAATCACCCGCCTGTGGTAGGGCGGGTGATCTCGTGTGAGAGATGATCTCTCTAGTTGTACAAGAGCGGTCAATCTCTTACATGCGTCGGCTGGCGAGGTAGTAGTACGTCGCAGCTGTGAGCGAGCCTAGCCCGAGGATGCTACCGATCGTACCGGTGACACCAGTTTGTGGAAGTTGCGTAGCGACTGATTCGACTTTGACTTCTTCCTTTGGCTCTTCTTTTGGTTCAACTGGCTCAACGGGTTTGCAGCTGTCGCTGTCCTCGTCCTCGTAGTTGCCTGCTTCGGACTCTTTGACGGTGATGATTTGCTTGGTCTCTGGGTTGCAGACCCGAACGTCTTTTTGACACTCTTTGCTATCGACCGGCAAATATTTGTCCTCGTCGTCGCGCTTGACCTTGATGATCTCGCCGCTCTCTGGCTCGCAGACGTCGACTTTACAGCGGTCGTCGTCGGCCGAGACGTGTTTGCTCTCATCGACTTCGTTTTTGGCGATCGTGACGATCTTGCCTGTAGTGATATCACAGCGAGTGACATCTTCACACTGGCTCAGATCAGTCGTGTATTTGGCGTCGCCAGCCTGGAAGCGAGGAATGGTGACGACTGTGTTGGTCGTGGTGTCGCAGCGCTCGACCGGCTCACACTGAGTTAGATCCTCGGTGTAGCGGCTCGCACCAGCTCGATGCTTCGGAATCGTGACGATGACACCAGTATTGACGTCGCAGCGTTTGACTGGTTCACACTGACTCTTGTCAACATAACGCGTCTTGTCTTCCTCGGCTTTGTGCTTGGAGATCGTGACGATTTCGTTTGTCTCGAGGTCGCAGCGCTCGACCGGTGCGCATTCACTCTCATCGACGTAGCGAGGGTTACTGGCCTGTGATTTCTTGATCGTGACGATTTCGCCAGTCTCGATATCACAGCGCTTGATGGTTGGCTCGTCGGTTTCGATAGTTGCGTCGTCGCAATCGTCTGGGTTGCCGCCAGGTACTGTTGGGGTTTCGACACAGGCGGTGTTCTTGATAGTACCCTCCTGGTAGTCCTTCATGACAGCGGTGATTTTGAACGAGGCTGATTCGCCTTTGGCGAGTGTCGGGATCGTGTAGTTCCATGTATTGGACTCGATCGAGCCTTTGTCGGCACTCTTGAAGGTGACGCCGTTTGGCGCTTTGTCGCTCACAGCGACGTCTTTGAGATCAACGTTGCCGGTATTGGCGACAGTGACTTCGTAGTTGAAAGGTTTGCCGATTTCGACTTTTTCGTGCTCTTTGCCGTTGACAGTCTTTTCGATCGAAACGCCAGGAGCGGCTTTTTCTTTGATCGTGACAGTACCTTTACAGGCATCGCTGGTCTTGGGGATATTTTTGCCGTTGACACGGAATGTTGGCGTGACACTGACATTGTATGTACCGGGCTTTGAGTAGCCGTGCGTGACCGACGAACTAGACGAAGTGTACGTACCGCCGCCGAAGTTGTAGACGTATTTGACGATTGATGCACCGTTTTTGGCGGTTGCACGTGTCGTGAAGCGGTAGTTGTTTTCTTTGCCAGCTATTGCCTCGACCTTGAGCTCGTCACACGAGTAGACGGGTGTTGGCGGTTTTGGCACAGTGTTTTTGCCTTTGACTGGGTTGCCGCAATCTTTGAGGACTGCGCCGAGGAACTGACCGTCTTTGCTGAGAAACACAAATGCGCTCAACTGCGACGATCGAAACGAAACGCTCGGTGCGCGCTCGTAGTATTTCGTACCTTTGTGGATACGCTTGATACTGCCGCCATGGATGTACTGGCGGCCCGCGCTCACTGCGTTGGTCGCGACAACTTTGCCATCGACGGTCACTGTATTGCTACGAGTGACGTAGCCGTTGACGACCTTTGGTGCGGTGTTGATGTGTTTGCCGACACCCATGCCGTCAAAGATGTTTTTTGTGCTGCCATGATACTTTTGTTTGAGCTGGCCGACTGAAGATACGCCACACTTGACAACAGAGTTTGACGAACAGTCTCCAGCTTGCGTCTCAAGGCTGTCCGCAACCACAAGCCCTAACATGGCGCCTGCGGTCAAGACAACACTCGAGAGAATTGCTTTTATACCTCGCATTACCTATTAACTTCCTTTCTGCACTCCACATGCAAATTAAGGTTTGATTCCACATTAGCATAATATGTATTATATGTCAATGAATTTATGCGCAATATGCGTTTTTTGCCCCTCGATGCATACAAACTATCCAACATTTGCTATAATCACTACCAGACCATGAAATCATTACAGCTCGCAAAGCCCCATCTGCTGATAATCGTCGGTATCCCAGGAAGCGGCAAGACGGCGTTTGCCGAGTATTTTACCTCTGTATTTCGCGCGCCGTTTTTTGACCCATCGTCAATCGCACGTGCGTGCGAGGCGACCGCAATGCCTGACGATGTCAGCGACGCACTACTCGAACAATTTCTGCGCTCGGGCGTCACCTGCGTCTACGAAGCGGCCGCCGGCACGAGAGTCGAGCGAAAACGCATCAGCCAACTCGCCCGCAAGCACGGCTATGATGTGCTCCAGATATGGGTACAGACCGATCCGGCAGCAGCCAAAATGCGCGCAACACGCCGCAAACGCGGTGAAACTGCCGCAGCCTACGACGAAGAAACGTTTGACGCCAAGCTCAAAAAATTCACGCCGCCGCGCGCTCACGAACCGCACATCGTCATCAGTGGTATGCACACGCCCGCTTCGCAATCAAAAGCCGTCCTGAGGCGCCTCGTGCAGTCTAGCGGCCGTGCGCCGCAGCCGATCAATACGCCGGCTCGACCGAATACCGCACAATCCCCAGCGCCAGCACGGCGGCTCGTGCAATAGGTTGGTCTATATGGTCGCCCGCACGTTCCAAGATCCGGTGCTCGGTGTTATTACGATCCGGATGCATCATATGGCGACCGGCGTCAAAATGCGCTTGTCGCCGCGCGGCGGCATCATCGTGACAGCGCCGCCGCGTACGCCGCTTTTTGTTCTCAAACGCGCCGTTGCGTCGTCTCGAGACGAGCTCCAAGATTTGGTCGCTCGAGCCGCGCCGCCGCTCTACCAGGACCAACAAGCAATCGGCCAGGCGCACCGTTTGGCAATTGTACACAATAGCCAAGCAACAGACGTCTCGGTGCGTCGCAGCGACGGCTATATCGTCGCGACAATTCCACGCACGTGCGACCCCGCCGACAGCGACGTGCAGGAAGCTATCCGCCGCACCGTTGTGACTACGCTGCGTCGCGAGGCAAAAGCCTACTTGCCCAAACGACTGCGCGTGCTGGCCGACAGATTCGGCTACGACTACAACGCTACGCGTTTCCCGCACGCGAGCACCCGCTGGGGTAGCTGCAGCAGTAGCGGCACGATCGGCATGAACATTGCCCTGATGAAGCTGCCGCTCGAGCTGATCGACTACGTCTTGATCCACGAGCTCTGCCACACTCAGCATATGAACCACTCGCCAGCATTCTGGGCGGCTGTTGCTCAGGCTGATCCGCAGTTCAAACAACACCGTAGCCAGTTGCGCACGTATACGCCGAATGTATGAGATTTGTAGCGTATGCGGTATACTAGAAAACACATGATGTGGGTGGGGTACGATCCAAATCGCGCAAGCACGACCGCCGATGCACAGCGGCGTAGTTTGTTTGTGGTTCCGGCCGTTGCGAGTTTGTTTGCTACCGCTGTTTTGACGAACAGCCTGCCGCGAGCGATATTGCATGGCGATACATGGCTCGTCGTGTTTGTTTGTGTCATTTGGCTGGGACTCGGTACATGGCAAGGTCTAGTACAAATCCGCAACAAACGAACGCACGCGATCTTTTTTATCGCGTACTATATCAATAGCCTGGTGTTCGTCGCACTGGTCGAACAGCCCAGTATCATCATGACGTTTTGGGCTATCGTGTTGGTTATCACCCTGATTCGCTTCGGCACGATCGCATCATTCCTGACAATGTGGTCGTTTTTCTTTGTAGCATCGGCGGCACTGATTTTCCAAAAGCCAACCTCGTTTGAGCCGACACTACTATACTCGATCGTCGAGCTCTGCATCGTGTTCATCGTTTCGATCCTGATCGTCGACATCATCCGCTCGATCGCCAAGGACCAGAGGCGCGTTGCCCACCTGACCCGTCAAGCCTCTATACATCACGACCGCGTCATGACGCTGATCAACAACCTCGCCGACGCCGTCATCAGCACCGACCGCGACGGCCGCATCGTCGATTACAACGCTGCAACGCTCAATCTGCTCAATACCAACATCAAGCTCCAGCACCGCACCCTGGACGAGATCTCTGATTTTACCGGCCCGAATGGCGAACATGTCGTCATGCAGCACGAGCTTCATGACGCGCAGACCGTCAAACATCGCGACGATCTCACGATCAATGTCGAGGGCGAGCAGCTGCGACTCGACGTGACATATTCGCCGATCCGCGGCAGCTACGGCGCTAATCGGCAAGAGCTGAGCGGCTACATCGTCATCATGCGCGACATCACCCGCGAAAAAAGTCTCGAAGAAGAGCGTGACGAGTTCATCAGCGTCGTCAGCCACGAGCTGCGCACGCCGATCACCATCGCCGAAGGAGCAATCGGCAACACCGACGTGCTCATCTCTCGCCAGCAGGCCACCCCCGAGCAGCTGCGCGCATCGATCAAAACCGCACACGATCAAGTCCTGTTTCTCGCGCGCATGGTCAACGACCTGAGCACGCTATCTCGAGCCGAACGCGGCATCGGCGGCGATACTGAGGTGATCGACGTCGCCAAACTAGTGCAAGGTATCTATGACGATCATCATCGCGAAGCAGCCGAAAAAGGTCTGGCATTTAATATCGATATGGTCGGCGAGCTCGGTACGATCAAAACGAGCCGACTCTACCTCAAGGAGCTGCTACAAAACTTCGTCACCAACGCCCTCAAATACACCGCCGAAGGCTCTGTCACGCTGCGCGCCGAGCGCCTCGAACAAAACCTCAAATTTACCGTAACCGACACCGGCATCGGCATCAGCAAGAGCGACCAAAAACACATTTTCGACAAGTTTTATCGTGCCGAAGATTACCGTACCCGCGAGACCAGTGGCACCGGCCTCGGCCTATACGTCGCTACCAAACTCGCCAAGAAACTCGGCGCTCGCATCACGATGCAATCACGCCTCAACCACGGCTCGGAATTTAGCATCATCCTACCCGGAAAAGCAATCCAGCAGCATGACGAGCCGGCGAGCTGAAGCCCGACTGTCTCGAGGCGGCTTGACGAAACAGTCACGGCGGCGTATAGTGAGAGTTGACAACTTGCCGACAATGCAAGTTTTTTTATTTTTCTAATCATTGGAGAGTACGAGTGGCCACAAAAAAGAAGTCATCGAAAAAACCATCGACGCGCCGCAACAGTACGAGCGACGCCCACGTCACCCGCATCCGGGCAGGCGAGAGCAACAAGCCCAAACGAACCGCCGCCAAAAAACCGCGCGTACATCGTTTGTCGTCGAGCGAACGCGCCGACAAGGCAACCGCTTCGCACCTCAAGCCGAGCAGCGACGCACCATCGGCCCGAGAGGTCGCCCAACAAAAAGCCGAAAAAAGTGGCAGCACACGCACCAATCCGCTCACAGCCATCGTCAATTATTTCAAAGGCGCCTGGTACGAGCTGCGCCAGGTCCGCTGGCCAGACCGCACCGCAACATGGAGCATGACTGGCGCGCTAATCGGCTTTACGATCTTTTTCCTGGCGGTCGTGATTTTGCTCGACGCGCTCTTCAAATATTTATTTGAGCTAATACTAAGCTAATTTGCATTTTTTATTACGAGAGAGGTACCACCTATGTCCAGAACCAACCGCTATGATTCAACCCGAGCCTGGTATGCCATCCATACCTATTCAGGCTACGAGGAAAAAGTCGCCGACAGTATCCGCCAACGCATCCAGAATATCGATATGGCCGACAAGATCTTTGACTGCCTCGTGCCAAAAGAAAAGCAAGTCCAGATCAAAAACGGCAAACGCAAAGTCGTCGACGAAAAAATCTTCCAGGGCTACTGCCTAGTAGAGATGAAGCTGACCGACGAGACGTGGTACATCATCCGCAACACGCCTGGCGTCACCGGTTTTGTCGGCGCTGACACCACACCGACACCGGTTTCCGAGGCCGAGATTGCCAAGATCAAAAAACGCATGGGCGTCGAAGACCCCAAGCACCAGATCAATTTCAAAGAAGGCGAAGTCGTCAACATCACCGACGGCCCATTCAAAGGCTTCGACGGTACCGTGTCCGAGATCGACACGCTCAAAGGCAAACTCCGCGTCATGGTCAGCATGTTTGGCCGCGACACACCTGTCGAGCTAGACGCGCTACAGGTGACAAAACTCTAGCTTCAGCCTCATTCGCGCGTAACGAATTAGCCGCTGATGATCACCAAAATCCAGTCTATTTGAAGCTCACCAGATACTTTTTTGTGTTGAGATGCGTCGGCAGGTGCCCGTGAGTATAGCGGAGCGTTCTGTTTTTATATCACCATCGTCAAAGCGCCGCCAGATCTACCTGGCACGCATCACAATTGCAATTATTTTGCGTGATCGGCTGCCTGCCGCCCATAGGCTCTGCTACGTGGTCTATGATTTGCGACCAAGCTTTGTATTTTTTGTCTATGTCGCTCGTGGCGACAAACGTCCTCACGAGTTGCGCCAACGCTCCGTCCCATTCATCGAGACGTTTCAACACATTTTTGCTGCTCACTCGCCAATGACCCCGAAGCCCAAAATGAAGCTTGATTATTTCATCAATGTTGGCGTGCATACAATATAGCGAAGCAGCCGGGTCATCTCGCAGCGTTCGTTCGACTTTGTCGTTGGCATGATAGAGCAGAAATTGAACAAATTGGTAGTCGTCCACAGTATATCTCGGCGGCTTTGTGCGACCGACCTTTCTCTGTAGCTCGGTCAGCTCGCCTGTTTTGTCAAACAAGACCACCGCTCGAACGAGATTCGGCTCGCGCTCGCCTTGTTTGATTTGATCTCGAGTGAGATGCTCGATCTGTTTGAATGAATGAAACGTAATATCGAGCTTGTAGTCATCGAAAGTGGGGTGGTTGATATTTTTACAAGGATTGTCCGTATCGACTACGACCTTGACATCGAGATCGCTTTTGTCAGTACTAGTACCTTCCGCGACAGAGCCAAATATGCACGCCGCCTGATAACGACTGTCTCGCTCGAGGCCGAGTATGGCATCAATGCCTTTCTGAAAACGA
>PDWI01007433.1_pt1 | contig 13307 bp, 12 predicted proteins | sample 1430891 | NCBI WGS metagenome assembly PDWI01 (sample SAMN01162508, study PRJNA174530) | Oral metagenome, whole genome shotgun sequencing project. | biome: Marine environment; feature: Marine mammal; material: Swab sample of the gingival sulcus; isolation source: swab sample of gingival sulcus... | reverse complement strand
ATATAGAGAAGATCATTGCCGGAGGACTGTATCCCCAGCTGACCGGCAAACTGAAAAGGATTCTTTCTGCTTTCCTCCTTTTTTATCGGTTTGCCAAAGAGGCGGTTTCATTTTTTTTTGTTATGGCTGAAGGCTATCTGGCCCAGCCATGCTGGTTTATTGGCATCTCTATGGTTGTGTTCTACTGTCTTGCAGAATATGTTCAATCCGTTCTTTAGCCAGTTCGCCCAGTGTGCGACCAATGATTTTCTGGTTATTAGATCGTTCGGCAGATGCTGTAGAGCCAGTCAGGACAACTCTCTGGTACATGGTAAGGGCCTGTTGCGGAGACTTTTCCTCCTCAAAAATTATACCAATATTTATCAACACATATGGATTTTGGGGATCAATCTGCAGTGCTTTTTTAAAAAATTGTTTCGCTGGTGCAAGGTTTCCCGCGACAAGTTCGTTATACCCCTTTTCCATAAACTGTTCCACATCGTGGAGAACCGCTTCTTTACGTTGCTCAAATTCGCCTGCGGGCAAGACTGTTTCAATCTGCTCTTCCTTCTTCAGGGTGACAGAGGTGATTTCTGCAGGATTACGGATAATACGGGGGGTGATAAAGATAAACATATTTGTTTTTCTATCAGTGGTTGCGTGGGACTTGAAGAACCATCCCAGAATAGGGATATCACCTAACAGCGGTATTTTCCAATTATTTTTTGTGGCATCGTGACCAATTATTCCACCAATGACGATGGTGTCCTGATCCTGCAGGCTCACTGTTGTGGTTGCGGTTCTTTTGAAGGTTGTTGGGGTTGGGCCGCTGTCTTTTAACCGTACTACTTCCGTTTCTATTTCCAGGCGCAGGTTATCTGCATGATTTATATGGGGAGTAATGGAGAGCTTTGTTGCAACATCCTTATATTCATACTTGGTATAGTCCTGCTCCGAGGCGGTAGTATTCTGACTGGTGATAAATGGCACGGTCTCGCCAACCGATATCTCCGCTTTTTTATTATCCATTGTAAGGATTTGCGGGGTAGAGATGATATTAACACCAGAGTCGGTTTTTACCGCGCGCAGAATTGCCGCAATATCAGGAAAGGTAACTCCGCCAAGTTTTATTCCTTCCTTGAGTATACCGAACGAGAAACCGGAAGGCAAAGACGGAGTCTTGGGGTTTAATCCCTTGATTAAACGAAAACCATTTTCGTTACTAAAGCCGCTTGCGACTACGCCTGTACCATCCGAAAATTCTCCGGCCCCAGCCCACTCCACACCAAAATCCAGCGTGTGATCCACATCGACTTCCATGATAAGGGCTTCGAGATAAACCATTCTTCTTGGGATATCGAGTTTCTTGATCACATCTTCTAAAACGACATATTCATCTTTTGTAGCTGTTATGATAAGCGCATTGGTCTCCTCATCAGCCATAACAGTAACGTCTTTGGAAATTGCAGCGACCTTACCCGCATCTGTTTTATCCGGTTGTTGTTTTTTGGGGAGAACACTGAGTACCTTGACAAGCTCTGCGGCGGTTGCGTTCTGGAGATAATAGACATGGATATTGCCGTCAGCACGCTGAACCTTGGTGTCAAGCATTGAGACGAGATCCCTGATTCGGTCCATTTCACTGGCGTTGGCAAGAATGATAATGCTGTTGATTCTCTCATAGGGAACGACCTTGATGGTGCCTTTGTTATTTGCTCCTCCATCCTGCGGCTGAACCCTTGCCTTTTCATAGATCGTCGCCAGGATTTTGGCAAGGCCATCAGCTGATGCATTGACCAGTGGAATAACAGCAACATCGTCTTCCCTGGATTCCACATCAAGCACTCTGATAATACCGAGGAGTTTTTGTATGTTGGACATAGTCTCCGTTATAATCAGCATTCCTGAAGGAGTATGGGCAATAACTACCGAGGTTTGTGAGACAAGAGGTGTCAGGATTTTTTTTATTTCATCCGGGGATCGGTACTTCAGGGGTACGAGCTGGGTAACTATTCTGTCTTCGGGAGTTGCTGACAACCCATCGCTGAGCATTTTCACATTCTGGGATCGTGCCCTGGCTGATGGTAGGATCTTGGTTACAGTGCCAGATTCAACGGTGGTAAAACCATGAACTTCAAGAACAGATTCAAAAACCCTGTACGCCTCATCCACCGAGATTGGCTTGGGTGAGATTACGGTTACATTGCCTTGTACGGCCTTGTCGACAATAAAATTTTTTCCCGTTAGTTCACCAATAAATTTTATAAAAAGATGAATGTCAACGTTATCAAAATTGATAACGATATGCTGGTCGTCAATATTGTCTTCTATGGGGCCACCTGGAAGCGGCCGGGGGAGGTCTTCAGATAAGGCTTCGCCGGAAGATAGAAATAAGCTGTAAAGCAGGACCATAGGCAGTAAGAAGTATTGAAACCTGTTCATATCATTTCCATTAAATAATTTTGAGTTTATTTTTGCAGAACCTCAAGGTCGTAGTCTTTAATCGTAGTTTTTATTGTATTGGTCTCTGGGGTATGGCAGAGGCCGCGGGGGATTTTCTGATAGCCGGTCTTTTCATACTGGGAGTCATGTTTGGATCTGCAGGCACCCCACGTTCAGTTATGGCAGGCCTTGGCACGTTATTAACAGGTATTCGCGGAGCCTTATATACCGGTCTCATCTTTGCCGCTTCGCTCATATCAAGAGTTTTATCTTGCCCATTTATGGATAAAACAATCTTGCCCCGTCGGATTTCCTTGATCTGTGCCCCCTGGATAGCATCCCCGGTACTGAACAGGGCCTGCTCCCGGTTTTGTTTGGTTAGAATAATTGCACGATTATTATTGTCACTACCACTGATTGTTCCCATAAGAACAAGGCCAAGTTCTTTAGCATCTTTAACCGTCTTTTCAACTTTCCCCACTGCTCTGGGTACAGAGGGTTTAGCGGGTGAACCAAAGAGATTCCTTTGCAGGATTATGCGGTAATCCGGTTTTTTTGCCTGCAGATTCTTTTGCTGTCTGATCTTTTTCTGCGGTGGTTCCTGCACCTTTTTTTCAGTAAATGGGCGGCTCAACACAAAATATTCCAGGGTCTGATAGGCGCCTTCAACAGCGACAATAGAGAAGATGGTAATCAGGGAAAATGGAATAAGACTGGAGAGTCGACTTCGCATATCTTCACCTGCTGAATCTGAATGTCGGATTTGCCAGGTTTCCTCCTGCTGTAAACGGGAGGGAATTTTTTTTATAACGTCTTGCGTACTGTCTTACCATATTTGCTTCAACGGGATGAGTCTGCAGGAACTCCCTTCTGGGTTCGATAAACCCTGAAAGTTTTAGTCTGCTGTCATATAAGGATGTCAGAATATCGACTGTCCCTGCAAAGTTGGCAACAAGATCCTTGCCTTTAAGTTTACCCTGTTCTATTTTGAGCTGCTCACCGATGGATATATCAAAACTGATATCCGTAAAATCTATTGCAGAAAGAGACAATATCGGCTGTAAGAGCTCCAATTCTCCGGAGGTTGCGGTTATATTTATTTTTCCAGGATCATTTCCCGGTTTACCCCGTTGCCAGATATAATTTCCCGAACCGCTTAAACGGCCTGTGATCTTGCGCTTTATGCCACCCTGATCTTTCATTATTTCACTCAACTCCAGATTATCCAGCATTATATCTGTGAGTGAGTACCGGTTATCTTTATTATCAAAATTCAGGCTGGCCTTAACTGTTCCCGCATAAAGTTCGCCAGATAACATGAAGGTTTGCCAGAATCGCGTCCCTGGTCGTATTTTCAGCATATCGATTGTAATCACGGCTTGTTGCTCTTTCTCTGTTTTGGTTATTTTTATTTTTTCAAATACAATAGACAGAGGGAAAGCATAATGTATTCTATCTATATTACATTTCGTATTGCTGAAGGTATATTCAACTTTCTTCTCCCAATAACTTTTGAATTTCTCGGTTGGAAATCTGATATAGAACAGGAGCGATATCAGACTTACTCCATAAATCAGATAAAAAAACAGTCGGGGAGAAGTTTTGAATGATCTCATTATTTCTCCTCAAAAGAGACAATCTGTAAAATTACATCAAGAAACCCTTGCCGGGTACTATTTTCCTGAATAGAAATTCGTCGAACAAAAACGACATTTTTCTTTGACTCAATCAACCGGAGAAAACCAACCAGTGCCTTCAGGGAAATCAATTGAAATTTCATTTCAACCATTGTTTCATTGAGGCTCCCCTCTCCTTGAGTAACCGATGGTTTCATATATTGAATCTGTTTTTTTACCTGAATCCGTTCAGCCTGTCGATCAAGAAAGGTAAAGAGCGAAAAACCCTTTCCCCGTTGACTGATTCTTGCCTGAATGGTATCCTCCTCCTTTTTCAGGGCAAAATATTCTTGCTGAAGTTTTTTAATCGTAAGCAGTTCTTCCTGTTTTCTTGCAACGGAGGCTTGCAAGCGGCTTTTTGAAGTGATTGCAGGCGCAATAATAAACCGAATAAGCATAAAAAAAACCAGAAAGATCACTCCTCCAAGAAGAAAAAGCCTTTCCCGTGATTCCAGATTATCAATCCCGGATTTTTTCCAGATGTTCTTCAGATGAGTATTGCTAATAAGACGGTTCATATTTCCTGCTGGATTTTACGCTGTATTTTGAGTTCAAAGTTCACCTTGTCTCCTTTAGCTGACTGGTTTGCCGAACTGATAGAGACACTTTTAAAAAATGGTGATTTTTCAAGTTCTTTTTGTACATTATCTACCGTGTTAAAATCCTCCGTGACTGCTTTGAGACGTATTGTTTCCATATCTGCAACCATACGAACAACTGTTACCTTGTAAGTTGGAGGGATACGGGTTGAAAGCTCAGCCAGCAGTTCTACAATGGTAAGTTCCGTACCGCTTAGCCCGATCGGCATATAGGTTTCCTTGTTCTCCCTGTTTTTGGCCATCAGTTGATGAACAGGGTTTATTATCCGGGTAACTTTTGGCAGGGTTGCGGTAAATACTTCAGCAATTTGGTTTTTGAGTTCTTGCTGTTGCTTTTGCAGGCTTGTATATGTATATCCCCAATAAACGAGTGCAGAAATCAGTATAATCAGTGCCGGGACAGCAAAGGTTATAAAATAGGAACGATAGTCGCTGAAAGACCTCCGTTTTTTGAACTCCCCTTTCCGAAAATTGAATGTCGTGTGTTTACCGGTGAACCTGAACGCCAGTGCCAGTGCCCTGTCCATCTCTTCCGGGATATAGTCTGCAGCAATTTCCGGGGACATCTTTATAGAGGGACGGGCGCTTTGCCGACAGGTTTTTACAACTGTGCCCTCCAGATTTGACCGAATTGTCTCCGCTAATCCCTCACAGAGCGAGATTCCGCCGGAAAGATAGACAGGATATTGCCCTTTGGCAGTGTCAAGAAGTCCTGAAAGCATAAGGGTTTGTTTTATACTGAGAGCAAGCTCCATCCTTTTTTTGCTGAGCGTGGTAAAGTTCTCCCTTGGTGTGGCTATCGAACGGATAAGGGCAATACTGCCATCAGCCACCATAATAATTGTTGCCCAGCCGGGGCCAATATCAATTACCGCGAAATCGCTGGCTTCATTTGTGGCAAGGAGCAACGCTTCCTCCACACCACTTATACCGATAGTCTCGGGGTCAATCCCTGCTGCATTAAGGGCGTCCAGGTAATCGGCTAACAACGCCTTGCTGATCATTGCCGTAAGGATCTCGGTACCGTCATCTGTTTTTCTGGTTACAAGAAAATCAATGGCCAGGGTGTTGATGTCAACCGGGCATAAATCTGCAAGCTCGAAAGGCAGAATCTGACTAATCTTGCCCTTGTCGGTGAAGGGCAGTGACAGCGCTCTGTAGGAAAAGAGCTCCGCACCAAATGCTATCCGGCTGGATCCCGAGATAAAGCTGCTCTGCTTCTTTATGTTCTCTATAGTCTCAGAAAAAGAGCTTTCTCCATAATTGTCCGCACCAAATCCCTTGATAACAGTCGTACTCGCGTTTATATCAACAGAGACCGCGGCTGCTCTATCCTGATGGATGTCCAGACAAAAAACAGTTTCCGCCATTGGGTTACTCCACTTTTTTTTTCAACAGCGTAATTGTACCATCCTCATTGCGTTCAACGTCTGCCACGATTGTTCTTGCAAGTGTGTCAAAACCTGCTTTGGCAGTAATCTGAAAATAGCGGCTTTTGGTTGTCAGTAATTCCGTATTGAGCTCAATATCTCCTGGCCAGCCGATATTTCTGTACCAGCCGGGATCATTAAACTGGTCACTGTTTCCCGCATCCCGCCTGTATTCATCAAACTGTCTTGCAATACTTTCGGATATGAGTGGATTCATACCCCTGACGATAATTGACTCTGCAGTGTTGATATTAACCTTTCCGTTATCTCCATAGACGGTAAGGAGGTCTTTTAATCCCATTGTGTCTTTGGAGCCAAAAAATAATTCAGGAGTGACGCCCCGCACCAAAAGAAGTTCCTCTATATTTGTTACTGGCCCGTTTTTAGCAGAGTATGGAGGGTCCAGTGACTGATAATAGCTCGTTTCAGCACCATGATCTGATTCCTGATCATCTTCATCAATCCAGTCGACAATCGCGTCAACAATCTCCTTTGCCTCTATTTCGTTTTCAACAGGGAAATCTCCTGAGACAAGAAGATTAAACAGTATAGTACGTAGCTGGGTCGACAGACCACTATTTTCTGTTTCAGCCCCTGTGTTCTCATTTTCTGCCATACTGTTAATCTGCAGTTTACCGGACAGGTCAGTTACTTTCAGTTTTAGTTCCCCTGCCGCAAAGAGACTGGCAAAGTTTTCCTGTTCTATAAGAGTCCAGCGGTCTGTCAGTGAGTCTGACTGATTATCGTGCAGATCGTTTTGCAGTGAGACAAGAGCAATATTAATCCCTGATTCTGCAATGGATTTAAGTTGTACTTCTCTTTTAAGGTTGTCGGAGACAACAAATTTATGCCAGGTTCCCCTGGAGAACTGGATAGTGACAGCAATGAGAAGGCTTAAAGTCATAATTGTAATGAGGAGAGCCATACCCCGCTCGTCATCTATAATCAGTACTCTTCTGAACATTGGCTTTCTGCGGTTTTTCAGAAGCATTCCCATCTCTTACTCCTCAACCTTTCCTGAAACAGCAACAGCCGTTTTGAAAACATTTCCATTCGTACTTGTGTCCTGACCTGGAAAGACAAGTTCAACAGCAATCATTACCGGCAACTCAGGGACGGGATTTTCATTGTCCTGTGTCCCGTTTTCCATGTTCCACTCTGTCGTCTCTTCTCCAGTCCTGTTAAAATAGGTAAAGCGAATCTCTTTAAGGCCGCTGCAGAGTAGAAATTTTGCCGCATCTTCATTGGTGATTCCGGCATCTGGACGTTTGATTCTGTCCGATCGCATAAGGTTTATTGTTCCGTGTTTTTCATCTAACTCCGAGCTGTATTGAATTACTGTGTTGCCTGAGTCTTTGTCATCTTCTCGCAGCGAAATGTGAGTGGACGCAATAAATGAGAGGCTACTTGTACCTGAGGTGTCTTGTCCTGTTCCCTGAAGAAAACCTCCGGCCCCTGTCACAATAGAGGACAGGTCATCGGTGATTCTTGCCAGCGCGGTACGAGCGTTATGTGATTCGTTGAGGATTGTTTCCGCGCCTCGTATGGTATGGAATGTAGTCCGATACGCACCATATACCGAGGAGATAACAATGGTGAAAATAAAAATGGCAAAAAGCAGTTCGATAAGGGTAAACCCTGTCTTTTTATTATGGTTGGCGGTCATAGTATGTCAGCGAATATGTAAGATTCGTTTCATTCCATGCCACTGTGAGTGTTACCTGTTGCAGGGGAGGGTCTATGTTGCCCACTGCTTCAAATTTTTCCAGTTGAGCGTCAGAGATCTCGATTGTAAAGGAGTAGTCGGAGAAGTTTTCCTCGAACTCACCTTCAGTGTTTTCAAGTGGTATTATTCCGCTCTGTATTTCTGCAAGTTTCAGCAATGCGAGCATGGGTGCGATATTGTTAAAATGGGCTTCTGTTGCAAGCGATAGACTTTTTGACTGGGAACCAAAAAGAGCCGTCAGGCCAATTGCGAGTATGGATACGGCGACCATTACCTCCAGCAGCGTGAAACCTCTTTCTGTCTGAAAGTTGGATGACAAAACAGCTGTTTGAGGTTTTTTCATGGAACCCCTCTTCTAATAAAAGCCCGGGGGGAAGTTTTCGGTGACTGTTGCGGGGTCTGTAAACGGGTTAAACTGTATGGAGATGGTACTGCCCGATGTATCTGACAGTTGTATCGCAGCCTGTTCCATATATCCTTTTTTGCTTATCCACAGTGAAGTCTTGTTTTCGAGTACAACTCCCTGGCTATTCAACCATAGTTTTGACAGTCTGATGGTGTCTGGGAGTTGCAGCTTGCGCTCTTTACTTTTACCCGGCTTGTCACTCTTGCCGTTTGGTTTTACCGGTTCGTACCAGATCCGGTTTTCGAGTTGACTGAGGTGGAGATAGTATGCCTGCTGATTACGAACCGCCTTTTGCCTTGCTTCATTGGTTATGCCTATGACCTGTCGCACACTTGATTTGAGCGGATCCGTAAAAAAGGTGCTGCGTAAGGATGGCACACTGATTGTAAGCATAATCCCTATCAGGGCACAGACGACAATCAGCTCAAGCAGAGTAAAACCCACCTCCGGAGCCCTGCTTATTATGATGTTTTTCCGTTGCCGGATTGCTTTACGCATGACTCAAGATTACTCAATTTCCCAGTTGTTTATATCTTTGGCATCTCCTTCTCCACCAGACTCGCCGTCATTTCCATAGGAGCTGAGGTCAAAATCTGAATTAAGACCAGGGCTTAAATAGACAAATTCGTTTCCCCACGGATCCAGGGGGATTTTCCCTTTGTCCATATAACCGCCATCACGCCATTTAGGTGGCAGTTTGCCTGCTGAGGGCGGTTCGATCAGGGCCTGTAAACCCTGTTCTGTAGATGGATAGTACCCATTATCAAGCTTGTACATTTTAAGAGCCGTTTCAATGCTCTGGATCTGTAAAACAGCCTTCGTTCTTCTGGCTTCTTCTGGCCGCCCCATTATTTTCGGGCCAATATAGCCGGCCAGCACGCCTATTATAACCAAAACGACGAGGAGCTCAATCAGGGTGAAACCTGCGTTGTTTTGGCCTGGGGTGTCGTTTGTTTGTTGTGGTTCCATGCAGTTGTAACCTTTTGAACTGTATAATTTTTTATGATTTAGTGTCTGTTCACAGGGGTAAGACACTGATTTTATCCACCCCAATTGTAGCTGTTTCCAAAAGCCGGGATTCGGTCAAGCGCTATTTTTCGTTATAATAGTCCGTGATTTGTTTGCAAACAAGGTGCAGAACAGACCTGTGGCGAGACACAGCAGCTTGGTTGTAAAAGAAGTCTTTACAAAAAACAGGGCCAGAAATACAAAGGGAAGAAGGGCGACGCGCACAGCCGGCTGCAATACCGCATTTTCCTTTATAATATCTGCGATGGGCGGTGAAAAACGATAATAAAGCGCTACCAGATGTTTTCCTGTGGCATTTGTCAGCAGGTAGCGGTCTCGAAACTGACGTAATAGAACAACATGCTTTTCAAGGATGGAGCCATAGGCTGCGGTCGCAATAAAACAGGCGTCATCCGTTGTGAAAGTATATTCATTGCCATAGAGAACTTCTCCGGTAGACAACACCGCATAAGCTCTGGCATAGTAACGTGTGCCCGGGGCAATATCCCTTATCTCACTGGTATAGGTTCCCGGTCCGTTACCGTTATCCGTGCTGCCAAGGTGGACAACAGAACTTGCTGACTCAGGAAAAATTGAATCCGCAGAGTCAGAACCTGGAAAAATTGAACCGCCAGAACTCTCAGGTCTGACAATCTTGTCACTGTCAGTTGCAGTTGTCTCCGGTTTTGGCTTAACTGCGTTATCTTTGCGGGTTTTCTCCGTTTTGTACACAGGCTGTGGTTTTGTACCGTATACCACGCCTCTCTTGCTGACGGTTATTCCTTCATCTGCACAATTTGAAAGGCATGACGTATAACAGCTGTTATCAGTAGCGCTGCACTGAGACTCGCAGGTTTTGGCGCAGGTTTGGGGCGTTTTATTAACGATTGTACTTCCTGAAGCGGTGATTATCCCTCCTGAAACAGCTCCGACTCTCGTTATCTCTGTAACCGGGACAGTTGTAATGGTATATGCAGATGTTGAGACAGAAGCGCGAGACTCTGTAATCGCAGGAGACAGGGAATGGGAGCCATCTGTAAAGCGAAGAAGGGCAATATCCAGATTATTGCCGTTGGCAGCAGAACCGGTTGCAAGGAGCATGTTGTTTTCTGAAGCGATTGCGGCATAACCGATATCGTCATTTTGAATGACGTCAGTTGTTGTATATGCAGCAGCTGTGGTCTGGCTGGCGGTATCCTCTTTCAGGGTCAGTACGAAAATATCCTTGCCGGTCCGGGATGTCATAAATCCCACGGCTGAAATTATATTGTCGGCTTGCAGGGTAACATCATAAACCACATTTTCCGCAGCATAGGCAGTTTTATAAATGCCGGAAACACCAAAGCCTGTGTCCGCTGTACCATCTTCTTTAATCTTGCCGATAAAGGCTTCGTTATATTTTCCATTATTGATAGCTCCGGCAATAACAATGCTGCCATCAGAAGCAGTGGCCATACTGTGTATTGTTGAACTCTCTCCCCCGGTAGAGATAAGGGCTCTGCCATTTTCCGCATACGATGAATCAATCGTTCCATCTTCGTTTAATTGTAATAAACCTGCCCGGTTTGAACTGCCGTCAAAAAACGAACCTCCGCCCAGAATTTTGTCATTTTCAAGCACTGTTATAGCGTTTATTCTGATGTCGTTGCCTTTTTCCCGGTAAGTGGTTTGACCATCCTTACTGAAACTGTTGTCAAGCTGACCCTGATTGTTTAATTTTGCAAAAAAAGCGTAGTCGGCTGATGCGGTTGGTGAGATCGTAGCCGAAACCACAATGTTTCCTGTGGTGCTCAGCTGCAGTCCAACATCAAGGATCTCACCACTTTCCACTGGCAGTACAACATATCCGTCTGCAGCAAAAGATGTGTCAAGATAACCCTCGGCAGAGATTTTCAGCACAGCAATACCTTTGCTCTGATCACTGACAGAACCACCAATGACAATTTTACCATCTTTCTGGACGATAATACTTCTGCCTATGGTATCACCACTGCCAAGGCTGCAGGAGAAAACCCCGTCGCTGTTGAAATCCTTGTCCAGAGAGCCGTCCTGCAAGAATCTGGTGACAACAAGATCCTTCACTGCGCCGTTGCTTCTGTAGCCCGTCACAAGGATCTTGCCATCTTTCTGAACGGCTATATCGTATGCCTCGTCATCGCCTATCTTGAAATCCTGAACAGAGATGCCGTTCTGACCAAAGGACATGTCAATTCTGGTCGCAGCCTTCGTTGGCGTTACAGTCAATATGCAGAGAACAAGGAGTACTATACCTGTACTGAATTTTTTTGCGTTCATCTCTGGCCTCATGTATCGGTATTCGATAAGATTTTTGAGTATATCATAGAGTTTTATAAATATAAACCGGATAAACCGGCATGGCTGGACCATATAGTCTTCGGCCACAACAGGAAATGAAACCCGGAACTTCGAGACACTGCTCTCTGTTTTCAAATCGGGTTCCAGGTAAGTCTGACTGTTTTTGTCAGCCCACTCTGCTGGCTAGCCAATCATCTGATTCATTTCGAAAATAGGCAGCAGGATAGAAAGTACAACAAATCCCACGGCAAGACCCATCACAACAATCATTGCCGGTTCCAGCAGTGAGGTCATGGCCATAATAGCTGTTTCAACATCCCGTTCATAGCTTTTGGCAACCTTTTTCAGCATACTCTCAAGGTTGCCGCTCTGCTCACCAACTGCCACCATCTGCACAAACATCGGCGGAAACCAAGGTGATTTGTCAAGGGAGGCTGTCATACTCTGGCCTTTTTCAATCTGTATCATGGCATCGTCAATGACCTGGCTAATATGTACATTGTTGACAAGGGTACGTATAATCTGCATGGAAGCCATCAGTCCGACACCGTTATCAAGAAGACTGCCAAGGGTTGAGGCAATCCGTGCCAGGATGATTTTCTGTGTAACGATGCCGCTGACAGGAGCTTTCAGTTTAAACAGATCCCATAATTTTCTGCCAGATTCATAGCGAATAAAAAGACGTAGTCCCACAAGCAGGATAACAAAGAGAACAGGGAGCATCCACCAGTACGATTTCAGCAAATGGCTCAAGGAAATAAGAAAGAGGGTTGGCAGTGGTAAAACCTGATCCATCTCATCAAAAATCTGAGTAATATTGGGGACTATGTAGGCGATAAGAAAAAAAAGTATTGCCACTCCGATGACCGCCATAAACAGTGGGTAGACAAGCGCCGCCCGGAACCTGGCTTTAAGGGCCTCCTGTTTTTCACTGAATTCGGCTAGTCGTTCCAGAACAATATCAAGGGAGCCGGAGGCCTCGCCAGCTCTTACCATATTGACAAAGATACTTGAAAACAGACCCGAGTGTTCGCCAAGGGCAGCAGAGAGTGTGTAGCCTTCGTTGATGGAATCTTTTATCTGCGCGATTACCTTCTTGAAAGCGGGGTTGCGTGTCTGCCTGACCAGAGACTCCAGCGCCTGGACAAGAGGAATGCCTGCCCCTGTCAACGTTGCAAGTTGTCTGGTTATATTGCTTATTTCATTCTGCTTGATTCCTTGAAAAAGGCGGAATCCATGACTCTCCCGATTTTTGCTGCCCTGCTTGCTGGTGCTGAGTGTAATGGATACGAGATATTTGCCCTGGGAGCGAAGTTTGGTCCGCGCATGGGTCTCACTGCCGGCATCTATTATGCCCTTGAATTTTTTCCCCTTTACATCAAGGGCGTGGTATTCAAAAACAGGCATGACAACCTTTTCGTAGTGTAAAAACAACAAAATCGGAGAGTATTTCAAGGTCGGCTCATCATTTTTTATACTAAAAACAATTTGCCGGAAAGACAACAGAAAATGGCCTGTGACTGGACTTTTTTCTCTGCTTGTCAATGGTTTTTTCCGCTAAGGGAAGGGCAATGGCATCATTGGCAGAATATTTTCCTTGATCTCTGGTAATTACATCTTTTATCTCACTGCTGTCTCATAAATTTTCACATGATATCAAATAAATAAAGGCTCGGAGAGCTTCTTGTGTTATAATGAAGTCGCAATAAATCAATAAAATACAAG
>PDWI01007432.1_pt1 | contig 13309 bp, 9 predicted proteins | sample 1430891 | NCBI WGS metagenome assembly PDWI01 (sample SAMN01162508, study PRJNA174530) | Oral metagenome, whole genome shotgun sequencing project. | biome: Marine environment; feature: Marine mammal; material: Swab sample of the gingival sulcus; isolation source: swab sample of gingival sulcus... | reverse complement strand
TGTCATTTCACCTTGCATAAATCCGAGTTTACGCTCGCCATTAGCATATTCTTTTACGCTTTCAACAGGATTAATTTCTTCAGGCAAAACGGTAACAATTACTCTTGCATTATTGACAGGGGGGGGAGTATCTAACCATTTTAAATTACCTTGTTCCATAATTGCTTGATAACTTTGTAACATATTTACCTCGTTTTTCTTTGCTATCTCTGATAAAAGTTTATTATAGAACATTTTCAAGGTTAATTGGGTATAAAAAAACACGAGTTAGTAAAATTCACTAACTCATGTTTATTTAAAAAATAAAAAACCTACATTAATTCAATGGCAATTGCTACTGCTTCACCGCCACCGATACATAATGAGGCAACGCCTTTTTTACCGCCTGTACGTTTTAGCGAGTTAATCAAAGTAATCACAATTCTAGCCCCTGAACAGCCGACAGGGTGACCCAAAGCACATGCACCGCCCTCAATATTAACTTTGGCATAATCAAGCCCAAGTTCTTCCACGCCTGCCATAGTTACCATAGCAAAAGCTTCGTTAATTTCCCATAAATCAACCTCTTCTGCTGTCCACCCTGCTTTTTCCAATACTTTTTCCATTGAGCCAATCGGAGCAATAGTAAATTCGCTTGGGTGACGTGAGTTTGTCGCATAAGCAACAATACGAGCTTGCGGAGTTAAGCCTTTTTCTTTTGCTAATTCTTCTGTCATTAACACAGTGGCAGCCGCACCGTCAGAAATCGAACTTGCATTAGCTGCGGTAATTGTACCGTCTTTTGCAAAGGCAGGGCGTAATTGCGGAATTTTATCAATTTTCGCATTGGCAGGTTGCTCATCGGTATCAACAACAACTTCACCTTTGCGAGTTTTAATTGTCATTGGCACAATTTCATCTTTAAAATGCCCCTCGTTAATTGCTGTATTAGCACGGTTTAACGATTCAATAGCAAAATTATCCATCTGTTCACGAGTAATGCCTCGCTCGTTTGCCATTTCTTGAGCAAATGCCCCCATTAACTTGCCTGTATCGGCATCTTCTAAGCCGTCAAGAAACATATGGTCTTTGACTTCTTGGTGTCCCATACGGTAGCCTGCACGAGCTTTTGGCATCACATAAGGGGCATTGGTCATGGATTCCATACCGCCTGCCACGACAATATTAGCCGTGCCTGCTTTAATGGTATCACAACCTTGCATAATTGCTTTTAATGCCGAGCCACAAAGTTTATTAATAGTCACCGCTCCTGTGCTATCTTCTAAGCCCGCTTTTCGCATGGCTTGACGAGCAGGACCTTGACCGATACCCGCACCAAGCACACAGCCCATAATGACTTCATCGACTTCACTTGGGTTAATGCCTGAACGCTCAACGGCTGATTTAATGGCGGTTGCTCCCATTTCAGGGGCGGTGACAGCTGACATTACGCCTTGAAAACCACCCATAGCAGTACGAGCAGAATTTACAATTACGATAGAGTTTGACATCTTGATTTCCTTATTTGACATGAAAAAATAAATCCACTAGAAACATCTAGCTTAATCCTTTAATATCTCATTTGTTGCATTATTTTGCAAGTGTTTTTGTTAATTTAATGGTTTAAAAAATGATAAAATACGGCAAAATTTATTTTAAAAAAGAGGATTCTCTTTTGTCCAATTTATCAGATGAGCAAATTAACAACTTTTCCACTCAATTATTAACATGGTTTGAGCAACATGGTCGTCATGACCTGCCTTGGCAACAGCACCGCACCGTCACTCCTGATGTTTATCAAGTGTGGCTTTCTGAAGTCATGTTGCAACAAACACAAGTAAAAACGGTTATTCCCTATTTTCAGCGATTTATGGCAAGTTTCCCGACAGTGGCAGATTTGGCAAATGCTGATTGGGAAGAAATTGCAGAACATTGGGCAGGCTTGGGCTATTATGCACGAGCAAGAAATTTGCACAAGGGGGCAAAACAAGTTGTCAAAATTATTGAAAAGACAGGCGATTTTCCGCAAACGGTGGACGAATGGCAACAGATTTCAGGGGTGGGGCGTTCTACAGCTGGGGCGATTGTTGCAATGGGGTTGCATAGCTATGGGGTAATTTGTGATGGCAATGTCAAACGTGTGTTAACTCGTTGGGCGGGAATTGACGGCGATATTAGCAAGTCCGCAACTGATAAACAACTTTGGCAATTAGCAGAAAAATTAACCCCAAGCGAACAAAGTGGAAATTTTGCTCAAGCCATGATGGATATGGGGGCGACAGTTTGTGTACGTACTAAACCGATTTGTTTGCAAAATGATTTACTTGATACCGCAACTTGTCCATTGCAAGCCGATTGCGTGGCTTATGCTCAAGGAAAGCAAACTTTTTATCCTGTAAAAGCAAAAAACGCCAATAAAATCAGTAAATATAGTAATGCTTTATTAATTATCAATGCTGAAAATAAAACCCTTTGGGTACAACGCCCACAGACAGGAATTTGGGGTGGGCTTTGGTGTTTGCCATTACAATTTACCCATAAAATTGATAAGAAAAAAACGATAACTTTAAATGATGATAAAATACTTTATGAGAAAGAATTTAACTTAGCAGAAAAAATTATTGATAAATTTTTACAAGAAAATCAATTAACTAAAAATACTGCCGAAAAAGCAATAAAACATACTTTAACTCATTTTCATTGGTATTTAACTGCTGAAATTATTAAAATTAATAAAAATAATGAGGAAAAATTAACAAAATTATTAACTCAAGATAATATTAATTATCAGTTTTTAAATAAAACTCAAGCACAAAAAAATTTAGCACTACCTAAGGCAATGCTAAAAATTTTACAAGATGTCTAATAATGGCAATTGGTTAAAATCTCCTTGCTAGCTATACAGTGGTGCAGATGCTACGGAAATTTTCCCCAATTTCCTTAAGCGTGATAAAACTGTATATTAAATAATTTGAAAAGTATCACTATCAATGGTTAAGTCTGCATGATTACTTAATGTCGCAAATACAACAGCATCAGTACCACCTTTGCCATCACTATCATAGGATAATTCACCTGTTGCTTTATCATATTTGATATAATCGGCTAAATTATCAGCGACATTATCAGTTTTAAATAATGCTTTAGGTAACTGAATTTTATCAACTTTTGCAGTAAAGTCAGTAATGGTATCAACCGCTTTTGTATCGGTTAAATCACTGAGTTTAAAAGCAAAAGTATCACTACCATTACCACCCGTTAAGATATCAGAGCCTTGACCGCCAATTAAAATATCATTACCATCACCGCCGTTTAGCTTGTCATCACCTGATAAGCCGTTAAGGGTATCATTTTTATCAGTTCCTTGTAAGTCATCACTTTTTTCAGTGCCTTTATTAACAATATTTTGCTCATCTTTTGTAGAAGATTTATCCTCGTCGTTATCACGATTGCTTACGAGTAAGGCGGCCGCACCTAAACCTACGCCCGCTCCGATTAACCAAGGAGAAATTTCTAAATTATCTAAGAACCCATTGTCATTGGAGGCATCAACTTCTGTAAATTTGTGAGTTTTTGTACTATAAATTTGTTTTGTTGTACTAGTGGTCGCTTGTTCTACTGATGTTGGATTGCTGTCATTGAGTGAAGTTTCTATCCCAAATAGTTTATCAGGGAGTATAGACTTAAAAATGGATTTAAAAATGTTATCGCCTTGTATATCTGAAATACTTGTCCACCAAGGCTGTTTAAAGCCATACCCCCCTAGAGCTAATCCACTTGATTGATTGTTTGTTAATTGAGTAACATAATCACTAACTTCCGCAGTATCAGGAACGTAATAATAATATCGTCCATCTTCGGCTGAACCAATCAAGGCATTCTTAGGATATTGATAAAAATCTTTAATAATTAAAATACCCGCATCTTTTACTTCATTATTGAACAAGATACCTAAATTGTTGCCACCACGTTTGATAACGATGTGGTCGGGAGCTGTGATAGTTTCAGCATCAATAAATTCATAGTTTAAACGGGGTTTGGCTTGAATGATGAGTGGCTTTTTATCATTAATACCTAAAAGGTGCGTTGCAAGGGTTCTGTTATCATTGTGAATATTAATAACAATATTTTTCATAATTATGTCCTAGATAAAAACATTTTAATATTAAGGGGTAATTATATATGAAAAAAAACGCTTTACCAAATCAATGTGTTATTTTTGTGACATGTGAGTATTGATGAGTTTTCTCAGTTGTTGCCAGTCAAAGAATTCACCTGGGTCGGTTTTGCGTTTTGGAGCAATGTCACTGTGTCCTGTAATATGTCGACGTGTTTTTGGGTAAGCTTGATAAATGGCAAGAATGACATCGGCAAGGGCTTGATATTGTTTTTTGGTAAATGCTTGAAAGTCTGAACCCTCAAGTTCAATACCTATGCTAAAATCATTACAATTGTCACGAGCAAGATAACGAGATTTTCCAGCATGCCAAGCTTTATCATTAAAATTCACAAATTGAGTGACATTGCCGTTACGTTCAATCAGTAAATGGGCGGAAACTTCCATGCCTTTAATGGTCTGAAAGTAAGGGTGAGCGTCCCAATCTAGTTGATTGGTAAAAAACGCTTTTACATAATGCAGTCCATTGTTATCGGTTTGACAAAATTCATTCGGTGGTAAGCTGATATTATGAATAATAATGGTGTCAATTTCCACCTCTTGTGGACGTTGATTATAGTTGGGAGAGGCTAGCCATGTAGCTGTATTTAGTTTGCCATTTTTTATCATGGAAGAGGGGGAGTTCATCTTATAGTTATTCCGTAAGTAAATTGTTAAATGATAGAGTAGAGACAGGATATCGCCTGTCTCTATTCTATTTATAAATTAATCATTTGATAAAATCGAAGACGGATAATAAGGTATCACAGGTGGTGGAGCCCTGCGACGATGTAGTTCGCCCACAGGTGGCTTTTCTACTTTTGGCTTCTCTTTTTCTTCTGATTTATCGTCTTTTTTGTCGCCTAGTTTACTTTTATCCGTTAAATCAATGGTTTTGGCTTTTTCTTTTTTTGATTTTGCATTATTACCGAGTGTTACCCATTGATATGGAACGCCTCGTAATGCAAAACGCATATAATCCATCCATACAGGTAAGGCAAGTCTGCCACCATATTGTCTGTATCCTAGTGTGGCGGGTTGGTCAAAGCCTATCCAAACGACTGTGGCATTAGTTGGTTGAAAACCTGCAAACCAAGCATCTCGGAAGTTGTTGGTTGTTCCTGTTTTACCACCAATATCATAACGACCCAAGGCTCTTGCTCTGACCGCTGTACCTCGTTGAATAACGTCCCGCAGAATTCCAGCCATTTCATAGGCAACGGACGGTGATAAAATACGAGGTGCTTGTTCTGCCCTTTGATATTCGACAGGATAGATTATCAAACGGTCTGCTCTAGGGGTAACGTCTGTTTTTTCTTCGTCTTCTGCTTCTTTATCGTCTTTTTTCTTTTTGTCTTTACTCTTGTTTGTAAGGTCAATAATACCCTCATCTTCTTTGTCACCTTTCTTTTTAGTATTTTTATCTTTATCCTTGTTTTTTTTCTTTTTACTTTTGTCTGTGATATCGATTTCATTTTTATTTAATTCTGATTCTAACTCATCAATACCCATATTTTCATAAGAGGGGTCACTGAGTTTTTCTTTTAACTCTTTTAATTTTTTGCGTTGTTTTTTATTGAATTCTTTTAAATTATCATTAAAACAAACGGCACAGGCAAGTTTTGGATTCGCTTGATAAAGTAGGTTGTTATTAAAGTCATAAATTTGTTCAATTAAATAAGGTTGAATACGATGTCCGCCATTAGCAAAGGTGGCATAAGCAGTTGCCATTTGTAACGGTGATGCCTTGCCTGCTCCCAATGCCAACGAGAGGGTAGTCGGTAGTTTGTCTTTATCAAGTCCAAATTGTTCAAGTAAGCTACGAGCATTGGCGATGCCAATTGATTGTAATAAGCGAATGGATACCAAGTTTCGAGATAAATACAAGGCTCGACGTAAAGTCATAGGCCCATAATAGCGTCCATCAGAGTTTTTAGGTCGCCAGTTGCCAATGCGTAAAGGACTATCATTAATTAGACTAGTTGGACGATAGCCTTTTTCTAAGGCAGCTGAATAAATTAATGGCTTAATGGTCGAACCTGGTTGTCGCCAAGCATCTGTTGCTCGGTTAAATTTACTATATTTAAAGTGAAAGCCACCCACTAAAGCGATAATCGCTCCATTATCAGGATTGATTGAAACCAAACTACCTTGTACTTTGGGGATTTTAGCGATTTGCCATGAATTACCTAGAGGTTTTACATAGACAATATCATCTTTTTTGAGGATTTGGGCAGGATTTCTATAATAGCCACCTGATGCATTCGCATTATAATATTTTCTTAACCAACGCATACCACTCCAAGGAATGGTAATGATTTCCCCTGTTTTCATTTTTGCTTTTGCCGATTTTTTACCGACATCAAGGATTTTCACAGGGTGGACATTTAAAAAGCTATTAAATTGTGATAAGGGCTTGCCATTTGCCTCAACTCCGCGCCAGCCACGATATCTATCATAGCGGTATAAATGTTTACGAACAATCTCATCTGCAGTATGTTGTACGTTACTGTTGACGGTTAAACGGACACGCCAACCGCTATTCATCACTTCAGAACCAAATTGTTTTACTAAAGAAATGCGAGCCATTTCTGCCAAATAAGGCATATCGACATCATCAACTGTCTCTTTGTATAAATTCAAACCGATTGGACTATCAACTGCAAGACTATACTCTTCTTCGCTGATATAGTTTAAATTTTTCATGCGTTTTAAAATCCAGTTACGGCGTTGTAAGGCACGGTTAGGATTAACGACAGGGTTATATTCTGAAGGCGCTTTTGGCAAGCCTGCAATCATTGCCATTTCAGCAATGCTTAAGTCTTTTAGTGATTTGCTATAATATTTTTTGGCGGCTGCTTGTACACCATAAGCCCCTTTACCCAAATAAATTTTATTGACATAAAGGGTTAAAATTTCATCTTTGGTTAATTTTTCTTCAATTTTTCTTGATAAAAATAACTCGGTGAGTTTACGTTTAAAAGTTTGCTCAGGGGTCAAAAAGTAGTTTTTTGCCACCTGCATGGTAATGGTTGAACCACCTGTTTGCGTCGCATCATTAGTTACTAATTGAGTAATCGCACGTCCCAAGCCTTTTACACTAATCCCTGAATGCTCAAAAAAATATTCATCTTCAGCTGCCAAAAAAGCTTGAATCATATGTTCAGGTATTTCATCATAAGATACAGGTAGTGACATGCGACCGCCATAATGAGCAATCAGCTTACCATCATTACTATAGATTTGTAGAGGCATCTGCCGTTCAGCACTTTTTAGTTCCTGTACACTTGGTAAATTGGGCTCTAGATAAAGAGCCATACCATAAAAACCAATCGGAAAGGCAAGTAAAAAGATAAATAGAAATGCAAAAAATGCCGAAGCAAATTTAGCAAACAAACGAGTATTTAACTTAGCAAACAAACGAGTATTTAACAATGAAATTTTAGAAGAGGGCATATGTAAACGTCGTGTATCTTAAAAATAAATATAAAAAATTAGAAAAAACTAAAGTCGATTTGCAGTTCAATCGACCCTAGACTATAATACATCTAAATGAATTATTAATATACTACTTTTTGTTATATTTTAGCTTATTAAGGATTAAAATTGGCTTAATTAAGGGTTAAAATATCAAAAAAATATAATAATACTTGAATATTATGATTAAGTAACGTATTGTAACTATTTTTTATTAGAAAGTAATTATCAATAATATATAAGGAATTGGCTCTGTGAGACTATTTTCTGCAAAAAAAGGACAACAGTTGATTGGGGTTGATATTGCGACCACTTCAGTAAAAGTCATTCAATTGCAACGTCAATCACGGTTTTTTTGTCTTAAGGCATATGCTATTCTTCCATTGGCATCAGGATTGGTTGTTGATAGGAGCATAGTTGATGCTGAAGCGGTTGCTGATACAGTACGTCAAGCGTTAAAAAGAGCAAAGATTAATAGTAAGTTTGCTGTGACGGCCTTAGCAGGTTCGGCTGTGATTACCAAAATAATCGACATGGACGCAAATCTGACTGATAGTGAACGAGAGGCTCAAATTCACCTTGATGCTGACCAATATATCCCTTACCCACTCGATGAAGTGAATTTAGACTTTGAGGTCTTAGGACAATCTGAGTTCAATCCAGAGATGGCACAGGTTTTGTTAGCGGCATCTCGCTCAGAAAATGTTGAGCAAAGAGTAGAGGCTTTATTATTAGCAGGCTTAACGACTAAGATTGTCGATATCGAGTCCCATGCTATTGAGCGGGCATTTTCTTTAATGGTTGATACCTTACCTAATGCACCACATTTGGTTGCTGTCGTCGATATTGGTCACACGCAAATGACCCTTTATATCGCTCAAGACGGCAAGTTTATTTATAGTCGAGAGCAGTTGTTTGGGGGAGCTCAATTAACAGAAGCCATTCAAGCATATTACGGCTTAAGCTATGATGAAGCAACCATTTATAAAAAAGAGCATTCATTACCAGACGACTATTTTACCGCAGTTCTTACTCCTTTTATAGATAATGTTATTCAACAGATTACCCGTTCTTTACAATTTTATTATTCTTCTAGTCAGTATAACAATATTGACCATATTGTTTTATGTGGTGGTAGTTCAACCATACCTAATTTGGTGACCGCAATAGAAGAAAAATTGGAGACGTCGGTTAGTATAGCCAATCCATTTGTTAACATGTCGATAAATTCAAAAATACATAAAAACCAATTGGCTGTTGATGCACCAAGTTTAATGGTTGCCTGTGGATTGGCACTAAGGAGCTTTGACTAATGCCTCGTATTAATTTATTACCATGGCGTGAAGAGCAACGAGTACAGAAAAATAAAGAATTTATTTCTTTACTTGTGATTATTGCATTACTTGCATGTGTTGCTGTCGGAGCAACCTTATTTTATTTTAATAATAAGTTAAATGACCAAAAAGCCGCTAATGAACTTATCCGCACCGAAAATGAAAAGCTAGACACCGCCTTAAAAGAGATAGAAACCTTAGAACAGCGTAAAGAAGAAATTATTGCCAGAATGAAAGTCATTCAAGACTTACAAGGTAAGCGTCCGATTCCTGTGCGAGTATGGGACGACTTAGCAAGAGCAATACCTGAAATGCTTTATTTAACTAAGCTTGAGCGAAAAGGTGACCAGCTTATCCTGTCAGGAAAAGCAGAAAATCCAAACATAGTTTCTAAGTTGATTAATAATCTTGATAGAAGTCGTTGGATGGGAAACTCTTCGGTGCAATTTATTGAAAAAAATGATGAAGAAAAAACAGCAAATACGAATAATAAAGATAAACCACAAATCATCTATCCTGAAGATAGTTATGTAGGCTTTCAAGTGACCACAGTTATTCAAATGTCTGCTAATAGTGCTAATAAGCCTGAAAACGGTATCCCTGTTGCCGACAACACTCAAGCTCAAGAGCAACAAGTCCAAATGATGGATAATACGACAGCGAGCACAACTGATGCATCGCAAACCCAAGCGAATGATGATGGCACAGAGACTGCTAATGATATGGCACAAGCTCAAACAAGCGATAATGCCACAGCGACATCAACTGACGAGGCTCAAGCGAAACAGACGGACAATAATGCGATAAAAGAGACAGAGAACAGGTCGCAAGAGCCAGTAAAAGCCGAAACAGAAACTACCAATAAGTCTCCAGCTAAGCAAGAAAATGTGAATAAATCGCAAGCAACTGATAGTGATAAAGAGAAAGCCAAAGACGATAACACAAACAATTCTTCACAAAATAAAAAATCTGAAAGTAGTGATAAGACGGTGGAAGAAGATGCTGGAGGCGATGCAGAATGAGTTTATTAAAAAAGAAAAAACGCCCAAAACTTGGCAAAAAAAAGTCAACTGCTAAGTTTAAGAAAAAAAAGCAATCGATGAGCTTTGCTGAGTTCCAACAAAGTTTTAGGTCTCTTGATAATAATAATTATGGTAGTTGGCCATGGGTAGTAAAAGCAACCTTGATATTAGGCATGTTGTTTGTCATTGCTTTTATCACTTATATGATTCCTGTTAAGAACAAAATCAATCAGATTGAAGCCGCTGAACGAGAAGAAGAAAGCTTGTTACAGGCTTATCGTGAAAAAGAATCAAAAGCAAGACATCTTGACGAATATAAAAATCAAATTGCTCAAATGGAAGTGGAATTTAACTCATTATTAGAGCAATTGCCAAAAGAAACTCGAGTTTCTGAATTGGTCAAAGGTATTAATATGACAGGGATTGGCAGTGGTATTCGTTTTAAAAAGATTACAGTACAGCAAGAATTACAGCAAGAATATTTTATTGAGCAACCAATTCAGATTGAAGCCAATGGTGGCTATCATCAATTTGGTGAATTTATTAGTGGTCTTGCCTCTTTAGCTCGTATCATCAGTTTGCATGACTTTACAGTTGAAGGTATCACTGACGAAAAAATTACAGAAAAAACGCTTGAGCAAGCAGACAATGATTTAAATTTAGTATTACATACAAAAACCTATCGTTCAAAAGCAAATGCCCCTAAAAAAGAAGGTGCAGAGGATAAAGAGGGTAAAGGTGAAGAAAAAACAGGTGATGGTAAACAAGGAGATGAGGAATGATAAAGTCTAACTTTCATAAACTAAAGTCTCTCATCTGTTTTAGTTTGCTAAGCTTGGCATTGGTTGGCTGTGAGAATCGAGTATCGTCCGCAGAAGAAAAAATGAAAGAAATACGTGAATCTCCCTCACAACCGATTGAACCACCGCCTGTTCCTGAAAAAATACAAGATTTTGTATATAGTGCAGGTAAAGAGCGTAGCCCTTTTGTACCACCGAACTTATCAGTGCCTGAAACACTAGAAAAACAAGGAGGGATACAACCTGACTTAGAGCGGAAAAAAGAAGAGCTAGAAAATTATCCATTAGATAAACTCATCTATCGTGGTATTTTTGTCTCTCCAACAGGTGAACAAACAGGATTAGTGCAACGACCTGATGGTACACTTGCAAGTGTGACAGTTGGTAAACATATGGGTGAAAATTATGGACGTATTGTTGAGATTACGGCAACCCAAATAAATTTAATTGAAATTGTACCAGATAATCGTTCTGGTTTTGTAGAAAAAGCGACTTCTTTGGTTTCACCAGATGGCGAATGATGACAATTTTTGAGGAATTAACGAATGACTTTAGGTAACAATAAAACGAAGAAGATTTTGACACCAGTGAAACTTAGTCTTGCTTCTGCATTAACAATCGGTATGATGATTACGCCTCAACTTGCTTGGGCGAGTAATACCACATTGACGAATTTATCAACAATACAAGTGTCTCCGAGTGCCACTGAATTAAGGTTTAGCTTTTCATCAAGCCCAGTTATGCCTAGGGTTTATGAGTTAAAAAACCCCGAAAGTCTCGTTTTGGAGTTTGATTCTAAGAGTTCATTACCATCGACTATTCAAGATGTTGGAGCAGGGGTGGTTGATACCACTAGAACGGTTAGTAGCGATAAAGTAACTCGAGTGACTGTATTGTTAAATGGCGAGGGTAAACCTGCTCCTGTGCGTGTTGAAGGCAATGACTTGGTGATGACGGTGAATAGTCCAGTACAAGCACCCGCACTTGCAAGCAATGTAAATCCTGTCAATGCTACTAATACTGGTGTAAGAAAAAACATTGCTTATTCGGCGAAAGCCAATCCGCCAAATAACTTTGAACAGTCAGCTAATGCAAACTATTCTGGTACAAATATCAATGTGAAAGGTGACTTTCGTAAGTCAGTAGCAAGTGTGAAAAATAAACTTCGTAAAATACCAAAGACTATCAACTCCATTGTACCTAAACCGCCGACTTATCCACAAGCTCAACCACAAAAAATGACTGTGCGAGTAAATCCATTATTAAAACCCAATATTCATTCATCTTATATGAATGGACAAAATACTTATGATGGTCTAGCATCAGTCAACTTTTCGGGGAATGGTCAAGGAGGCAATATCGCCATTGACTTAACCAATGAAACCATTCCTATTGACGTACAAAGACAAGGCAATAAAATCGTGGTGCGTATGGTAGGGTCGACCGTGCCAAGACGTTTAACACGTCGTATGAATATTGGTAGCAGTTTAGTATCTAGTATTGATGCAAGCAATAAAGGTAGAAATGGCACAGTGACCATTAATATGGATAGTGATTTTGAATACCAAGCCTATCAAAGCGGTCGTCAATTAAATATTTCTGTTGTACCACCTAAGCAATTACAAGAGCCAACGCTTGAAGAAAAAGTCTATACAGGTGAGCCATTGTCTGTAGAATTTCAAGATGTTGCCATACGCAATGTATTACACGTTTTAGGTGAATTTACCAAAATGAATATTGTGGCCAGTGATGATGTCGCAGGTAATATTACATTACGCTTAGTGAACGTACCTTGGGATCAGGCATTAGATATTATTCTAAAATCAAAAAATCTTGATAAACGAGTGAATGGTAATGTTATTTTGGTTGAGCCTGCCGAAAAACTAGCAAAAGCGGAAACAGAAGAGTTAGAAGTTTTAGAAAAAAAGAAAAAACTCGCTCCATTGCGTACCGAATATATCCGCTTGAGTTATGCAAAAGTGGCTGATGTTGAAAAATTAATTGAGTCCTCAAATAATCGTACAGATAAGGATAGATATAGTAGCTTGCTTTCAGAGCGAGGCACAGTGACTGTGGATAAGCGTACCAATACCTTGATTGTGCAAGATACCTCAGAGAGTATTGAGAATATTCGTGCATTAGTGGCGAAAATTGATATTCCTGTTAAACAAGTGATGATTGAGGCTCGTATTGTTAGTGCAAGCGATAACTTTAGTAAAGAAATGGGTGTCAAATGGGGGATGCTATCAGATGGTATAGCCACCAATGATACCTTGCTTGTTGGTGGTAGTGATAAAACCATTGGCGAGTTAAAAAACTATACGATAGAGTCAGGAAAATTTGGCAATAACAGTCGAGTAAGATATGACATTACAAGCCCTGATAACCTTAACGTCAATTTGGGCGTTGGTAATCCAGCAGGACGCATTGCATTTAGTTTATTAAACATGTCAGACATGATGCTTGACCTAGAATTATCAGCCATGCAAGCGGATAATAAAGGTGAAGTTATTTCCACACCAAAAGTACTCACAGCGGATA
>PDWI01007431.1_pt1 | contig 13310 bp, 9 predicted proteins | sample 1430891 | NCBI WGS metagenome assembly PDWI01 (sample SAMN01162508, study PRJNA174530) | Oral metagenome, whole genome shotgun sequencing project. | biome: Marine environment; feature: Marine mammal; material: Swab sample of the gingival sulcus; isolation source: swab sample of gingival sulcus... | reverse complement strand
ATCGTTCTGCTTTATGTTTTCGCTAAGAGAACCTGCTAACGCAGAACGCTCTACGCGAAAAATAAAGCGACACCGCGCACTAGCGTCGCTGACAATCGTTGTATAATTATATTAAAAGAGCAATTAAATAACTATAAAATATTTGAATAAAGTATGAACTTCGTAAATGGGAAAGATTTTATTTGTTTTTTGGCGCTAAAACCGCTATAATATAAGTATATAACTTAATGAAAGGGAAGATTATGAAAGAAAAATATTACATTACGACGGCTATTGCTTATACGTCAAAAATCCCGCATATAGGTAATGTCTATGAAGCGATTTTGACGGATGCTTTAGCTCGTTATAAAAGGCTAGAAGGCTACGACGTTCATTTTTTGACGGGGACGGATGAGCATGGTCAAAAAATTCAAGAACAAGCGAAAGAAGAAGGTAGAACGCCGCAAGCTTTAGTTGACGAAATCGCGGGCGAAATCAGAAGGATTTGGGATAGAATGAACGTTAGCTACGACGATTTTATCCGTACGACAGAGCCTAGACATAAAGATATTGTCAAAAAGATTTTTAAAAAGCTGTATGAGCAAGGGGATATTTACAAGGGTACCTACGAAGGTTGGTACTGTGTTCCCGATGAATCTTTTTGGACAGAGTCGCAAGTTGTCGATGGCAAGTGCCCAGACTGTGGGCGCCCTGTTGAGAAAGCGAGTGAAGAAGCCTATTTTTTAAAGCTCTCAAAATATCAAAAACAATTGGAAGAACATATAGAAAAACACCCAGAGTTTATTTGGCCAGAACAGCGCAAGCGTGAAATGGTCAATAACTTTTTAAAACCAGGTTTGGAAGATTTATGTGTTTCGCGTACGTCTTTTGATTGGGGTGTTCCTGTGGAATTTGATGAGGGTCACGTCGTCTATGTTTGGCTCGATGCGCTTTCAAATTATATTACGGCTATCGGTTACGACACAGAGGGTTCTAGTGAACAGTATAATAAGCTCTGGCAGGCGGATTTGCACGTAATTGGCAAGGACATTGTTCGTTTCCATACAATTTACTGGCCTATTATTCTAATGGCACTAGGCGAGCCATTACCAAAGCAGGTTTTCGGGCATCCGTGGCTGTTAATGGACAATGAAAAAATGAGTAAATCTAAGGGCAATGTACTTTATACCGATGAACTCGCCGATTTGTTTGGCGTTGATGCGGTGCGTTACTGCGTGCTTAGAGATATTCCTTTTGATAGAGATGGATCGCTTAGCTATCAGTCTATGATAGGTAGAATTAACAGCGAACTCGCCAACGTGCTTGGCAATTTGGTCAAGCGTACGACGGCGATGGTAGATAAATACTTTGAAGGTAAAGTGCCAGCACAAGCAGAACTTACTGAGGTCGATAAAGACTTAATCGCCATGGCATTAGATACAAGGGAAAAAGTGTCAGAGCAGATGAATGCCTATCACGTTGCCGATGCCTTAGAAAGTATTTTCACTTTTTTACGTCGTAGCAATAAATATATCGATGAAACAGAGCCTTGGAATTTGGCAAAAGATGAAAGCCAAAAACAGCGACTAGGTACAGTGCTTTACAACCTATTGGAAAGCATTCGTTTTTCTGCAGTTTTATTAACTGCCTTTATGCCAGAAACGGCAGCTACCATTTTACAACAGCTTAATACGCAGGCAGATAGCTTGGCATCCTTAGGCGAGTTTAATGGTACTGTAGTGGGGACTGAAATCACATCGGCAAAAGCTCTATTTGCACGTATTGATGAAGAAAAAATGCTGGCAGAAATCGAAGCGAATAATGCTAAACCGGCATTAGAATTTAAAGCAGAGATAGAATATGATGATTTTGCAAAATTAGATATGCGCGTGGCAACAGTTAAAACTTGCGAGAAACATCCTAAAGCCGATAGATTGTTGGTTTTTGAATTAGAAATTGACGGTCAAATTTTTAATGTTATTTCGGGCATAGCTGAATTTTATAAGCCAGAAGATTTGGTAGGCAAAAAAGTAATTTGGCTTGCCAATTTGAAAGCGCGTAAAATTAGAGGCATAGAAAGTAATGGTATGATTTTGTCGGCAGAAAAAGACGGCAAATTAAAACTGTTAACTGTGAATATGCCCGCTGGTTCTGAAGTGGGGTAGTATTCTTGAAAAAATATATTTTAATTGGTGCTTGGCTGATTGCTTTATATTTGATAATGAATAGTTTAGAGCATCCGCCTGTCGCTAAGAACTTGGAAGCAGAAAGCCAGCTTGAAACGGAGACGGAAATAGTTCAAATCAAGCCTTATGCTAATTCAAAAGATGCCAATGTTATAGATAGTGACGTTTTTTATTGGAATTTAGGTGCTGAACCGCATTGCCTTGACCCTATCTTAAATGAAGATTGTGTTGGCGCCAATGTTATCAATCAAATTTTTGAAGGTTTGGTTAGAGAGCAAGAAGGACAAGTTTTGCCCGCTGTTGCTGAAAGCTGGGAATATTCAGAAGATGGATTAGTATTAACTTTTCATCTTAGAAAGTCCAATTGGTCTGACGGTTCGCCATTGATAGCTAATGATTTTATCGAGTCGTGGCATCGCTCTATTGACCCAAAAACAAAGGCGCCATATGGTTGGCTTTGGCAATATACGAGTATTAAAGGGGCAACAGACGTTTATAATGGCAAGATGACGGTTGATAATTTGGCTGTCAAAGCGCTTGACGACTATACTATACAATTGCAATTAGAGCGGAAAAACAACGATTTGTTGGCTATGCTTTCGCGTTTTACTTTTATGCCGACGAAAGAGAAGGCGGTTACAAAAGATGATAACGGCGTATGGTCAAAATTGCCCGATAGAGTGGTTTCCAATGGCGCATATAAAATTATGGCTTATCAGGAAAATGGCTATTTACGCTTAGTAAAAAATCCAGAATATTGGAATAAAGATATTGTTAATATCAAAGAAATTAGAGCGGAATTTATTGAGAATGATGAAGAGTCTTATGATGATTTTCAAAAGGGGAATTTACAATTTATAGGACAAGTACCACCTACTGACATCACACGTTTGGTGGCAGAAGAAGAAAATTTTCATATTTTTTCAGAAGCGGGGACAGATTATTACCTCTTTAACTTGGAAAAAGAGTTTTTGCAAGATGTAAACATTAGGCGTGCACTTAATTTAGGGCTTGATAGGAGTGTTATTGTCGCTGAATTAGGCTTGGATAATGTACCTGCTGCAGCAATGGTTGCGCCAAATATTACAGATAATTACGGGCAGCAATTTTATCAGCAAGCTGGTTATTACGGCATTTCTTTAGCTGATGAAGGCGTAGCGGAAGCAAAACAGCTTTTAGCTGATGCGGGCTTTGCTGATGGCAAGGATTTTCCAAAACTGCATTTGTTAATTCCGCACGACGCTACATCTCGTTTTGTGGCAGAAACGATAAAAGAGCAATATAAGAAAAATCTTGGTATTGATGTTCAGATAATAGAGTTAGATAAGGCAGAGTTTAAAGTTAGCCTTGAAAATAGCGAGTTTGACTTAGTCGCTTGCAATTGGCACGCTGCTTTTAATTGTCCAGCATCAATGCTCGATATTTTTACCAGTGATAATAAATTTAATTACGGTAAGTATCACAGCGATGTTTACGACAACTTGTTGTTTGTAGCAACGAAAGGCGACTGGCAGGAACACGATCAGTCCTTATATGAAGCACAGGCTGTTTTAATGAAGGATTTACCGCTGATTCCGCTTTATTATGATAGCGATTACATGTTAGTCTCAGAAAGACTTAGCAACTGGACACGCTCAGCCTTCGGCTTATTAGACTTCAGCGAAGCTGAATTACAACCATTCGAATAGTAAGAGTAGTCTATAAAATTACTTAAATTATGCTTATATAGTATTGTTTATATAACGATTGTCAGCGACGCTAGTGCGCGGTGTCGCTTTATTTTTCACGTAGAGCGTTCTGCGTTAGCAGGTTCTCTTAGTGAAAACATAAAGCAGAACGATTCAGCACTCATTATATTCGCTTTGCGAATACGACTTCGTCGTCCGTATCTTCGGATATCTAAGGCGCGTTTCAATCGTTAATAAAAGCAATGGAAAGGAGAACAGAATGAATTCAGAATTAGTATTTAAGTATTTTAGAGAAATCGCCGCCATCCCTCATGCTAGTTTCAACGAAAAAGCAATTGGGGATTACTTGTTGAAATTCGCTAGCGATAGGAATTTGGAAAATAAGCGCGATGAGTATGGCAATGTTTACATTAGAAAAGCAGCGACAGGTGCAAAATCTGAACCTATCATTTTGCAGGGACATATGGATATGGTCGCAGCAAAAGAAGAAGGCTTCGACTTCAACTTTGACACTGACGCTTTACAGCTTTATGAAGAAGATGGTTTTTTACACGCTAAAGGCACGACATTAGGTGCAGATAACGGCATTGCTGTGGCGATGATATTAGCATTATTAGATGATGAGAGCGTCGTGCATAGCGGTATAGAAGCGGTCATCACTGTGCAAGAAGAAGTTGGACTTTTGGGTGCAGCTAAAGTTGAAGGCGATTGGTTTAAGGGCAAAACATTAATCAATATCGATTCAGAAGAAGAAGGCATATTCACTGTTTCTTGCTGTGGTGGTGTTAGACAGGTATTAAAATTAGATATTAACAAGGTAGAAAATAAAGCTAAGAAAGCTTATAAAATCACTTTGGAAGGTTTACTCGGCGGTCATTCTGGTATGGAAATTGACAAGGGCAGGGCAAATGCTTTACAGTTAATTGCGCGTATTGTCAATGCTTTAGATGGCTGTTTTCTTGCTGAAATGGCGGGCGGTGTAGCGATGAACGCTATCGCTAAAGATGCTTATGCCATCGTGACTACGGATAAGGATATTAGCGCAACAATAGAACAGCTTAGTGCTGATTTCAAGAGTGAATTTTCGTTGACAGATGCTGCTTTAAATATCAAAGTGGAAACAGTTGACGCACCAAGCCAAGTATTGAGCGCTGATGTAGCAGATAGACTTGTAAAATTATTGCTCACTTTGCCTTGTGGTGTGATTACTATGTCGCCAGCCATTAAGGGTTTGGTACAAACTTCGAGTAATCTTGGTGTTTTACGCATAGAAAATAACCAGTTTGTAGTGGAAACATCACATCGCTCTAGCGTTGCCAGCGAAAAAAGCTTGTTGATGATAAAAACGAAAATGATTGCTGATATGCTCGGTGCCGAGTACGGTTCACAGGGCGATTATCCTGCGTGGGAATATAGAGCGGATTCAGAGATTAGAGAAATATTTAAACAGAAATATCACGAGCAAAGCGGTAAGGAAGCAGAGATAGCTGCCATTCATGCAGGGCTTGAGTGTGGTATTTTACAAGAACAAATTGGCAAACTCGATATGATTTCTATAGGGCCAAATATTTACGACGTCCATACGCCTAATGAAAAGTTGGATATAGAGTCATCCAAGCGAACATATCAATTATTGTTAAATGTTTTGGCAAAAATAGCAGAGTAAATTTACTCTGCTTCTCTTTGGATAAGGAAAATTATTTAGATTAATTGGTTAATTTAGTGATGACTTCATCCATATTCATACTGGTGTTGAAGTTATAAGTGCCTGCTCTAAGCTTGTTGCTGAGATTTTTGTCGATGATAGTTTGGATAAAGGCACTTTTATCGTCAATTAACTGATTTTCGTAAAGAATATTGGCGATTTGTTCAGAACTGACGCCACTAGGAATGACTATTGTTATTTCTGAGGCGGTAGCATTTTTAGTTTCAGTTTCAGTTTCTGTCGCTGTATTATTTGTATAGCTTGGTTTGATTGCAGTAATCGCTTCAGTTTCTGTTTCTATTTTATTATTTGTATTGATTAAATCGGGGGTGTTGAGCTCGCTTTGTGCGGCTAATTCGTCTTGATTATTGCCCCAAAAAGTTTCATCTAAGGCTAAAGTATGATTGATTTTTAGTCCAACGAAGGCTATCATTAGAGCAAAAATCGCAATAATAATAACAGCATCGCCAATGTCATATAGTATATCTTTAATTCTTTCCAAGTTCATTCTCCTTGTGCTATAATACAATAATGTTTTGCATAACTATCATAACATAAATCAAGTAAAAATTCACTTAATTTTTCATCAAATAGGGGTAAAATGTGAGAATTATTTTAATGCGTCATTATAAAGTTAAAAAAAAATATGCGGATAAATGTAATAGTCAATTGTTTGACAGAGAGAGTTTTGCCTATAATATGGCTGATGTTTACGTGCAAAAGCCGATTGATTTGCAGACGGATAAATTATATTGCTCGGCAATGAAAAGGGCTCAATTGACGGCGCGTCACGCTTTTGGCAGAGAGCCAGAGGTTTTAGCGGGCGTTTATGAAATCACAATGAAAAGTTATAAACAGTCTCTCAGTGAAAAAGCAACGTGGCAATGGGAATTAATGGCAAGACTGCATTGGCGTTTTAATAAACCGACGCAGTATGAAGTGCGTAGAGATACATTAGAACGATTAAATAACGCACTCGATTTTTTAGAAAGTAAGGGCGAGGATGCGACTGTTGTAATGCACGGTATGGCAATGCGCCATTTTTCTGGAATTTTAAAACAACGTGGCTACAAAGGAAAGCGAGCTTGGAAGGCAAAAAACGGACAGTGTTTTGAGTATATAAAGTAGTTAGAACTAACTAATATCAACGGGTTCAGCCAAAAAAATATTTATTTTTTTTGTTTATTTTTGATTGAGTATAAAAGTCGTGGGTATATTATGACTGTCAACAAAAACAAACGATAAGAGGAAAGGGGTATAAAAATGAAATTTTTATTCCATCACAATCCAGACTGCACATGTGAACATAGAAATAATGAGAACGTTCCATGCACATGCGGCGCAGAGAAAAAAGAAGAAGAATAGTCTAATTTAGATTATTTATATTAAAAAATCAGCAATTTATTGCTGATTTTTTTTATTTATGATATTATTAATTAGAAAAAACAAGTATTTAATTTTACCTTGGAGGCGCAGAGGGCTATGCTTAGTTGCGGAAAGATACAAGCTTATACGGGTGATGGCAAAGGAAAGACGACAGCGGCTTTTGGTCTTGCTCTGCGGGCGTCAGCTGCCAATCTCAATGTCTTTATTATTCAATTTATGAAGAATATGAAATATGGAGAAACAATTTTAAGTCAGTATACGGATAAAGTTAGGATTGTTCAATGCGGTTCAGGATGTATTTTTGATAGGGATATTAATGATGATGATAAGGCGCAGTCTGAACGCGGCATTATTATGGCGAGAGAGTTATTACAAGAGCAAAGCTGTGATATTTTGATTTTAGATGAAGTGTTTGTTGCCATCAGTATGGGTTTAATTACGGAAGAAAGTGTTTTAGAGCTATTAGAGATGAAATCTAGTAGGCAAGAAATCGTAATGACGGGACGCTATGCTAGCGAAAAAATTCTTGCAAAATGTGATTTAATTACAGAGATGAAGTCTGTTAAGCATTATTTTGATAGTGAAGGGTTGACATCACGAAGAGGGATAGAAGTTTAGTTGTATAATTTATTTAATGAAAGGATAAATTATGAAAAGGGTAGAATTTTGTTTTGTATTATTGTTGATGCTTGTTTTGACAGCTTGTAATTTTAATTCAGAACAGAAAAATGTGTCGCAAGAGCTGTATAATGATAGTACGCAAGAGAAGCAAAGTGAGACTACTACGGAAGACCCATCGGCAGAGGAGAGAGCGGAGCTGATTGCTAAGGCAGAGTCTTTAGCTGATGGTTATTTTTACTATGAAGCGATTTATATGTTAGAGAATTCGGCTTTAAAAAGCGATGCTGAGATTACTGCAAAAACAGAGGAAATCAGAGCAAAATTAGATGCTTTAGAATTATATCAAGGCACTATTTATCACGTTTTTTTTCATAGTTTGATTTTGGATAATGCTAAGGCGTTTGACAACGTTGGGCATTCAGCACAAGGTTATAATATGTGGTTTACAACGCAGTCCGAATTTCAAAAAATGCTGCCGCAAATGCTGGCGAATGATTTTATTTTATATTCTATTGGCGATTTAATTGAGTATGACGATAATGGTACGCTTAAGCCTAAACCTATTTATTTACCAAAAGGCAAGAAACCGCTTATTATCTCTGTTGATGATGTGTGTTATTACGACTATATGAAAGGCGACGGTTTTGCCAAACGTTTGGTAGTAAACGATGCAGGCGAAGTGATGACAGAAGTTGTAGCGGAAGATGGGAGTAGCAATTTAACTTACGATGGCGATGTTATGCCGATTTTAGACCAGTTTGTCAAAGAGCATCCCGAATTTTCTTATCGCGGTGCGAAAGGAGTCGTTGCGCCGACGGGCTATCAAGGTATATTTGGTTATAGAATTACTGATTTAGAAGATTATACTGCTGAAGAAGTAGCGCAAATGGAAAAAGATGTAAGAACTGTTGTTGCAGCGTTGCGTGAAAGCGGCTGGGAAATGGCAACGCATAGTTACACTCACAATAGTTATTTTCGCGATGGTTCAATTACGCTGTGGCAAATGCAAAGTGAAGTTGAACGTTGGAAAAGGAAAGTCACCCCTTACATAGGAGAAACAAATATTTTTATATCGCCTTTTGGCATGCAGCTTGAAGTAGGCGATGCTAGATTAAATTATTTAATTAGCGAAGGTTTTGATATATATTGTCCCGTTGGCGGCAGTATGAAGACTACTTATGACGGTGGCGTTATGATACAAGAACGCTTAAATCTCGATGGCTATACGTTAACAAAAACGCCAGAACGAACAGAAATCTTTTTCAATGCTGCAGATGTCGTTGACAGTGAAAGACCAGATTTAATAGTAGAAAGGTAAAAGAGACGCAATATTAATATGCGTCCTTTTTATATCTTTATTTATTTCTAATCTAATTCTAAGGATTAAATGATATTTTTTTGTTATAATGAGTTTATAAACCGTTAGGTAGTTGATTTTTTGTAATTATTCAGTCAAATAATAAAAACCGTGTCATTATGAGGCGGAGCGAAGCGACAACGTGATAATCTTACGGTTTTTATTATCAACCCGTGTTAAGATTGTCACGTCGCACACCCCTGGTCACTTCGCTACGCTACGTTGCTCGGGCATGCAGCCTGACTCCTCACAATGACAACGCGGGTTGACTGAATAGTTACGTTGATTTTTTACTTTAGGAGATATATATGAAGAAAAAAATGGCAATGTTATTATTGTTGCTTTTTATGCTAATGCAACATAGTTTTGCTGATAATGGCATTAAAATGGAAGCTGTTGTTGGTTATGACGGCGAAATTGGCGTCTATAGACAGATGCCATTGGAAATCCATATAGATAATCAAGGGCAGGATTTGAAAGGAACGTTAGAAATCACTTTCCCTGTAGGAGAAAATTCTATAAAAAAACAAATTATAGATGTTGAACTTGCTGCTGCTTCTAAAAAAACGATAAAAACAACATTTTATCCTACAACGCTTAGAGCGCAGGTGATTCAATATGAATTAAAAACACAGTCGGGGAAAGTGGCAGAGGGCGAAGTTCGTGCTAGTGATTTTTATTCTGACCAAGAACCTGCTATTGCGGTGATTAGCGAGAAGGAAGAAAATGACTTTTATCTAGGAAATGCAGATTTTAAACTTGCTGACAATCTACGTAATTTTGTCGAACGTGGTTATGAAAAAAGCACATCAGAAGCTACTACAGCGAATAAAGCTGAAGTTATTAAACTGCACGATTTAGAATATTTTAGTGATTTAGAACTGCTTTCAGGTTTTGATGCCCTTTATATAAAGAGCACTCAAGATTTAGCTCTTGATGATAAGATTGCTAATAATCTCTTCGCTTGGCTTAATAACGGTGGAACACTGATGATAGAAAATGCTAGCGACTATAAAAAGATTTATAATCAACTGCCAGAGAATTTAAGGCTTGCAGGTTTGGATAATCTTAAATTTAAGGAAATCAATTTAATTTTAGCAAAAGATGAAATCAAAGGCGAGACACTAGACTACGATAAGTTAAAGCGTTCCGATGCAGATAAACTTTTGGCAATCAGTGGCATTGGTGTTGGGGTTGAAACTTTAGTTGGCGAGGGTGCAATTATTAATTTTGCACCGCTAAGTACAGATATTGATTATCTCAATCAAGTCTTGCGAACGGCAAATGATTATCGTTATGTTGATGATAAATTTTCGTTTAGGTATCACGATATAAGGGATTATATCAATTACATTGATGGCATAGAGTTTCCCTATCAAACACTAGCTAGTATTTTGGTGCTTTACACTTTAGTTGTTGGTTTCTTGCTTTATGTTGTTTTGATAAAGCTTAAAAAGCGTGATTATTACTGGTTCGCAGCACCAGCAATAGCGGTACTTACAATGATATTGATGGCTATGGTCTCGCGCAGTGCATTTGGTAACGAGGCAATAGTTAACAGCTTTTCTACTTTAACTTACAATGGTAGTGGCGAAGTGATAGAAATAAATTCAATGCTTGCTGTTTTTAACAACAAAAATTCTGAACTCAGCTTTACTTATGGCAAGGACAAAAAACTAAGAGAATACGAAGACAGATATGATTATTATCCAGATGATAGTAAGAATAATCTCATTAGTCAAAAAACTTTGGGCGATAAAATAGAAGTAGTAGATTATCAGACGTCATTATGGGATAGAAAATTTTTGACTGCGAAGCAAGTCGTAACAGCAGAAAATTCATTTGCTAAGATTTCATATAAACGCGAGAAAGCGAAGCATCTGGTAGAATTTGAAAATCAAACGCCTTTGCATTTGAAGCACGCAAAACTCTACTATAATGGCGCCTTTTATGAACTCGGAGAGATTAATAGTTTTAGCGATTATAGTTATAATCTTGCCGATTTAGATAAAAATACGTGGTTTAGTTATCATCATCGCTCTGACTATAAGGGTTTAGATAAGGATGAACGCGATGCTATGCGTTTTGAATCTATTTTGCGTGATACTATTAGAAAGCAAAAAAGTTATAATCAAACTTTAGTCCTTGGTTACAATGAAGATTATATTGATTATGGTTTAAAAGTAAATCATCAAGATACAAAACAAAACGATAAAAATCTAGTTATTTTTAATCTTGATATGCAGTATCAGAAGGGGTCAATTGTTAAATTTAACAATGAAAATTTAATGGTACATTATGATTTGGGAGATGGCAATGAAAACGCTGACTATGGTGTAGTAAGTGATGAGCAAGGCGAATTCATAGAGATATATTCTCCTAATTGGGACGGAGTAATCGATTTTGAATTTGGTTTACCAGATAAGGTGAAACTAAACAAGCTAATTATTAAACCAGAATTGTATTTTTACACGCCGAAAGAAGAATTTGTACTTGATGAAGATAATTTGCTTGGTAAGCTTTCCATTTTCAGTTATAAGGAAAACGCCTATGTCGAACTTCCGTGGCAAGATGGGAAAGATGTCGTACTAAATCCAGCAGATTATATTGGTGAAAACGGCATTATGTTGAGGACAACAATGTCATCAGCAATAGATTTACAGAAAGTGTTAGATGCAAATTCAGACATCATCTACGATGAAGAGTATTTCTTCAAGCCCTTAGAAATACAACTTGAGGGGGAAATAAAATGATTAGAGCAGAAAATTTAACGAAAAAGTTTGGTAAAACATTAGCGGTGGATAATCTCAATTTTGAAATTGGCGAGGGCGAGATTTTTGGTTTTGTCGGCTCTAACGGCGCGGGCAAATCGACAACGATAAAAATTGCCGTCGGTTTATTGAAACCAAATTCTGGTACCATTTATATAGACGACTGCGATGTGACGAAAAAAGATAATACTTTCAAGAGTAAAATTGGCTATGTGCCTGATTTCTTTGGCGTTTATGACGACTTGCTCGTGACGGAATATATGAATTTTTATTGTGGCATTCATAAAGTGCCAAAGGAAAAGCGCGCCGAAACGACAGATAAATTATTGGAGCTCGTCGCGCTTAGCGATAAAAAGGACGCCTACGTTGACTCGCTTTCGCGTGGTATGAAGCAAAGGCTGTGTTTAGCGCGGGCACTCGTGCATAATCCTAAGGTCTTGATTTTAGACGAGCCAGCATCGGGGCTAGACCCGCGCGCTAGGGTGGATTTCCGCAATATTTTGTTTAAGTTAAAAGAAATGGATAAAACGATTTTAATTAGTTCGCATATTTTATCAGAACTAGCGGAAATTTGTACATCCATTGGCATTATCGATAAGGGGAAAATGCGGGCGATTGGCTCTGTGGCAGAAATTCAGCAACAGTTAAGACAACAGAGTAAAATTACTTTGAAGGCGAATAATGAAACGGCATTAATAGAGGCAAAGCTGAAAGAAATGCCGCACGTTTCGTCTATACAATTAGTCAATGGTAATTTAGAATTTGCTTTTATGGGCGATGATAATGCTAAGTCGAATTTATTGAAAAATTTGATTAATAGCGGTATCAATATTTATCATTTTGAAGAAAAAGGCGGTAGTTTAGAGTCGATTTTCTTAGAGTTAACAGCGGAGGATAACAATGATTAATCCAATTTTAGAAAGGGAACTGAGAACAAAAATGCGCAGTTGGAAAGCACCGATTAGCGTGCTTGCGTTTCTAGTTGCTGTTGGTATGATGAGTTTTATCGGTGCCGCCTCTATTTTAGGTTATAGCGATTCTTGGGGTGTCGATCCGCAGGCAGCAACTGGTTTATTTGATTTTATTACCGTTTTTCAACTGATTTTTATTATGTTTATCATGCCGATTTTTACGTCGACCAGTGTTTCTGGCGAAAGGGAAAGACAAACATTGGATTTAATGCTTTGCGCCGATATTAGTCCGTGGCAGATAGTTTTTGGCAAAATTACTGCTGCCATGTCTTTTATCTTGTTGATTACCATTATGGCTATGCCTTTTATGGCGTTGATTTTTGTTATGGGCGGCGTGAGTATTCTCCATATTTTGACGATAGAAGCATATTATCTCGTATCGGCATTTGTAGTTGCCACAGTCGGTATTTTTGCTTCAACGCTTTTTAAGCGCAATATTAGGGCAATCGTTGGCAGTTATGCAATTTTAGGCTTACTTTATATCTTCCCCTTTATGCTTTTAGCTATTCTAGGTATCATGAGTGAGAACGGCAATCTGCTGATTGAACATTTATTCGAACATGATGGATACTTAATGGTTTGTCTGCTCTTTGGTGTTAATCCTGGTTTTGGCTTACTTTCACTTTTAACACACGGCGATATGTTT
>PDWI01007430.1_pt1 | contig 13311 bp, 8 predicted proteins | sample 1430891 | NCBI WGS metagenome assembly PDWI01 (sample SAMN01162508, study PRJNA174530) | Oral metagenome, whole genome shotgun sequencing project. | biome: Marine environment; feature: Marine mammal; material: Swab sample of the gingival sulcus; isolation source: swab sample of gingival sulcus... | reverse complement strand
AGAAGTCGGTTGTTTTAACACTTCTATCGAATCGACCAAGGCATCTGTTTGGCTGTCTATCACCAAGATTTTGTTATCGAAACTCCAACAATTGGTAAAGACATATTGTCGGTACTGCACCATTTGTTCGGTAGGGTGCTGATAACTAAATTCGGAATTGTAATTATTGACATCAATACTTCCTGTGACCTTAAAAGTCATAGGGTTAATAATGGCTATCGATTTGGCGTATAAATCGCTTACATAGGCTTTTTCGTCAGACACAAAATGAATATATCTGGGAGAGGTCAAACCCGTAATCTTACCTACCAACCTAAAAGTTTCGGTGTTAATGACATAAATTTTCCCACTATTATTAACCACTATATAGCCTAAGCTGTCTTTAATGACCATAGACTGAGCTACATCGCCCAAAGGTAGAGCGTTTGTGTGAAAAAACACATCGTCAAATACCTCGTCGGTTTCAAAGTCGTAGTACCAAAGGGATGCGGTATTGCTCATAAAATTACCTTCGTTAGTGATAAAAACCCCCTCGGTGCGAATGTGTGTGTCTAATTCATTAAACTGCCAAAGTTCATCGTCTTTCATACAAGACGAGAGTAAAATAATGGGCAATATCAGTAACAATAGTTTTTTCATATTCTAAAATCGGATGGCTAAAACCAACATATAATTTCGGCGAGGCATAGGTCTGTACAAAACGGAGTGGTATGTCTCGTTGAATAAGTTGTAAATTTTAAATTCGGCAGATAATTTTATCTTTTTGATTTTTAAGTCTTTGCCTAATATTAAATCGTTCATAAAGTAAGGGTACAACCAATCTCTGCGAGAGACATTGTTGTTAGAAGTGGTAAAGCGTTCGCTGTAACTGTTGTGTTGATAGCTGATGTAATAGCCTTTGTAGTTGATGTTTACCAATAAATTTCCTGAATGTAAAGGGACATAGACCAACTGCTTACCGTAAGATTCGTCGCCCCAAACCAAAGGCTCTCCGTAATTGACAGAGCTGGTATAGGCATAATTTCCGGAAAGTTGATACGTCCAATTTCGCCATTTTCCTCGCAACGACAAATGCCATTCTATCCCTTGAGACAAGACGCGTTTGATGTTGCGAGCTTGCCAATAACCTTTATGGGTCGGAATCCAAATAATCCAATCGTCAATATCCGAACGGTAAGCTGTTAGTTCGGTTTTTAAAAGATGATTGCCAATATTTTTTTGGTATTCTAAACCCAATTCGTAGCTTAATCCTTTTTCAGCCTTTAAGTTTGGGTTACCACCGGGTTGCCAATACAAATCATTTAATGACGGTTGATGATAATTGCGGGCAATATTGCCTTTAATCAGAAAATCAACATCTTTAAATACTCGGTAATCGAAGCCCCAAAAAGGAATAAAGGGTAAGGCTTTGCCATCGACTATATTTTGTCTTAACCTTAAATTAAGGTTCACGCGGTCTTGAAAATTCTTGCGAATGGCTAAAAAAGATAATAACTCTGTCCGTTCTTGCTGGTATCCTGTTTTAGATACGGTATCTTTTGAAGATACATTGTGATAATTAAAATCTATTCGCCCCTCAATGGCTATTTGATGGGGTAACTGATGTCTATAACTTACATTGTTTAAGGAACTTTGTTGTTGGCTCTCAGAATAAATTGCAGAAATAAGTCCTTGCCCCGGCACTTGGTTTTTTAACGTGTAAAGTAAATCTTTTTGAGTGTATCCGCTCCGAACCGTCAGTTTTGCATTTGCAAAATAATGCTTCCAATCGCCTACTGCCTTGTGGTCTTGGTCTGTTAGCTTGTTGAGGTTGGCGTTATCCGGTCCTTCGTAGCTGGTGGCTCGGGGGATGGTTCTATCTGCCTTTTGCCCCCAATATTTAACCGAAAAAACATTGCGACCATTCGGGCGAAAATAAACTTCTTGTAAACCGCCATATTTTTGGTAATCGGCGTGGTCGTTGGTGTCTAAAGGGTGCGTAATTTCTCCCGTTTGGGGATTAATGATTGGGATACCCCGATTGATAAAAGTGTAGTCGTTTTTAGAATAATTATGATATAGTCGAGTTTTGAACTGCCACTTTTTAGACCCTCCGCCCAAGGACAAAAATTCATCAAAGGTTTTGTAACTGCCAATGCCTTGCATATATTTGGCTGAAAAAGTTTGATTCCAATCGACCTTGTTGTTGATATTGATGGAACCGCCCAAGCCGCCACTTTGTTCTTCCATAGAGGCACTTCCGTATTTGATACTCATATCATCAATAATATAGACCGGAATTAGCGAAAAATCGACCATCCCTGTCATAGGGCTGTTAATATTAATGCCATTCCAATTGACTTGGGTGTGCGAGGAAGCGGTTCCTCTAAACGAAGCACTTGCCAATGCTCCCCTGCCATGCGATTTAATAAATATGGGGGTATTTTCCGACAGTAAGTCCGACAAAGACAAGTTGATTTTCTCGATGATGACCAAAGAATCGACCTTGCTTGTTTTGACTCCGGCATCTTCTTTGTCGAAAATCCGCTCTGCACTGACAGTTACAGGTCGGATGCTAAAAGTAGTGTCGGTAATGCTTTGCGAAAAAGCGGCTGCCGACAGCAATATCAACCATAATCCGAAGATTTGTTTGTTCATTGTTTAATTCTTTCCCTTTGAAAAGTCAAAGTACAAATTTATACATACTTCCTTGTTTTATGCCCATTGAAACAGAAAAATACCCAAAAGTATTTACTTTTACCTCCTATTTACGTGGGATATGAAAAGAATATGGTTTTTCGTGTTAATGCTGAGTGTTCATTGGGCTTGGGCACAAAAAATAAAGGTCAAAACAACAAGCCGAATGCCTAAAGATTTGATAGAAACTTCGGGCTTGCTTGCCGGTGTCGGTCATACTGTTTGGACACACAACGACAGCGGAGGAGAGACTATTTTGTATCAAATAAATAATCAAGGTGAGATACTGCGAAAGGTTTGGGTTAGCAATGCTCAGAATGTTGATTGGGAAGCCTTAGCAAGCGATTATAAAGCTTGGGTTTATATTGCCGACATCGGTAATAATGCCAACCGGAGAAAGGATTTAAGGATATATAAAATTCCACATCCCGACAGTTTGACAACAGACACCGTTCAGGCTGAAATTATCGATTTTTATTACCCTAATCAAAAGGCTTTCCCACCCACTTCAAGACATCTGAATTTTGATGCCGAAGCCCTGATAGCATACGATGACAGCTTATTTATTTTTACCAAAAATAGAACAAAGCCTTATTCTTGTTATACCTATGTTTATGCTCTTAAAAACACTTCCGGCAAGCAGGTAGCAACTCTAAAGGATAGTATTTACTTGCCCAAAACTCGTCGGTATTTTTCTTGGGTAACCGATGCTGCCAGACATCCTTTTAAGGATGAACTGGTTTTAATTTCTCACAAAAAAGCGTGGATAATTCATCATTTTAGAACCAAGCCGCAATTAACACCTACAAAGATTTCCGGTATTTTTTCGCAAAAAGAGGGCGTTTGTTTTGACCTTGACGGAAATGTTTGGGTCAGTAACGAAAAATATTGTTTTCTGAAACCAAAATTAAAATTTGGACATATAAAACACTATTAATGAGACGAATAGGAGCCAATTATATTATTACTAATGCAGGGCAGAAACTTAAAAATGCCTATCTGGAACTAAGCGAACAAGGCGAGATTATCAGAGTTGTAAATACCGGAGGGGAACTGAAAGAGGTTTCCGGATTGGAGTTTTATAACGGAGTTTTGATTCCCGGCTTTGTTAATGCCCATACGCATTTAGAGTTAGCTTATTTAAAAGGGCAAATTCCCGAGCATCAAGGTTTGCCCCATTTTATCGAGACGATTCGACATCTGCGTTTTAAAACATCGCCGGAGGAACGCTTGGTTGCGATAGCAGAGGCTGATAAGCAAATGCAAAAAGAAGGGATTGTGCTTGTGGGCGACATTGCCAATGGCTCAGAAACCATATCTACTAAGCAAAATAGCCCCATTCATTATCACACTTTTGTGGAGACATTCGGCTTAGAACCCTCCAGAGCAGAAAGCATGTTTGGTATGGCTCAGTCCGTTTTTGAAGACTTTACCAAAGCCAATTTGACCGCCGACATAGTGCCTCATGCCACATATTCTGTCTCTCCCAAGTTACTCCAAATGATTGTTGAGCACGTCGAGCATCATCAAGGTATTGTTAGTATCCATAATCAAGAAACTGCCTCGGAGAATGAGATGTTTCGAACCAAATCGGGGGCTTTGGTTGATGGTTTTATCCGACAAGGGATGAATTTAAACGCGTGGAAAGCAAGCGGAGAAAATGCCTTAATATCGGTGCTTAAACAATTGCCTAAATCTCGAAACATCAACCTTGTACACAATACATTTACAGATGAGGAGGACATTAAACAGGCGTTGGATTATAGTTCTTCTTTGTATTGGACACTTTGCCCTATGGCAAATTGGTATATCGAGAAAAGATTACCCAATATTCCTTTGCTGTTTAATAACTGTTTGAATATTTGCATCGGGACAGATAGTTTGGCCTCTAATCATCAATTGTCTATTTTGCAAGAAATGAAATTGATTCAAAAACATTATCCTCAAATTCCTTTTGAGCAATTGGTGCTGGCTTCTTCTTTAACCGGAGCTAAGATGCTTGGTAAAGCAAAACAATTTGGTAGTTTTGAGAGCGGTAAACACCCGGGTGTTTTATTGATAGAGCATTTTGATTTTAAGCATTTTCGATTGTTGCCCGAAAGTCGGGTGAAGCGGTTGGTCTAGGTGATGAAAAAACAACAAAAGTTACATCCATAGATGCGTACCTCTTGTTAAAAAAAATCAAGGTTTCGTAATATTTATCTAACAAAATGTCGATTAACAATACTAAAATCATACCTTTGTAAAAAATATACAAAGATGAAGACGATTTCTCTTAAAATTGCTTTTACTTTTTTTGTTCTAATTTCTTTGGCATCTTGTCGGAGCATCACTTCTAATAGGATGTTCGAAACATCTAAGGATTATAGATATTCGGAGTTTTCCTTAACACAAAAAGAATATATCATTCAGCCTTACGATGAGTTTACGATGATGGTTCGTGATAACAAAGGAAGTGACTTAATCAACGATAAGGACCTCAGGTATAATGTGGCTAATCAAGTAACATACAGGATAGAGAAGAACGGAAAAGTGAAATTACCTTCTTTGGGTTGGGTTAGTTTGGTGGGTTTAACCATTAAGCAAGCACAACAATTACTTGAGAAAAAATACGAGTTTTTTATTACAGACCCATTCGTGTATATAACCATAACAAACCGAAGGGTTATTGTTTTTGCTAATGGTAGCTCCAATGGTAAGGTGGTTCATTTTACCAATGACAATTTTACATTGATAGAAGCTTTGGCGGAATCGGGTGGTATATCGGATTTTGGTAAGGCGTATAAAATAAAACTGCTAAGGGGTGATTTAAACAATCCTGATGTTTTTCATTTTGATGTCAGAGATTTGGAAGAGGTTAAAAAAGCTAACTTTCAGATTCTTTCCAATGATATCATTTATGTAGAAGCCAGACCTCGTTACGCTTCTAAAATATTGAGAGAAATAACGCCTTATTTGTCGTTGTTTACTTCGGTATTCACTATTTATATTTTGTTGTCTAAGTAATAAAGAATAAGTTTTGCAAGTAAGAAGTAATATTCCCGTTATTAATGATAAGTTTGATTTGTATATTTTCTTACATATCATTAAAAAGTCGAAATGGGTAGTGCTGTTTTTGTTTGTCATTATGGCAATTTTAACAGCTATCTATTTAAGATACACGCCGCGTTTATACGAAGCATCTGCTGTTATTCAGATTAATAACGAAAACTCATCTACCAAATTATTTGGTGTCGATAATCTATACGAAGAGGATGAGTTGGCACAAAATGTTGAGTTATTGAGTTCTAAGCAGTTTTTGATTCCGGTTTTACAAACACTTCCCGTTAAAGTATCTTATTATAACAAAGGAACTTTTTTAACAGAAGAATTGTACAAAAACAGCCCTATCAATATTTCTTATAAAATTACCAACCAAAGTATCATCGAAAAGCCAGTCTATTTTAAATATATTGATGACACACAATTTAAACTGTCTTTTGATGAAAATTTTGAGAAAAAGGTTGTTTCTTGCAAATTTGGAGAAAAAGTGGACATAGAGGGAGCCATTGTTAATATTGAACTGTCTAATCCTGAATATTGTAAGAACACAGACAAAAAAAATAAATTGTATTTTGTTTTTAACAATCCTATTTCGACGTACAAAAATCAAATAGAGGGCTTAGAAGTACGAATCAAAAACCCCGATGCCAAAACGATAGAAATCAAATATACGGGGAAAAATGCACTCAAGACAGCTGAGATTGTTAATACAATTGCATCCGGATACATCAAATATGAAATAGACAAAAAGAAAGAAAGTTCATCTAGTATTTTAAGTTTTATTGATGAGCAAACCCGTGTCATTTATAGAGACTTGGACAAAACAGAGCGGCAGATTCATTCTTTTAAACAAGAAAATAACATCAAAGATTTTAAAACCAATGCTTTTCAGCCCGCAAATGTTTTTATGGGTAAAATTAAAGATTTTGACGATCAGATTTTAAAAGCAGAAATGGAGATTTCATCTCTAAAACAAATTAATACTAAATTATCTCAAGAAGATGACATAAGTATCTTCGAATTGATAGCTTTGACATCCGGCATATCGTCACAAAATATTGTAGAAATCCTTTTACAAGAATTACAAGAACTTTTATCTAAAAAAGATGAATTGTTGAATCGCGTGACAAATCAAAATCACCAGATGCAAATGATTAATCAACAAATAGATAACAAAAAGAAAAACTTAGTAGAGTTTATTACAAAAACGATTGACCGATTATATATACAAAAAAGGAACTACAAACAAAAAATCAAAGAGTACGACCGAAAATTACTAAAAGAGTCAGATTACGATGAAATAGAATATTCTAGTTTAAAACGGTATTATTCTGTACAAGATAAATTTTACGAAAAACTAATAGAAAAGAAAGCTGAGTACTTAATTTCTCAAGCCGGATATGTTTCTAAAAATACCATTCTGGAGCAAGCTTCGGTGCCTGTAAGCCCTGTAACACCGAATGTAAAATTAATTATTGTTTTGGCTTTTATCTTAGGCTTTTTCGTTTCTCTGATATATTTGTCTTTAAAGTACTTGTTTTACAATGAGCTTCACTCTGTTCACGAGCTAGAATTATACACCGACACGCCAATTTTAGGCTCTGTTCCTTTGATAGATATGAAGAATAAGTATTCACAGTTAGTAGTGAATAAAGATATAAATAGTATTGTAGCAGAGTCTTTTAGAACAATTCGCTCCAATCTTGATTTTTATCATCTAAATCATAAAGGAAATTTGATTACAGTTTCCTCTACGGTGTCGGGAGAAGGTAAAACTTTTGTGGCCATTAACTTTGCGGCATCCTTGGCTATGAGAAACAAAAAAGTCATAATGATTGATTTAGACTTAAGAAAACCTAAGGTACATTATAGTTTGGGTGTAGAGAATGGTAATGGAATGAGCCGTTTATTATCCGGTCATTTAAAACTGCAAGAAGTTATCAATCATACAGAACTAGATAATTTAGACTATATCTGTGCAGATAAAACACCTCCAAACCCTTCAGAATTAATTAGTAGTAAGTTGTTTGATGATGTTATTGAAGAGCTGAAAGAAGTTTATGACTACATAGTGGTCGATACTTCTCCAATTGGTTTAGTATCAGACGCTATAGGTCTGTTTAGAAAAGCAGATATGCCAATATACGTTTTAAAAGCCAATTACTCCAAACGTCAGTTTCTTTATAATCTAGATCATCTCCGCGAAAAAAATAACATCAGTCATATCAATATTATTTTTAATGGAGTCGATTTTAAAGGCAAGCGTTATGGGCATTATGGCTATGGGTATGGCTATGGATACGGTGTTTACGCAGATAAAAATCAAAAGAAATCGTGGTTTAATAAATTGTTTTGACAAGTTTAATCAAAAAACAACCTCTTGTGACACTCATAGGTATCACTTTACAATAAGGATTTTATACTTTTGCACGCCAATTTTATGAGTATGATGGAGATTTGTGTTTTAATTTGGATTGTTTTTTCGGTTTATCTGAGCCTTGTTATGGGACACTTCTTTATTAAGAAAGCTGATAAATTTTCTTTAAAGAAAACTAACACAGATGCTATCCGCTTTAGCAGTCAGACGAAACCTATTTATGGGGGCGTGATGATGTATGTGGCTTTCGTTTTGTCTGTTATTTTTAGTTTGACAATGAGTAATAATGAAGCAACTGTACATTCTTTATTAGCTTTTTTGTTGACTGCAACTATTGGTTTTCTTGTTGGTTTGACTGATGACTTAATGAGTCCTTCACCTTTATTTAAGTTTGTGGGGCAATGCTTGGTTGCTTTAAGCCTTGTTTTAATGGGCATAACCGTAGAAGCAACAGACATTTATGCTATTAATATCATTTTGACTTTTATTCTTGTCATAGGCTTTATGAATTCCATTAATTTATTGGACAATATGGATGCTGTTTCAGCAAGTGTCAGTACATTATTTTTTATAGCTGTTTTAGCAATGTTATTGTTGTTTGATACCATTAATTTTCCGATGGTTATTTTGTTGGCAGGAATTATAGGCTCATTGGTAGGCTTCCTTAAATATAATTGGAATCCTGCAAAAATGTATATGGGAGATAATGGTTCTCAATTTTTAGGTGCAGTTTTATCTGTTGCAGCTATTATTTTCTTTTGGAATCGTGGTAACCAATCAGAAATTATTAATTTCCAACAAAGTTTTTGGGCAACGACATTGGCATTTTTGATACCTATCATTGATACCACTACCGTTTTTATCAATAGAATATCTAAAGGGCAATCGCCTTTTATTGGAGGGCGAGACCATACAACTCACCACTTGTTTTATTTAGGATTTTCGATTAAACAAGTAGCCTTATTGTTAGGTGGAATTACAACTGTTTCGCTTGCCCTTTCTGTTTATATTGTTACATTTTTGGAGCAATGGACAATGATGCATAATCTTATATTTGGTGGTTATGCACTACTCGTTTTTATAATCATTTATTCTATAACTAAAATATCTAAACCACAGGAGGTTCAATAACATAAGTAAAAAATTAAGCATCCTTGCCTCAAGCATTTTGCTTGTAGGCATTTTTCTTTTGTTTACCAATTCTATTACCGATGAGAGGGCAAAGGAGCAAATGGCAACAGCCCAAAAAGAGTCTCTAAAATCTCATTTCCCGTATGTTCTTCCATATATTCCGAAGAAAGTTTATTTTGCCGAAGAAAGAGTACCTTTAGAACAGTACGATGTTAAAGAAAGTCTGGATAACGAAATGTTATCTAATGCCTTTTGGCATTCGCAAATGTTCCGCTTTATTAAAAGGTCAAACCGATATTTCCCAATAATAGAGCCAATATTAAAGAAAAATAATATCCCCGATGATTTTAAATATTTGGCAGTGGCAGAATCCGGCTTGGACGATGTGGTATCTCCTTCGAGGGCAGAAGGTAAATGGCAGTTTCTAAAAAGAACTGCTAAAGATTATGGCTTAACTGTCGATAAATATGTAGATGAGCGTTATCATTTGGAAAAAGCAACGCAAGCCGCTTGCGATTATTTGAATAAGGCTTACAAGCAGTTTGGTAACTGGACTTTGGCGGCGGCCTCTTACAATATGGGGATAGAAGGATTAAGTCGGAGCTTAGAAAGTCAGAAAGTACAATCGTATTACGATTTATTTTTGAATAGGGAAACAGCAAAGTATGTGTTTAGAATCATTGCCATTAAGTTAGTTATGGAGCACCCTGAGCAATATGGTTTTTACCTTACAAAAGGAGAATTGTACCCCCTTATACCAACTACATTTGTAACCATAGATACAACCATTAATGATTTAAAAACCTTTGCTATACGCCAAAATTGCAACTATAAGATATTAAAACAACTAAACCCTTGGCTTAGAAATACAAGTTTGCCCGTTAAGGCAAATAAAAGCTACCAAATATTATTTCCCAAAAAAGGTTTTCGTAATTTTGCTAATCCTATTGAGGAAGTAGAATAACACAAAATCGAAAACAGAAGTTAACAAGGGTGAGTACGGCAAAAGAAACAATATTTGAAGGCGACGATTTAAGAGTTTACGGAGCGAGGGTGCATAATCTTAAAAATATAGATGTGGTCATTCCTCGTAATAAACTAACTGTTATTACCGGATTGAGCGGAAGCGGTAAATCCTCTTTGGCATTCGATGTCATTTTTGCCGAAGGGCAGCGCCGGTATTTAGAAACCTTTTCGGCTTATGCCAGACAATTTTTAGGTACTTTGGAACGCCCTGATGTAGATAAAATTACGGGGTTAAGTCCGGTTATCTCCATTGAGCAAAAAACCACCAATAAAAACCCGCGTTCTACCGTTGGTACCATAACCGAAATATACGACTTTTTGCGTCTTTTGTACGCCAGAGCCTCTGAGGCTTACTCTTATGTTTCGGGCAAAAAGATGGTCAAATATTCCGAGCAAAAGATTATTAGCTTGATTTTGGATAAGTACCAAGGTAAAAAAATTGCTCTTTTATCCCCTTTGGTACAAGGGCGTAAGGGGCATTATGCCGAACTTTTTGAGCAAGTCCGAAGGTTTGGGTTTGTTCAAGTAAGGGTGGACGGAAAAATGGTAGAATTAACCCCTAATTATAAGGTTGATAGATATAAGTCTCACGATATTCAGGTGGTTATTGATAAAATAAAGGTGAGTGCAAGGTCGGAAAATAGACTTAGAAATTCTATTCAGTTAGCCCTAAAATACGGGAAAGGTATTATGTTGATTATCGACTATGATGACAACACGGAACAGTATCTATCACGCTTTTTAATGGATGCCGAAAATGGTATCTCGTACAATGAGCCTGCTCCTCACACTTTTTCTTTTAATTCTCCACACGGAGCTTGCCCTAAGTGTAATGGTATGGGGACGGTCTCCGACATTGATATACAAAAAATTATCCCTGATAGGCAAATAAGTATTGCCAAAGGCGGAATTGTGCCTTTAGGAAAATATAAGAGCTCGTTTATTTTTTGGCAGTTAGAAGCATTGGCTAAAAAGTATAAGTTCGACCTTAAAGAACCGATTGAAAATATCTCCGATGAACACATCGATAAGATTTTGTTTGGTACGGGCGAAAATTTAACCTTGGAAAATACACCGCTTGGCATATCTAACTATATCACTAATTTTGAAGGAGTTGTTAGTTATATTGTTCAAGCTGAAGCGGAAAAGAAAACGAAGGCATCGCAAAAATGGGCAGAGCAGTTTTTAATTAAAAAAGCCTGTCCAAAGTGTGGTGGATTGCGATTAAAAAAAGAGTCTTTGCATTTTAAAATAGACCAAAAAAATATTTCTGAGCTTTCTGCCATGAGCCTAAGCGAATTGTCAGATTGGTTTGAAAACTTGGAAGAACGGTTGAGCGATAAGCAAAATCAGATTGCTAAAGAGTTGTTAAAAGAAATTAGAGAACGCTTGTCTTTTTTGTTGGACGTGGGCTTGGATTATATCACGCTGGACAGAAGTGCTAAAACCCTTTCGGGTGGAGAAAGTCAGCGTATCCGATTGGCAACGCAGATAGGCTCTAAATTGGTGAATGTGCTTTATATCTTGGACGAGCCGAGTATTGGTTTGCATCAGAGGGATAACGAACGCTTAATTAAGGCTTTGCAAGATTTGCGAGATACGGGCAATACGGTTGTTGTGGTGGAGCACGATAAGGATATGATTCAGACAGCCGACCACGTGATTGATATAGGTCCTAAGGCGGGTAAACTTGGGGGGCAGGTAGTGGCATCAGGTAGCCCTAAAGCAATAGTTGAAGCCAATAGCTGCACGGCTCAATATTTGTCGGGTGTTAAAAAAATTGAGACTCCGTCTAAGAGGCGTCAAGGAACGGGCAATATGTTGATTTTGAAAGGTGCCTGCGGACATAATTTAAAAAATGTAGATTTAATTATTCCCGAAGGGCAATTGATTTGTGTTACGGGAGTGTCGGGTAGTGGTAAGTCCAGTTTGATTAACGGAACATTATTCCCGTTGTTAAACCGTCATTTTTACCGCTCCAATAGAGTTGTTTTGCCTTATCAGTCTATCTCGGGTATGGATATTTTTGATAAAGTTATAGAGGTTAATCAGGCACCTATCGGTAAAACGCCTCGTTCCAATCCGGTAACTTACACCAATATTTTTAAAGATATTCGAGATTTGTTTGCAAATTTGCCGGAGGCGAAAATTAGAGCCTATAAGCCGGGACGTTTTTCTTTTAACGTAAAAGGCGGACGTTGCGAAACTTGTCGGGGAGCAGGAGTTAAAACCATAGAAATGAATTTCTTGCCCGATGTTTATGTTCAGTGTGATGCTTGTTACGGTAAGCGTTATAACCGAGAAACTTTGGAAGTTCGTTACAAAGGAAAGTCTATTAGCGATGTCTTGGATATGACGATTAATATGGCGGTGGATTTCTTTGAGAATATTCCTAATATAGCCAATAAGCTAAAGGCTTTGCAAGAAGTTGGCTTAGGTTATATTACTTTAGGTCAGCCTTCTACAACCTTATCGGGCGGTGAGGCACAAAGGGTTAAATTATCGGCAGAGTTGTCTAAAAAAGCCACAGGAAAAACCTTGTATATTTTAGATGAGCCAACAACAGGGCTTCATTTTGAAGATGTTAAGGTTTTGTTAGAAACCTTGAACAAAATTGTGGACAGAGGCAATACCGTCATTATTATAGAGCATAATATGGATGTGATTAAAATGGCTGACCATATTATCGATGTGGGTCCCGAAGGGGGCGATAAGGGCGGAACTATTGTTGTACAGGGTACGCCCGAAGAGGTGGTTAAATCCAAGGTTAGCCAAACAGCAAAGTTTTTAAAAGCGGAGTTGTAATATTAGGAAATGTAATTTGGTAGGCTTATAATGAGGTAATTCCTCAAGGTCGCTGAGGCTCTTGAAGCGACTTACTTCGACAAGCTCAGTAACCATACTTCGGCAGGTTCAGCAACCAGGGCAGACGCATTACTTTGTACTAAGAATACATGTTGGTTTTGTAAATTAATGATAAACAAATGTTTAGGTATGAAAATGGAATAAACCTCACAGGTTTTAAAAACCTGTGAGGTTTGGTTCGTGTTTTTAACATA
>PDWI01007429.1_pt1 | contig 13312 bp, 10 predicted proteins | sample 1430891 | NCBI WGS metagenome assembly PDWI01 (sample SAMN01162508, study PRJNA174530) | Oral metagenome, whole genome shotgun sequencing project. | biome: Marine environment; feature: Marine mammal; material: Swab sample of the gingival sulcus; isolation source: swab sample of gingival sulcus... | reverse complement strand
TATATCTGCATAGTACATTAACAATTTAATATATCATAAGAGGTCTCAAGTTTATACTTCATTTAGTTTTTGAAGTTACAGACTTTTTGGGACACCCTCGTTAAACAAGAATAAAAATTTCTTAATTAACATCTTTTATTTTTTATACAATTACTTTTTTTATTTAATTTTTATAATACAAGTTAAAATATTAAATTTGTTCTAAAAATTTATATACTTTCTCCATCTTTATTAAATCTTTCTAATGCACATAATGCTAAATCTTTATCTAACATTTGCACTAACATTTCATAAGGAATTGTACAAGTATGAGACCCATTTGTTAATGATTCTGTAATTTGTTCTGTATTTTTAAAACTTGCTGCTAATATTTGTGTTTTTAAATTTCTAATATCAATAAATTGTCTCATTTTTATTATTTCAACCATTGGATCTATTGAATTATTTTTCATTCTATTTACATAAGGTGCTAAATAATCACAACCTGCTAATGCTCCTATTATTCCTTGATCTGAAGAATAAATTGCTGTCCCTAAAACAACTTCATTACTATTTAATCCCTTTATTTTCTTAACTGCTTTTATTCCTTCTAAAGTTAAAGGTACTTTAAAAAATATTTCTTTTCCAACTTTATTTTGAATTTCTTTTATTTTTTTATAATCTTCAAACATTTCTTCTGCTGTATTTCCTATAACTTGAACAAATAATTCTTCAACACCTAAATTAAATATATTTTCTATTTGTTCTTGTCTACTTTTTTTCTCTTTTTTTAATATTGTTGGATTAGTAGTAACTCCTTTTATTACTCCAGTTTCTAATGATAATTTTATTTGTTCTAAATTGGCTGTATCTATATACATAATTGTGTTTCTCCTTTTAATTTAATGTTTGTTCTGTTCTTTCAATTATATCATCTTGTGTTTTTCTAGATAAAACATTAAAGAATGCTGAATAACCAGCTACTCTTACAATTAAATCTCTATGTTTATCAGGATTAATTTGAGCATCTCTTAAAGTTTCTCTTGAAACAACATTATACTGAACATGAAATCCTTTTAATTTATTAAAGAATGTTCTTATAAGCATTATCAACTTCATTTTATCTTCTTCTGTTCTTAACATTTGAGGATTTACTTTTTGATTTAATAATACTCCTCCAGTAATATCTATTGTAGGTAATTTAGCAACTGTTTTAAATACTGCTGTTGGTCCATTTTTATCTGCTTCGTGACAAGGTGCACAACCTTCTGCTAGTGGTTCACAAGCTAATCTACCATCTGGTGTTGCAAGAGTTCCAAGTCCTTGTCCAACATTAGCTGAAATTGATGATGTTCCAGCATAATAATTTCCACCTATTGGTCCTCTACCGTATCTAGTATTTTTATATTTCTTTATTTCAACTATGTGAGTATCATAGGCTTCTCTTATTAAACTATCTACATAATCATCATCATTTCCATATTTATGTTGATTATTTATAAGTATTTTTCTAACTTTTTCTCCTTGTTCTCCTTCATAATTTGTCATTAAAGCATTCCATAATTCTTCTGGAGTTATACTCTTATCTTCAAATACACATTTTTTTATACATGATAATGAATCTGCTAAATTAGCTATTCCTACTTGAAGGTCTGAAATCATATCATATACTGATCCTCCTTCTTTCAAACTTAATCCTCTATCTATACAATCATCAACCATAGCAGAACATAAAACATCCATAGTTGTTTTTTCTAATGTTCTATCAACTGATGTATCCATTATTACTTGTTCTTTTGTAAATTGTTTTATTATATTATCCCAAGCCTTTTTCATATCATCATAGCTCTTATAATCTACAAATTTACCAGTTCCATCCATCAATTTTTGACCACTTTTTGGATCTACTCCATCATTCATAGCAATTAATAATGCTTTTGGATAATTTAAGAAACTCATTCCTGTACATCTATAACCCCATTTTGCTGGAACTGCAACTTCAACACAACCTATTGCACTATAATTATATGCATCTTCTCTTGAAACACCTTTTTCAATTAATGATGGGATTATAATTTCATCTGAATTAAACGCAGGCATTCCTGTTCCTAATTTCATCAACTCTATTGCTTCATTCATAAATCTATCATCTAAACCTGAATGATATCTAATAGTTAAATTAGGTTGTGGTAAATGAACTTGGGCGTCTGATTTTATTATCGCATAAGATAATTCATTTACTGCATCTTTACCATCTTTAGTTTGTCCACCTATTGTTACATTTTGATATAATGGACTTCCTGCAGAATATTGTGTATGACTCCAAGATCTTATTTTGTTTACAGTATAAGTCTTAATCCATAAATTACTTAATAACTCTACTGCAGCTTCTTCTGTTATAACTCCATTTTTTATATCATTCATATAAAATTCATATAAATATTGATCCATTCTTCCATAAGATAATGAATGACCATTACTTTCTATTTGTAAAACTAAATGTACTAACCATATTGATTGTATTGCTTCATAAAAAGTAGATGCTGGTTCATAAGGAACTTTTAAAAGATTTTTATGTATAGCTAATAGTTCTTCTTTTCTTTCAAGGTTACTTTCTTTATCAGCTAATTCTTTTGCCAAATCAGAATATCTTTTAGCAAATTTTATAACTGAATTTATAGTTATAAGTATTCCTTCATAGAAATGCATTTTTTCTTGATTAACATAATTAGTCATATCTAATTTAGCCATTGCTTTTTTAGTTTGTTCTTCAAAACTCTTTAAACCTTCTCTTATTAATCTTGAATAATTAACTGCTAAATGCGCATCTCCAGCTGTTATATTACCTTCAGCTTTAATTATACCTAAATCATATAATACCTTACTTTTTTTAGGCATAGCTGCTAAAGCTATTTCTTTTACTGTTCTACCTTTCCAAAATGGTGCTATATCTCTAAGTATTTGCTTATTTTCTTCAGTAATATGGAAAACATCTCCATCTCTTTTTTCAAATTCATCTAATTCATCTATAACCCAATCCATTGCATATTCAGGGAAAATTGGTGCTGCACAATTTGAAGAAGCTTGATTCCCTGCTAAAATAGATTCTTCTTCTATATATATACTCATATTTTCTAGTATATTTTCTAACATTCTAGCTCTTTTTATTGCTAATGGTTTATTTTGATGTTCTCTATAAGCATCTGTTGTATATATAGCCCTTTCAACACAAATCATTCTTTTTTGATTTAATGTTTTTTCTCTATACTCATTCATTCTTTTTGTTAATTCACCAAAATACATTGTTTTATTCATTTTCTTCCCCCTAAATATTTCAAATCCTCTTTTTTATTATTTTTTAATTTTATTTTATTACTACTTTATTTTTTTCACCTGTTTTAACTTCGCCTTCAGAAACTACAACTTTAGCTCCTTCAAGTGATGGATATACAACTATTACTTCTGTTCCATATCCTTCTTTCTTTATTTTTTCTATATCAAATTCTATAAGTTTTTGACCAGCTTTTACTCTATCACCTTGTTTACACAATAAATTAAATCCTTCTCCATTTAATTTTATTGTATCAATACCAATATGTATAAGTATTTCTTCACAAGCAACTGTTTCTATTGATATAGCGTGTTTTGTTGGGAAAATATTAGTTATTATTCCAGAAACTGGAGAACAAACTACATTATCAGTAGGTTCTATTACATAACCGTCACCCATCATTTTTTGTGCAAATCCTTCATCAGAACATTTTTCAATATTTTTTAATTTACCACTAATTGGCACATATATTTCTGATATTTCTGTTGTAAATTCTTCATTTGCTTCTAAATATTCTACTAAATTAGATTTTATAATACTTACTCTTGGTCCATATATAATTTGTATAGCATTTCCTCTTTTTAATATACCAGTAGACCCAGTTGATGTCACAATATCATCATTTAGTAAATTTATATCTTTAAGTGTAATTCTTAATCTAGTAGCACAATTATCAACATCTAATATATTTGATTTCCCACCTAAACCTTCAACTATTAAACTTGATACTACACATTCATTATTATTTTTATTTATATAATCTGCTTTAGTGTATAATTTAGCATCTTGATTGTCATCTCTTCCAGGTATTTTAATATCCCATTTAATTATTAAATATTTAAACATTATATAATAAACTACAAAATAAATTACCATCAATACTACTAACATTGGCCATCTTGTTTTGCTAGCACCTTGTAATAAACCAAATATTGTGAAATCTATTAATCCATCTGAGAAAGTAGTTCCTACTGCTATTGATAACGCATGACACGCAACAAAAGAAATACCTGCACATATAACATGAATAACAAATAATAATGGTGATAAGAATAAGAAAGTAAATTCTATTGGTTCAGTTATTCCTGTTAAGAATGTTGTTAATCCTGCTCCGAAATATAGTCCTTTAACTTTTTCTCTTTTTTCTTTTGGTACACAATGATACATTGCTAATGCTGCACCAGGTAATCCACCCATCATAAATGGATATTTACCAACTAAAAATCTTACTGCATCTATCGAAAATTGAGTTGTATTAGGATCAGCTAATTGAGCAAAATAAATACTTTGTGCTCCATATACCATTTTACCAGCAACTTCCATTGACCCACCTAAACCTGTTGTCCAAATCGGAATATAGAATGCGTGATGTAATCCAAACGGAATCAACGCTCTTTCAATAACTCCAAATAAGAAAGTTCCAAAATATCCTGAATTTATAACTAAATTACCTAATTGACTTATTCCAAATTGTATGAATGGCCAAAAAATATAGAAGAATATTCCTACAATTGCTCCAAATACTATAGAAATAATTGGTATAAATTTAGTTCCTCCAAAGAATGATAGATAAGATGGTAATTCAATTTTATAATATTTATTATGTAAAATTGATACAACTATTCCTACAACTATCCCTCCAAAAACTCCTGTTTGTAAAGTTTGTGTTCCTAAAACAGTTGTTATTGACCCTAATGGTAATGTAGGATCTACTGATCCATCAGCTAATATTTTACCAGAATATAATAATAACTGATTGATTGTCGCATTCATAACCAAATATGAAACAGTTGCTGCTAAAGCTGCAACAGCTCTTTCTCTTTTAGCTAAACCAATTGCAACAGCAATAGCAAATAATAATGGTAAATTAGCAAATGCTACTAATCCTACACTAAATAATATCTTTAAAATAATTTGCATAATTGAACCATCATATATTATACTTTCTAAACCTAAACTAGATACATTAGATGGATTTATAAATGATGCTCCTACACCTAATAATATTCCCGCAAATGGTAAAATTGATATTGGTAAAAAGAATGATTTACCAATTTTTTGTAAAACCTCAAAAGCTTTTGAGTTTCTCATAAGAACCCCCCCCATATTTTTTTTGTTTTTTTCTTACTTCAATACTATATTACCACATTTTTTTATTTTTTCAACTTTTTTGTTATTATTTTTTATTTATTTTTATTGTTTTTTAAATTTTGTAAAAAAAATATGTTGATTTTACTCACTTCACACAAAGACCAGAATCTATAAAAACTTGTTTATATTTCAAAAATTTTTCATCATCTTTATGTAAATTATCTTGATTTTTATGTTTATACTCTCTATTAAGCATTTTATACTTATTTTCACCATAATTATGAAACGGCAACAACTGAACTTCTTTAAGACCAAAACTCAAAATTAATTCAGATAATTTTTCAGCATCTTCAAGAGAATAATTAAATCCTGGAATAACTGGAACTCTACACAATATTTTTAAATTTTCAACTGTTGTAGCATATTTTATGTTTTCAATTATAACCCTTAATGATACTCCTAAAAATTTTTTAGCTTTTTCTTCATTCCAATGTTTAACATCACATAAAAGCAAATCTAACTGCTCAACAAATTCTTTAAATAACCTTTTAGATCCAAAACAAGTTGTTTCAGCAGCAGTATGTATTCCAGATTCTTTACATTTTTTTAAAAATTTAGTTGCAATCTCTGCTTGATACAGAACTTCTCCACCTGATACAGTTACACCACCACCCGATTCTTCGTAAAAGGGCATATCTTTTTTTACTTCAAACAATATGTCATCTATTGACTTATCGTAGCCTTCAAAATCCAATAAACCTTTTTTACAATTTAATTTCAAAAATTTAGCTTCTTCTTCTGTTATTTTTTTCATATTAACATAACTTCCACGAGAATTTTTTTCTAATTTATCACCTTTTCTAACAAGCCAATCCATATCCATTATTCCACAATCTTCGCAAAAATTACATTCATTATTTTTCCAAACTAATTGTATATCATAACTTTGCGATTCTGGATTAGAACACCAAGAACACCTTAATGGGCAACCTTTGAAAAACACAACTGTCCTTATACCGGGTCCATCATGAATACTGAATTTTTGTATATTAAAAATCCTTGCATTATCCATACATTTTTCTTGCATATATTATATACAAGACCTCCTTTCGTTTATAACATAAATTTACACTAAACAACTTTTTTAAATTTATTATTTTATTCTAAACAACTCTTTTTATATAACTTTTATTTTATCACTTAAATTTAAACTATATATTATTTTTTAATTCATCACACAGTTTAGCTTCTAATACTTTCAAATCCCCCAAACCTTTTTTTAAAGCTATAGTTTCATATATTTTTTCAACTAAATTATAATCTAATTTCTCTATATACTCTAAATACAACTTATTCGTTTTATAAGAATATGTTTTATGTTCTCCAACAAGATACATTCTAACAGAAGCTCTTTTATTTTTATCTATATCTTCAATAAATCTTGATTTTTTACAGAACATAGGATATTTAGAATAAACCTCTTTTGCCCATTCCATCATTATTTCTTCTATTTTTTTTATTATTTTTTCTTTTTCTTCATTTTTAACTGGTAAAAGATTTTTCATTTTTTCGTACTCATCTTTATGAGTAAACTCCATCATATATAGATATTTATCAAAAACAGGATTTCTTTTTTCTAATTCATAAAATCTCAAATCTTCTAAATAACTTTCATTTATCTCTAAACTAAGATTTTCCCATTGGCTAGATCTATTTATATAAAATTCATATTTATTATTTTGACATTCAGACTTGTTTTCATCATCATTCAAATTAGTAAATAAATTCCATTCTTTATCTAATATTGTTTTTATTATTTTTTCTTTATTTGCATCAATCACTCCAACACCCCAAATCTCTTATATTTTTATTTTCTATTTTATTTTGTATAATAGGTCCGTAATACCCAATAAAATCAGCTGTTTTTACCACGATATTTTCTTTTTCTAATTTTTCAATAATATCATTACTTATAGCGTACATTAAATCTATTTTTTCTAAATAAGTTGTATCAAACTTAACTAATTTTTCTATACTAGAAAATGCAAAATCATCAATTTCTCTAAGCATTCTATGTTGCCATTTATAATATGGGCAATATACCTTATGTATCAAAAAATACATTTCCATCGCAGAAGTCATAAATATTTCTATTGCTTTATATGAAGCAACTTCTTCGCTTCGCATAGTACATCTTTCATAATTAACAAAAGCGCTATTCATACTCATACACCTAGTAGCCATCATATTTAACCTAATATTTTCAGGATAAAATTTTAATTTTTCTCTTAATTTAGTTATAACACCTATTTCATCAATAAATATTTCACCATTAGTAAACGATGACAATAAATGCTGTGGTATATCCCTAAAATTCTCTTCTTTTTCAGGCCCACAAGAACTTCCTAAAAACTTATAAATGTACTCGTCAATATCTAATACACCACGCCTATTTTTACCCCAAATACTTTCTTCTAAAACTCTAAAACCCATATACTCTTCTGGTAATTCTAGTAATATTTTTTTCAACTTCTCACCATATTCCATATAATCTTCATGTCTAATCAAAATTACTGGCATAGCAGAAAAATCATGATCAACAGATATATGATCATCATAACCATAACACTCTGATCCATAACCCATAAGACCAACTGCAACAGGTATTTTAAATTCTTTTTTTATTTTCGGATACAATATCTCCGAAAAAAATCTTTTAGATAAATCCATACCTTTTAGCACTACTAACTCCTAACTGTTTTCTTCTAACAAAATACTTTCTTTTACTACTTTTATATTTTCTTCTATTTTTTTGTAATTCACTCCATCACTACCAAATGAATCTCTACATATAACTAAACATTTTTCAAACAATTCTAAAGATTTTTCAAAATCTCCTTTTCGATATAAAGAGATAGCCAAACTATTAAGAGCAGCAGAATACATAGCATGTTCCTTACCTAGTTCTTTTTCATACATTACAAGGCATTTTTCAATGTATTCATCTGATTTTTCTATATCACCAAGCGCTCTATACGCTAATGCCATATTATTAAATGTAGTTGCAACAGCAACTTTATATCTATCAAACTCTTTTAAAATTGCATAGCTAATCTTATGTAAATCTAAAGCTTTTTGCGCTTGTCCTATCTCTTGATAATATAGTCCCAAATTATTACATACCCCTGAATACTCATAAGTTTTTGTCATATTATTTTCTTCATATATTTTTTTAGTCTCTAAATATAAGGGTTCTAATTTATCAATATCTCCTTTATATCTATAAACTTCAGCCAAATTCAAAGTAGTTGTTGCATAAGGAACACTTTTTTTATTAAATCTTGAAGAAATTATATCTCTAGCTTCTAATATAGAATTTATAGCAAGTTCATATTCTCCAGTGTATTTAGCAACTCCACCTAATTCATTCAATATTTCAATAGTTTCATCACTATCTTTACCATAAACATCTTTTGCGCAATCAACAATTTGTTTTAACAAATCCACTTCTTCTTTTGTCTTACTTTGTCTTACTAATTCTTTCCTTTTCGCTTTAGCTTGATTTATAAAAATCAGTTTTTCACTAATATCCACCGATAATCACCTGCCCTTATTTTAATTAGATTTTACAACATTTACCTCTTTATTGCAAACTATATTTCACAAAAAATATACATAAATTTTTAAAAATATATCTCAAACACAATATTTACAAAGCGAAAATCCACTTATTGTTTTTTATTATTTTTTATTGTTTTGTTGTTGAAACAAAAAAACAGAGAACATTTCATTCTCTGCTTATCCATTTTATTATTCATTTTTTACTTATTCTTTTTCTGTTTAGACTTTTATTTAATTGCTATAATTTTAAATGATGGTGCATGCCCCCAAAATAATTTATCTTTTTCTGTTAATAAATCTTTATCAAATTTAGTCTCAACTGAAAATTTTGTAAAACCTATATTAAGCATTTCATTCAAATCCCATTGCGGTCTTATTTTATCACTTAAAAATAGAGTTTTTGAAAGTTCATCTTCTAATTCTTGATTATTATGAGTTTCATAAATATAACCTTTTTCTTTTGCAATTTTTAAATTTTCTTGATATTTTTTTTCTATTTCATCATCAAAATATCTTAAATTAAAATTAGCATCAAATATTATAAGTTTCCCATTAGGTTTTAATATTCTATGCCATTCTCTATATGCCATAGGTGGATTATCTAAAGTCCAAGTTACATTTCTACAAATTAAGATATCAAAACTATTATCTTCAAAAGTAGTATTGTGAGAATCCATAGTCATAAAATTTATTTCATCTCTATTTTCACATAAAGTTTTGGCTTCTTTAATCATATTATTAGTTATATCAATAGCTGTAACATTACAACCCATATCATATAATAACATAGCAAAAAAACCGGGTCCTGTACCTATATCTAATACTTTAGAATTTTTAGGTATATCTTTTTCTAATATTTTATACCACTCATCTTTTTGAAAACTATCTAATTCTCCTTGAATACATTCTCTGTAAATATCCGATTCGTTTTCCCAAAATTCTTTAATCACTGAATTTATTGACATTTTAATTCTCCTTATTTAATATCTATTTTACTCCATAAAAATGGTGCAAAAGAATCATATCCAGCTTCAACATTTTTTAATTTTTTGTTAATTAAGAATATTTCTTCTGGGTAATATACTGGTATATACATTGCTTCATCATACATTTTTTTGTATATTTCATCATAACCTTTTTGTATAGCATTTTCATCACTTTGTATAACTACATTTTCAATAAGATTAGTTAATTCTTTATCGTCCCAAGCAACAGCTGGATAATCTTTACCACCTGTAAATAGGCTCAATAAAAATCCGTGTGGATTCCAAGAATCTGAATAAGTTCTATACATTATTAAATCATAATCTTTATTTTTCCATAATGAATCATAATATGCATTTAATTCACGATTTTCTAATTTTAATTCTATTCCTGCTTTTAAAAATTGTGCTTGTATATATTCAGCCATTACTTTCCATTCTGGAAATTCATTATCAGAGAATATAAATTTAAAGCTTAACTTTTCACCATTTTTTTCTTGTATTCCATCTGAATTTAATACATATCCTGCTTCAAGTAATAATTTTTTAGCTGCATCTATATCAAAACTATACCACTTACTATTTTCTTTTGTTGTATATGGAACATCTTCTTGGAATATACCTTTTGCTGCTTTTCCAATTCCATTCATAATATGTTTTGCTATTTCTTCATTATTTAATAACATATTCATTGCTTTTCTAACATTTATATCTTTTAATTTTTCATTTCTAAAATTAAATATTGTGAAATATGTTGTTGTTGAAGGAAATTTTTGTATTTCAACATTTTCGTTTCCTTTTATAGTTTCTAAACTATCAATAGATACTATACTCATTGGTCCACCAGTTATATCAATTTCTCCATTTTGCATAGCATAAATTCTTGTTTGGGCATCTGGTAGAACAGAAAATTCTATTTTGTCTACTTTAGGTACATCTCCCCAATAATTTTCATTTTTAACAAGCACAGCTTTTTGATCTTTTTCATAAGAATCTATTATCCAAGCACCTGTTCCAATTGCTTTTACAAATTCTCCTTTTGGGTCTCCTGCTGGTGAAACAGAATTTATACCCATAATTCTTACTGGTCTTGGGAAAGTAAACTCTGTTAACATTGGATAATAACTTTCTTTAAAATTAAATACTATTGTCATATCATCAACAACTTCAATATTATCTAAATATTTAGCAATACTTATACTTTGCATTTTTGGATCATATACCCATCTATCAAAAGAAAATTTAACTACTTTCGCATTAAGCTCTGTTCCATCTGTAAATTTTACACCTTCTCTAATATGGAAAGTGTATTTTTTACCTTCATTAGAAATTTCCCAAGATTTTGCTAAACAAGGTTCTATTTCCCCTTTTTTACCGTATTTAACTAACCCTTCATAAACCATAGCATTTGCTTGTAATAAAGTAGTGCTTGTGTTAATATTATCAAAATTATCAAAAGCTGGGTCTGATGACAATGCTACTTTCACCACTTTTTCAACACTTTTTACTTCTTCATTTTTATTATTACAACTTATTGCAAAAACAAACGATAATAGAAGCATAAATAAATTTCTTAAACTTTTTTTCATTATTCCTCCTTAAATTTTAACTATTTATTTTTTTATAATGCGGATTACCTGTCATCATAGACTCAAATAAAAATTTTGTATATTCGCTTCTAAATGTTAAGTTCTCCATTTCATTAACTTCATCTAGTATTTTTCCTTCTTTCATAACATAAAATCTATCTGAAATTCTTATTACAGAATCTAAATTATGCGTTATGAAAATAACTGAAAAATTATATTTATCTTTTAATTTTTTTACTAAATCAAGTATTTTATTTCTTATAACAATATCTAAACTTGCTGTAAATTCATCAAGTATAAGCAATTTTGGCTTAGCTAATAACGCTCTTGCTAAACAAACTCTTTGAAGTTGCCCACCAGATAAATTTGTTGCTTTTAAATGAATATCAATGTTAGATAATTCTACACTTTCTAAAACTTTTTTTATTCTTAATTCTTTTTCTTCTAAACTTATATCAAAAAAATTATTAAGTGGCTCTTTTAAAATCCTATAAACTGTCCATCGTGGGTCTACTGAAACAAAAGAATTTTGAAATACTATTTGAACTTTTTGTCTATAATTTTTATCTTTAAACATATTTTTAGTTCTTTTATTAGAAAAATAATATTCAAAACTATTTTTAGAACATTCTATACCTGAAATTATTCTAGCCAGTGTACTTTTTCCGCTTCCACTTTCACCTATTATTGAAATTATTTCATTTTCTTTTAAATTAAATGATATATTATTTAAAATATTTTTATTGTTATAATCTTTATATAAATTTTGTACATTCAATACTTCTTCTTTTTTGATTTCTACTTTTTTATTTATCTTTTTTCTTTTTATTGACTCTAAAAATTCTTTTGTATATTTATGCTTTGGATTATCATAAATATCTTTTGGAGTCCCTTCTTCAATGATTTTGCCTTCTTTTAGGACATATACATAGTCTGATATTTCCATAACTAATGGTAAATCGTGTGTGACTAATAATATGCTCATATTCAATTCTTTTTGTAGTTTTATTAACTCTTTTATTATTGAACTTTGATTTATCATATCTAACGATGTTGTTGGTTCATCTGCAATTAACAAGTCTGGTTTTTTTAGCATCATCATCGCTATTATTATACGCTGACACATACCACCACTTAATTTATATGAATAAGAATTTAAAACTTCTTCTACATTCAAAATACCTAATTTTTCAATCAATATCTTCGCTTGATTAGTTATTTCTCCATTTATTGCTTCTTCTAATTGTTTATATATTTTCATACTTGGATTTAAAGACTCTATCGGGTTTTGAGTAATTAAACCAATATGTTTTAATATTGTTTCTTCACTTATATTTTTTTGTAAAAAAGAAATTTCTCCTTTTTCTACTCCTATATTTTTAGGTAATTTTTTCAAAATACTTTTTATAAGCATAGTTTTTCCACTACCACTTTCCCCAACAATAGAAACTATTTTACCTTTTTCTATATTTAAAGATATATTTTCTAAAATAGTTTTCTCATTTTCATTATTTGGCATATATTTAACTTCTAATGAATTTATTTCTAAAATTTTATTCAATACTAATCCTCCAAAATCAATGATTTTAATCCACGACTTAATAAATCAAAACTTAAAACTACTATCAAAATACATAGACCCGGTCCCCATATCATATATGAATGAGAACTTATAAACGGTTTTGCTTCATTTAACATAATACCCCATTCTGGAGTTG
>PDWI01007428.1_pt1 | contig 13320 bp, 11 predicted proteins | sample 1430891 | NCBI WGS metagenome assembly PDWI01 (sample SAMN01162508, study PRJNA174530) | Oral metagenome, whole genome shotgun sequencing project. | biome: Marine environment; feature: Marine mammal; material: Swab sample of the gingival sulcus; isolation source: swab sample of gingival sulcus... | reverse complement strand
TTGAAAACGGTAAAAAAGTAGTTTCATATATCATAGGTGTGTCATCTGCAAGTCTAAGTCTTACTATTTTTATTACTTTATCTCCTGCTTTTAATTCCATTTTTTCTTTTAAAATTTCATTTGGAGTTTCCTTATGAAACTCTAAAATTTTTACTTTTGGAGTCATATTCCTTGCAAGAGTTTGTTTTGTAAAACTATAATAATCCAAAAGATTCTGCTTATCGTTACTGGGTACAGCTACGAAATTCCCTTTTCCTTGAATTTTATTTATATATCCATTTAATTTTAATTCATTAAGAGCTTGTCTAACAGTAGTTCTACTCACATTGTAATTTTCACATAACTGCCTTTCAGAAGGCAACTTATCTGAAAAATTCATTTTTTCTATTTTTTTAATAAGTTTATCTGTTAATTGTATATGAAGAGGCACAATTTCTTTTTTTTTCATTTCCAATTTTTATTCCCAAGGACTTGCTGTTTCAGCAAGTGCCTTATTTATATTTTCTATATTTTCTATTCCTATTGTATTTAGCCATTTTTTACCAGCCTCTTCTGAATTTACAAATTCTGCAACTCCTCCTGCCCAAGTTGCTCTTCCACATAAAACTCCATTAAATTTTGACCCAGCTTCCTTTGCAAAATATAGCGTATCTCTAAACATCTTATTAGAAACTCCTGCTGATAAGAAAATAAATGGAACTTTACATAAGTCACTTTGTTCTTTAAAATATTTTATTGCTTCTTCTTTTGTATGAACAATTTCTTCTCCAAAACCTTCAACAAAATTCATATTAACTGGAACTTCTAGTTTTAAAACATCTATATTATATCTATCATCTGAAAAATCTTTAATTGCTCCATTAACTTTATGTGGTTTTACTTTTGCAAATTCTTTTGACTTGCTGTCTGTTATATTTGCATCATAAGAAACTATTTCTAAAAAGAAAGGTAAATCAAGTGCTTTACATTCATTTCCTATTCTTTCAATAAATGCTTTTTTAATATCATTTATTTTTTCCGCTTGATCTACATCATAGTATAATAAAATTTTTATTGCATCTGCTCCAAGCTCTTTTAATCTTAAAACGGATTCATCTTTTATAAGTCTTGGAAATCTTTCTGTTCCAGCTGTATCATAACCTGTTATCTCATAGGCCATTATAAGACCACAATTCTCATCTATTTCTTTTATTGCTTTTTGTCCATAGATAGGATCTAAAAGAATTGATGAAGAATATTTTGTTAAATCTTTTGCAACTAATGCTTTAAAATTTTCAATTTTTTTATCTCTTGCTTCATCATCAAGAGTAGTTATCATTTTTCTAATAGCTCCTCTTTGGTCAATAGCAAGTGCCGCAATAATATTATCTTTATTTGATAATTTTTTTAAATAATCTTTTTTTGTCATTTAAAATAAAACCTCCAATTTGTAAACTAACTTTAATTATACTTTTTTCTTTCCATCTATATATACAGAATTTATTGTCATATCATTATTTAAAATATTTATATCTGCATACTTTCCAACGGCTATACTCCCAATCATTTTATCTAATCCTACAGATTTTGCTGGAGTAATACTTGCCATTTTAACTGCTTCTAAAGGTGTTGCAAGATTCCAGTCAACTAAATTTTTCACTCCATCGCATAAATTTAATACTGAACCTGCAAGTGAACCAGAATGAAGCCTTGCAGTTCCATCTTTAACTATTACATCAAAATCTCCCAAGGTATAATCTCCATCTTTCATTCCACCTGCTCTCATACAATCTGTGACAAGAACTGTTTTATCCGCTGTCTTAGCTTTTAAAACTAATTTTATTGCTCCCTTATGAACATGATGTCCATCACAAATGACTTCACAATAAGCATCAGATGTTAAAGCTGCTCCAACCATTCCAGGATTTCTATGATGAAGAGGACTCATCCCATTATATGTGTGTACAAATATATTTGCTCCATATTTTACCGCTTTAATTGCTTCTTCATAAGTAGCATTACTGTGTCCTAGTGCAATATTTACTCCATCTTTTGTTGCATCTTTTATAAATTCTAAACTATTTTCTCTTTCAGGAGCAATAGCAATTTTATTTACTAAATTTCCAGAAAGTTTCTTCCATTCTTTTAATGTCTCTATATTAGGATTAGACATAAATTTAGGGTTTTGAGCCCCCTTGTATGTTTCTGTGAAAAAAGGACCTTCTAAAAATATTCCTAGTATTTTTGCTCCATCACATAATCCTTTATACTTATTTACATTTTCACAAGCTAAATTTAATTTTTCTGTTGTATCTGTTAAAGTTGTTGGTAAAAATGAAGTTACTCCATTTTTTACTATTCCACGAGAAATTTCAATTATTGCATCTTGAGTGGCATCCATTACATCAAATCCACCAAAGCCATGTACATGCGTATCAAAATAACCTGGTGCTATAATTTTTCCACTGTAATCAAGAGTCTCTATACCTTTTTCTAATTTTTTACTGTCTTCAAAAATATTTTTTATAATTTTATTTTCAATTTCTATATAGCCAGAAAAAATTTCATTTTCTAAAAATATTTTATCTGATTTCATATAAAATCTACTCATCTTATCCCCTTTCTTATAATTCGTGAATAACAACACCTTTTACTACTCTATTTACTGTTCCATTTGCACTAGGAGTATCTGGTAAATTTTTAACTTTTAAACTTGCCATAGCTGATACTGTTTGAGCAAACATTATATAAGGTAAACTTAAATAAACATCTTCTAATTCAGTCTTTTCATCAAATGAAAATTGTGGAAATTCTCCTACTAAATTATCTTTTGTTATAGCAACTATAATTTTTGCTACCTTATCATAATGAATTTCATTTATGATATCTATGTCATATTTTTGAGTGTACTTATTATTTGATACAAAATCAAAAACTAATGTCTTTGTATCCACAAAAGATTTAGGTCCATGTCTAAATCCCATAGAAGAATCAAAACAAGTAGTTATTTTACCTGCAGTTAACTCTAATATTTTAAGTTGTGCTTCTCTTGTTAAAGCTTTTAGAGAGCCAGAACCTAAATAAACTACTCTATCAAAATCTAAATTTACTATTTCTTGAATTTCTTCTTCTCTTGCTAAAACTTTTTTTCCCATAGAAGAAAGTAAATTTACTATTTTTTCTTTTTCCTCAGTAGTTTTTTTATCAAATACCATTAAAGCACTAAGTAACATACAAGTATATGAACTTGTCATTGCAAATGCTTTATCGTTTGATTTTTCAGGCATTAACATCACATAAGATGACGAATTATCTTTTAAATTCACTGCTAGTTTTCCATCTTTTGCACAAGTGATTGCTAAATGATAAATGTTTTTTATTAATTTATTTGCTAAGTTTACTGCTTGTAAACTTTCTGGTGAATTTCCACTTCTAGCAAAAGAAACTAATAAAGTTGGAATATCTTGTAAATAATCTCTTGGATTAGAAACAATATCTGTCGTTGCAATTGCTTCAAAATTAAAGTTATCATCTTCTAATTTTTTTAAATGTGGAAACAATACATCTCCCACATAGGCTGATGTTCCTGCACCAGTAAAAATTATTTTTACTTTTCCATACTTATTTTTTAATTCATTTAAAAAACAGTTTATATCTCTTTCTTGTTTTTTATATAAATCAAAAGCTTCTAGCCAAAGACTTGGTTGAGATTCTATTTCTCTTACTGTGTTAAAGGCCTTTAATTCATTCAACTTCTCATCAGAAAAATTAAACATAGCCTATCACCTTCTTTCATAATTTTATAACTGGTAATTACCAGTTCTTTAATAGATATTAATATATAAATATAATATTGTCAAGAAAAATTATATTAAAAACCACCACTTTTGGTGGTGGTTTTCTTATTACTGATACATAGTTTCTATCTTTGTTTGTAATTCTTCGTCTTCTAAAAATTCATCATAGGACATTAATTTATCAATCACACCTTTTGGAGTAATTTCAATAATTCTATTTGCAACAGTTTGTATAAATTCATGATCATGGGCTCCAAATAAAATTGTTCCTCCAAATTTAATTAAGGCTTTATTTAATGAAGTGATTGATTCCAAATCCAAATGGTCACTTGGATTATCAAATAATAAAACATTTGCAGATGAAAGCATCATTTTAGATAACATACATCTAACTTTTTCTCCCCCAGATAAAACTTTAACTTTTTTCAATGTTTCATCACCAGAGAATAACATTCTTCCCAAGAAGCCTCTAATAAAAGATTCGTGGTCATCTGGTGAGTAAGGTCTTAACCATTCAATTAAATTTAAATCATTATTGTTAAAATACTCCGAATTATCTCTTGGCATATAAGCTTGTGAAGTTGTAACCCCCCAAGTATAAGTTCCAGAATCAGCTTCCATTTCTCCTGCTAAAATAGAAAGTAAAGTAGTTTTTACTAAATCGTTTTTAGCTAAGAAAACAACTTTTTGTCCAGTTTCTATTGTGAAAGAAACATTGTCTAAAATTTTAACTCCATCAATAGTTTTAGTTAAGTTTTCAACTTTTAATAAATTATTTCCTGCTTCTCTTTCAGGTTTGAATTCAACATAAGGATATTTTCTATTAGATACTTGCATATCTTCTAGTTGTAATTTTTCAAGTTGTTTTTTTCTTGAAGTTGCCTGTTTAGACTTAGATGCGTTGGCACTAAATCTAGCAATAAATTCTTGAAGCTCTTGTCTTTTTTGTTCTAATTTTTTATTTTTATTAGAAAGTAATTTTACCATAAGTTCATTTGATTCGTACCAGAAATCATAGTTTCCGACGTACATTTTAATTTTTCCATAATCTATATCTGTTATGTGAGTACAAACTTTATTTAAAAAGTGTCTATCGTGAGATACTACAATTACAGTTGAATTTTCAAGTCCTGCAATAAAATTTTCAAGCCAATTTATTGCTTTAACATCAAGTCCGTTAGTTGGCTCATCTAATAAAAGTACATCTGGCTCTCCAAATAAAGCTTGAGCTAATAAAACTTTTACTTTTTCAGGCTCTGTTAATTCTTTCATTAATTTATGATGCAGATCAGCACCAATTTTTAATCCCATAAGTAAAGTTTCTGCCTCAGTTTCTGCTTCCCAACCATTAAGCTCTGCAAATTCTCCTTCAAGTTCAGCAGCTCTTATTCCGTCTTCATCAGAAAATTCTTCTTTAGAATAGATTTCATTTTTTTCTACGATTATATCCCATAATTTTTTATTTCCCATTAAGACAACGTTCAAAACCTCTTCTTCTTCATATTGAAAGTGATCTTGTTTTAAAACAGACATTCTTTTATTTTTATCAAAGATTACTTCACCTTCAGTTGCTTCTAAATCCCCAGATAATATTTTAACAAAAGTTGATTTTCCTGCACCATTTGCCCCAATTACTCCGTAACAGTTTCCAGGTGTAAATTTTAAATTAACATCTTCAAATAATTTTCTTCCAGAAAATCTCATACCAAGATTGCTTGTTGATATCATTTTATTCCTCCTAAATATTTTCAAATTTTCCTATCTATTATAACATAACAAAAGAATTTATAGCAACTTTCAAAAACTATTTTATTTTTATAATTTTTTATACAAAAATCATAATTCTTGATATAATAACTAATAAAACAAAAACTAAAATTACTGGAGGTTATAAAGTTGGTAGAAGAAAGTGGAAAAGTAAATAAGAAAAATAAAAAAGAAAGAATAAAAAAAATTATAGAATGTTTATCTGAGAATTTACAGGAAAGAGAAAAAATTATAGGACCAACATTGCTTGCAACTTTAATAGATGAAAGTGTATTTTTTTATGGACCACCAGGAACGGGGAAAAGCTTAATTGCAAGAAGAATGAGTGAAGTTTTTAATAATCAAAAATATTTTGAATATCTTTTACATAAATTTAGTACACCAGATGAGATATTTGGGCAAGTATCTATTGGAGAATTAAAAAAAGATAATTATAAAAGATTGACTGAAGGTTTTTTACCTACCGCAACTTTTGCTTTTTTAGACGAAATTTGGAAATCTAGTCCCGCTATTTTAAATACACTGCTTACAATTCTCAATGAAAGAACTTTTAAAAATGGAAGTAGTGTAGAAAAAGTTCCTTTAAAAGTTATAATAGCAGCTTCTAATGAAGTTCCAGCTCAAAACCAAGGACTAGAGGCACTATACGATAGATTTTTAATGAGAATCTTTGTTTTACCTATAATCAAAAAGCAAAATTTCGAGCAACTTATATATTCTAAATTAGTGAAAAATGAAATAAACATTTCAAATGAAATAAAAATAAATCCAGAAGAAGTTGAGAAATGGATTGATGAGATAGAAGATGTTGAGATAACAAAAGAAACTTTAAATATAATTTGGATTTTAAGAGAAATATTCCAAAAGAAATTTTCTGAATTGGGGAACTATATATCAGATAGAAGATGGAAAAAAATATCATACTTGTTGAAAGCCTCTGCATATTTTTGTGATAGAGATAAGACTAACTTAACTGATTTATTATTATTAAAACATTGTTTGTGGACGACAGAAGATAATAAAACAAAAATTGATAAAATAATTGAGGATACAATCAGAAATAATTCTTATACCTTAATTGAAAATTTAAAACTTCTTGATATAAAAATAGAAAAACTAGAAAAGGAAATAAAAGAAAAGCTTTATTACACGGATGATGTTTACAATACAATTATTTTAAATGATAAAGAATATTTTAAAGTTAATCTCAAAGAAAAAATGTCTTCTAAAGATTTTGATTTTTATATAAGCAAAGATTATAGAAAAACTAAAGATAATTTTAATCCTATTGATAAAAATGGAACTAGATTAGATGAAATTAGTTGTAATTTTACTACTCCAAGTTCTTGTAATATAAAAATTTATATAAATAATTCATGGTGTCAAGTGGATAGATTTTTCCCTAAGATTTTACATTATCGTGGAAATAAAAAAATAGATATAGATGAAAATATAAGAGAAAAATTAGAAAAATCTATAGATGATTTGATGAAAAAATGTGAAAATCTTTTAGTTGAATTAAATGCATACTTAGAAAAATATAAACTAGAAATGGAAAATCCTTTTGTAACTCAAAGAGAACTAAGAATTCCAATTGAAGGTATTAGCAAACTTATTACTGAAATAGAGCTTAGAAAATTAAATTGTGAAAAAATAAAGGCTTTAACGGAATAAAAAACAATAAATTTTAATACCTTACTTTTTCAAAATGTAAAAAAGTGTAAAGATAAAAAAGTTTTTTGCTCGCCAGCGTTCGCTATGCTCACTGGCTCGGATTGGATGGCGAAGCCCTACTGTCGAGAAACGGGTTTATGAAGTAAACCGTAGTTTTACCTTTAAGAAATGAAATGAGGAAAAATATGAAAGTTTCTGAAGAATTAATAAAAAAAATAGAAGAAAATATAGAAAAAGAAATTGAAATTAATTTTTCAAATTTTTTAGTTGCAAACGATGAACTTTTAAATAAATACATAGAAAAAGAAAAACGAGGATTTTTAAAAGAAAAAAAAGAAAATATAAAAGATACTTTTCCTTTTAATAAAGATATAAAAAACTATGAAGAATTTTTAAATCTTGAAAAGAAAAAAATTTCTGAAAAGGAAATTAGTAAATTAGAAAAAATTAGTTTAAAAGCGGGGCAACCTTTTCAAAGAGAATGGTGGCAAAGAAAAATTTCCAAAAAAGAAATTGCAAATCTAGTAGAGAAAGAATGGGAGAAAAATTTAATTTTTCTAGTTGATGAGTGGGAGAACGAGCAAATAGATTTAGTTAAAAAAGAAATAAAAGAAAAATATGAAAATAAAATTAAAAGAATTAAGGAGCTAAGAGATGTTATTTCTTTTTTAGATTTTGAATCAGGTGTTTTATGGGATTTATCTGAAGGAGATATAATAAATAGTGATGACAAAAAATTAATGAAATGGGTATCTTATTTAAAAAATAATAAAGATATAAAGCTGTTATGTGATTTGTTAGGGCAGATGAGAATTTATAATCAAAATTTAAAAAAACAAAATCACTCATCTGTTGATGAAAATATAGCTATACCTAAAATTAATTCCAAAGAAGAAATAAGTAGAGTTAAATTAGGAAATATCATAGAGGCAGTGTTGCCAAATGAATTATCTTTGTTAAATTCTTCAGATTTAGAAATTTTATTTGATTTAAAATTTGTTGAGAATAAACTAATGATGTATGATTTTCAAAGTTCAGAAGAAATAAAAAAAGAGGAAACAAAGCAAATGAATCAAAGTGAAGAAGTCGAAGAAAAAGGACCAGTAATAATCTGTTTAGACACAAGTGGTTCTATGTCTGGTAGTCGAGAGAGAGTAGCTAAAGCTATTTCATTTTGTTTAATCTCTAGGGCTATTTCACAAAAAAGATTATGTAAATTAATAAATTTTTCTATTAGAATAGAAACAATGGAATTTAATAAAATTTCAACTTTTTCAGAAATTTTTGATTTCTTGACTAAATCTTTTTATGGAGGAACAGATGCTCTTCCAGCTCTAACTTATTCTTTAGATTTAATAGAAAAAGAGGAATACAGTAAGGCAGATATTTTAATGATCTCAGATTTTCTTTTAGAGGCAGTAGATGAGAAAGTTGAGGAGAGGATAAAAGAAGCAAAAAAATTGAATAATAAATTTTACTCTATTGCAATTGGAAATTTAAATATGGAAGAAAATTTAAAAGATTTATTTACAAAACAATGGTCTTATAATCCAGCAACTGCAAGTTTAGATTTATTAAATGAAATTGCATTTGAATATGAAAAAGTAAGATAAACAAAGGGGGACTTGAGACGTAAGAATGCTGTCTTAGATGCTCTTATTACATAGCAATTTAGAGCATATAAATCGTCTCGCCCTCTGGTGGAGCTTTAGCCCGTGACAAGCCAAAAAGTCAAATTATAATTTCCTAACAAACAAAAAATGGACTAAAAAAACGACCTCCTAAAACACCCTTTTAAGAGCTTAAAAAAGACTTAGTCATAATAGAAAAAATATAGGCTCATAAAATCGATTTTACAATCTTCGATTTTCCTTTTATTTTCAAAGAAAAACTAAAATTCCATGATTTTTTTTATAAAAATATAAAAGTCAAAAAGTAGGCTTCTCAATTTTCTCTTTATTTTCAACACTTTTTAAAAAGCTATTTTTTTAATTTTTTATACATAGATTAAAAATATATAATATAGATAGTTCAATATATGTTATATATAATTATTTTCTTTCTCGAACTCCAATAAAGAGAAAATTCCAACAAGCTAATAAGCCAGCAAAAAATTATTTAACTTTCACTAAATCATGTATTCTAATAATTCCAATAAATTTATTATTTTCAAATACTGGTAAAACATTTATTTGACTGGGTCTATCTTCCATAATCGATAAAGCTTCAGTCGCCATTATATCAACATCAACTTTTGTATAATTAACTGTCATAATATCTTTTGCAATCAACTTAAAGAAATTTTCTTTATGCTTTAAAGCTCTTCTAATATCTCCTTCTGTTATAATTCCCTCTAAAATATTATTTTCATTGTCAAATACACAAACAACTCCAAGTTTTTTATCATTCATTAAAATTAAAATCTCTTCAATAGAACTATCTTTTTTACAAAGAGCAAGCTCTTTATCTGTTTTCATAAGATTTCTAACTTTTGTTAAAAGTTTTCTTCCTAAACTTCCACCTGGATGATACATAGCAAAATTTTGTGGTGTAAACTTTCTAAGTTTCATTAAACACCCTGCAAGAGCATCTCCTAAAACTAGAGCATTAGTCGTTGAAGACATAGGAGCTAAATTTAAAGGACAACCTTCTTCATCAACATGAGTATTTAAAACTAAATCAGATGAATTAGCAAGTCTTGATTTTAAATTTCCAGTCATTCCAATTATAAAAGCTCCAATATTTTTTATAGCTGGCAGTATCGATAAAATTTCATCACTTTCTCCACTATTAGAGATCGCTAAAACTATATCATTAGAATTTATTATTCCTAAATCTCCATGTAAACCCTCTGTTGAATTCATAAAAATACTTGTTGTTCCAGTTGAAGCAAAAGTTGCAGATATTTTTTTCCCAATAAGTCCTGTTTTTCCAATTCCAGTAACAACAACTTTTCCATCACAAGATAATATTTTTTTCACAGCCTCTATAAAATTTTCTGAAATATTTTCCTTTCTTTTAATCAAAGACTGTATTTCTATTTCGTAAATATTTTTTGCAATATCAATAATTTTTTTATCTTCTAACATTATATTATCTCCCTTTAATATTTTTCAGCTCGCTATGAGTTATTTTTTTTTATTAGATGCTCTAAGAGAACCTATTAAAAAATTTTATTTGAATTTTTAAAACAAAATTTAAACAAATTAGAGCCCGTGGACGACTAATAAAAAACTTTTTTTCATATTTAATTTTTTCAGGTTTTTAGGGCGAAGCCCTAAATTAATCGGAACCAGTCCGAAAGACGCAGGCGACTAATAAAAAATTTTTTTTCATATTTAATTTTATCGGGTTTTTAGGGCGAAGCCCTAAATTAATCGGAGCCAGTCCGAAGGACGCAGGCGACTAATAAAAATCTTTTTTTCATATTTAATTTTTTCAGGTTTTTAGGGCGAAGCCCTAAATTAATCGGAGCCAGTCCGAAGGACGCAGGCGCCCCATTAAAATCTAAAAACTTCTTTTTCTGTAATCAGCATATCAATTTTTTTATCAAGTGGTGAAGTTTCAATTTTCTCATCAACAACTTGTATATCAAAAGCTATAGCTACTCTTCTAGCTGTTGGATATTTTTCAAAAAATCTATCATAATATCCTCTACCAAAACCTATTCTATTTCCAAATTTATCAAAGGCAACTCCGGGAACTATTATCAAATCAATTTCCCCAGTAAATTCCTCTCCAATAGGCTCTTTGTTTCCAAAAGAACTTAAACTATAATTTCCATTATTTTCAATTGCCATCATATTTTCTTTATCAATAACTCTTGGAAGCAATAAAGTTTTATTTTCATTTAAAATTTTTTCATTTATTAAGTCAGTTTGAACTTCATTTTTAAAATCAAGATAACTTAAAATAGATTTTTTATTTTCAAAAACTTTTTCAGAAATCAAATTATTAAATATTTTTTTACTAAAAATTTTTATTTCTTCTTGCTTTAAACTTTCTCTTTTAGCTCTACATATTTTTCTAATCTCTTGTTTATTACTCATTATCTTTTTCTAACCTCGCTTTTATATTTTTTATATCGTTCCAAAAATATGTTGCTATTGCAGATTTTTTCCCTTCATCTTTTCTTGCACTGATAACTGTATCTACATCGTAAGTTATTAAAGTATCAATAGAGCCACGCCAGTTTGAAAAAATTCCTCTTTCCTCATCAAAGTCTACTTCTCTTTCTAGTAAAGTTTGAGCAGCTTCTTTTCCTAAAAGAACAATTAATTTTGGTTTAATTAAAGAAATTTGCATAAAAAGAACTTCTTTTAATTTTTGTTTTTCTGCTTCAGAGAAAATTTTTAATTTGACATTTCTTTTTGAAAGAGTTGTTATATAATACATATCAGGAAGAATAGAAGTTATATCTAGTAGTTTTAATAAGAATTCACCACTGGAATTTGGAGAAACCTTATATTCTTCTGAAATATATAAGTCCGAATCATTTCCAATAAAAAGAATAGGAGCATTTTTATTTCCCATTCCCATTAAAACTTCCCTTTTATCTTTCGGTATTAATTCATTATATATACTAGCAACTTCAAATTTTAACTCATCCCATAATTCTAATGTATTTTCCATAGAATCCTCCTATAATTCAATAAGTTCACTAACTTCATCTTGAGAAGTAATTTCATAGTCTGGTCTTTTTAACATTCTATCAAATTCATCATCTAATGTCCTTTTTATTATACGTGGGTCATTGCTATCTTTACTAACATGAGCAAGAAAAATTTTTTTAATTTTATCTTCATACATTTCTTTAATAAATTTTGCACAATCATTATTGGATAAATGTCCATTTCTACTTTTCACTCTAGCTTTTAAATTCCAAGGATAAGGACAATTCATAAGCATATTATAATCATAATTACTCTCAATAACCATAGCATTAACATCTTTAAAATGCTCTCTTACAATATTATTAACATAACCAATATCAGTTGAAATGGCAATTTTTTTATTAAGTTCACTCTCAACTCTAAAACCAACAGTTCTTACAGCATCGTGCATAACATCAAAAGGAGTAACTTTCAACTTATTATCTAAAATAAAATCTTTATCTATAAATTTTATAAGAGTTTTATCTAATTTTCCTAATTTTTCTTTTGCTACTTCAAAACTCTCAGGAGTTATATAAAGAGGAATATCATATTTTCTAGCAATAATCCCAGCTCCATTTATATGATCTGAATGTTCATGAGTAAGTAAAATAGCAGATATTTCTGATAATTTTTTTCCAATTTTAGCTAGTTTCTCCTCTGTTTTCTTACAAGAAAATCCAGCATCAATTAAAATTTTATAATTATTTTCCTCAATAAAAGTTGAATTTCCACTACTTCCACTTCCTAATACAGAAATTTTCATTTTAAAAACCTTTCTATTTTTGTTTATTTTATCTTAATTTTCTAATTATCTCTAGTGTATCCAAATTGAGACAGTATGGCTTCCTCTCTAGCTCTCATTTCTTTTTTTTCTTCTTCATCAATATGGTCATAGCCAAGTATATGTAAAATACCGTGAGTTAAGACATAATAAAATTCTCTTTTAAAAGAATGATTAAAATCTTTAGCTTGTTGCTCAACTCTTTCTAACGAAATAATAATATCTCCAAGTGTATCATAAGGGCCTATATCAAACTCTTCAGTTTCATGATATGCAAAGGAAATAACATCAGTTGGTATATCTTTATTTCTAAAATCTCTATTTATAACTTGTATTTTTTTATTATCAGTTAATAAGAGTGAAATATATAGAGGTCTTTCTGCTTGAATTTTTTCTATTTTTAAAACTTCTTTTATATAGTTCTCTAAATAATTCTCTTCATAAATTTCATCTAAAAAATTTTGAAATCTTTCATTGATTGAATTTTCTAAATCATCTGTTAAGTCTAAAATTAAATCCATTTTTTCTCCCTAAGTAAACTAAGTTAGCTTTTTTATTTTTTCCTTTTTATCTTCTAATATATTTTCACTTATTTGTTCTTTATCTTTATTTTCTTGTCCCGGATATTTTATCCTTTCATGATAAATTGCACTGAAAGTTTTTAAAA
>PDWI01007427.1_pt1 | contig 13320 bp, 11 predicted proteins | sample 1430891 | NCBI WGS metagenome assembly PDWI01 (sample SAMN01162508, study PRJNA174530) | Oral metagenome, whole genome shotgun sequencing project. | biome: Marine environment; feature: Marine mammal; material: Swab sample of the gingival sulcus; isolation source: swab sample of gingival sulcus... | reverse complement strand
ATATTAAAAGAAGGGAGAGAGGGTTTGTTTGTTTGTTTGTTTGTTTGTTTGTTTGTTTGTTTGTTTGTTTGTTTGTTTGTTTGTTTGCCATATCTTAAATCTCCTTTTTACATATGCTCTACATTTATGCTTTGCCGGTGTTATATTATCTAACTAACTATACCACAGCGTATATGTAATTTCAAGATAATGATACAAAAAAAATTTTTTAAATCATAATCATAAGCCAAGAAGTATTACTCTCTATCTTTTTAGCCTGATTTTAAGCCCGCAGTCTATCCTTTTATCCGATTAAATTTTTAAGTAAAGGCGTCTCGTCCGAGACGCCGATTTTTTTCTATCAAGAAAGGATAAAAGATTATGCAAGGGCGAGTTGTTGAGTGCATGAGCTTTGCTCGAGCTTTGCTCGAGCTTTGCTCGAGCAAAGCTCATGCAAAATATCTTGACAAAAATTTATGTTTTATATATATAATTTTACAAATCTTAGATAAAAAATGCAAAAGCAATACGAGGTTATTGATTTTCCAAAACTAAGCAAAGAGCAACTGAAAATGTTGGAAAACTTAGACAAAATGGCTGATAAAGATATTGACACCTCGGACACTCCCGAAGCAACAGGACAAGGCGGTTTTTATTATATTCAATCCCTAAAAATAACTCAAACACAAATCTACACCGAAATTGATACCGATCTTTTAGACCGGTTAAAAAATTCCTGAAAGGGTTATGAAAAAAGAATGAATGATGTTATTCGCCGGTCAAGGATAAACGGATGCCCGCCGGTTTAAGATAATCAGCGACGACTAAACTCTCCTGTTTTTTTTTGCTTTTATAATAACACCCGAAAGAAAACGGGCAAAGCCTGAAGCAAATGCGACACCAAGTGCAATTGCACCGGCAATTGAAAGAGTTTGCAAAAATGCAGAGATAGCCGTATTTTGCTTTTGTAAAATGATGTTATACATTGTTGCATACACACCACCACCGGGTACAAACGAAATCAATGCAGGAATTACAAATACTGTTGCAGGGTCTTTTAATACGAAGGCAAAAATTTCCGCCAAAAGACCGACACAAAACGCGCCGAGTACAAACGCACTCATAGATGAAAACCCGATATTATTTAGAATGATAAAAAGCATCCAACCGAAACCGCCGGCAACGGCAGTCCAAAAAATGCGAGACAGCCTTTTTACCTGAAAAATATATGCAAAACAAGCGCTTATAACCGCCGCTTGAAAAAAAGAAACAATCGGATTGTCTATCAACGCCATTGAAGTATTATAATCCCGTGAGGCGGGAAATAAAAGCAAACCTGCAGCAGCTCCCAGCGAAAGACTTAAAGCAATTACAAATGCTTCCGTAGCTCTTGCCCCGCCTGAAATATAATCACCTGCAATTGTATCTCGAATGGCGACAACAATCGGCACACCCGGCACAAGAGTCATCAATGCCGCAATGTTGATTATATCAAAAGACATTCCAACTCCCATGTTTATTAAAATGCCGGTTGAAAACGAAATAACCGTACTGCCGATAATCGCAAACATAAAACTTCCAAGCCTGATTAGAGAAACCAAAAACAAAATGCTTCGCATTAAAAATGCCACGCAAAAAGCAATGCAAGCATCTTTAAAATCGCCGGAAAACATAAGTGTAAAAACAAATGCAGTAATGGCCGTTGCAATAATAGTCGGCAAAGCCTTATGGTCAGGGCAATTGCGAATTCTCTCCAACTCAGTTTCAACTTCTTCAATGTCAACCTCATCTGACTGCATAGCAACTTTTCGTGAAAGCGAATTCACTGCGGCAATTTTACCGAGATTTGTACTGCGCTTACTTAATCGCTCCATTCGAGTAACAACCTGTATGTCATTAACATCTTTATGAGTGTTTTTTTCGCAAGACAAAAACAACCCTGTCGGAATTGCATAAGCCGCAGAATCCTCAGAGCCCAACGCTCTACTAAACCTGCGCATCGTATCTTCAACTCGATAAGTCTCGCTTCCGCTCTCGGACATAATTTCACCGGCACGCAAAGCTATAGTCGTAATTTCTTTTAAAGTAGCCATCAATTTTTAATTATACTTTTATTTTAAATTTATGCAACGCTTACGCTTTTGCATTTCAACCCGACGGGCACAGCATAATCTTTTTTTTGCTTTTGAAATTTATTTGAACAATGCTTCTCCCTCCACTCGAAGATTATTTCTGAATTTAACAGGAGCAAAAAAAAGGATAGACAATGCCCGTCCACTACAGGTTAAAAACACCTCTCGTAAGTTTTGTACTTTGTACAAAACTTTGCGTAAAAAATACGGGTTAGGCATAAGATAAGCGTTAAAGAAAAGTTTGTGCACTTTTCTTCAAAATAAAACTACGGCGTCAATTATTAGCCGTAGTTGTAATAGAAGCATCAGCGTAGCTATAATAAAAAACTGCCTAAAATATCGCAACCCCTTATTTAAATATTATTTTTTAAGCCTTATTTATTTGAACGGAAAAAATCGAAAAAGTTTTTTTTAGGTTTTTTGACAGCCGGTTTTTTTTCTTTTGTTTCAGTAACAACTTCCGGCTCCGGTGAAGATTGAGTGATGTTCTCGTATATTTGTTTAACGGCATTTCCGCCTGCAGTTAAAATTGTGTTTTTTTCTATCACAATGTACAAAGCCGAAAGTGTATCATTATTCGAAAAGATCGGAAAAAAGTCAAAGTTATGCGATTCTGTTTTTATATTATAATCAGAATGAACTTTTTCGATATGCTTTATAATTTCTTCAAAACCCAATTCCCGATATATGCTTGAAATATGCTCACCTAAAATATTCTTTTCTTTTGTGTCCATCAACTTCCTGTAGCCGTTGGAAAAGTATTGTATAATACCCCTGTTGTCAACAACCAACGAAGGCTTTTGCACGGTATTAAAAACTGCACGCACCATGTTATCCAAGTAAACAATTTTATCTGAGCGTCTTTCGCTTACTTCCAAAATAGCATCAAACAATGTTTGCATATGTAAACCAAGTTTTCCGAATTCGCTAAATCTTTTTACGGCAACCACTCCGTTTACCCGTGCAGTTTTTATAATCCTGCGTAAAACATTGTTTTTTCGCCTTGAATAAAACACAACACTTAAACAACAAATTACAATAAGAATTACCGTGCAAAGTGAAACAAAAAAAAGGAGCTCCGCAGATGCTTTTTTATTGCATTCCGTCAACACTTGATAAGCTACAATCCCGACTCCGGTAATACTGCCTATAGAGCATAAAATTATTAAAATAAATATCGGAATAGACATGAATATCATATAAGCCCCCTGTTTACAATAATTTTTTAAATTCTTCTATGTCGCTGTTTTTGCCGACCACCATTATTATATCCGCACTTTCAAGTATTATTTCAGAGCCTTCCGGAAAAATGATAGTTTCTTTTTGTATTGGATTTCCTGAATTGTCAATAGTTGTTTCAAGCCTCTTTATTGCAGAAAGTCTTAGCGAAAACTTTTTTAAAAGCTCCATTTTTTCGCATGGCTGACCTACAAAAAGTTGCGGCACATACATTTCGGCAAAACTGTATTCATTAGTCAGCTCCACCTTTGAAAGAACCTCAGGGGCTATCAGCCTATGTGCAATAGCCGAGCCTGCGTTTTCCTGCAAATTGATAACTTCATTTGCACCTATTTGTTTTAAAACCTGTGCATGAATTTTAGAAATAGCTCTGCACACAATATAAGGAATTCCCCTTTGTTTTAAAAGGGCAGTTGTTATTATATTAACCTCAAGATTATCACCCATTGCAACAATGGCTACATCTACATCTTCAATCGGAGCTTTTGCCAGAGCCTTTTCATCAGTAGAGTCAATCAACAATGCTGTAGTTGCTTTGTTTTTAAATGCGTCAACCAATACAGGGTCTTTATCGACAACAATGACTTCCCCGCCCTTTCTTGAAAGCACTTCGGCTACAGTACTTCCGAAAACACCTAATCCAAAAACTGCAAAGACTTTTTTATTCGTATTCGCCATAAATTACTCTCCTTTACCCAATTGAAATATTCGCCTGCGGCCAATTGATATTCACCTTTTCTGTTTTAAATGCGGCTGCAGAAAGTATGGTAATAGCACCAACACGCCCCCAAAACATCAAAAGTATAATTATAATTTTTCCCAACGATGACAGAAGTGGTGTGATACCCGTACTTAATCCAACCGTTCCTATTGCCGAAAAAATCTCAAAAGTTGTTTCAAGCAAGTTGTGCTTTTCAGTCAATGAAAGCAAAAAAATCGCAAAGAATGCAACAAATAATCCCGAAAAAAAGATAACAAATGCACTTCTTACTTTTTCTGCGGAAATTTGAAACTTACCAATACAAACATCTTTTTCGCCTTTTAAAAATGCTCTTGTAGATGCTAACATAACACTGATAGTTCCAACCTTAATACCACCGGCGGTTCCTCCCGAAGAAGCACCGATAAACATAAACATAAACATCAAAATATAGGTCGAGGGTCTTAAATTTGCAAAAGGAACGGAATTAAACCCTGCAGTCCTTAAAGTAACGGACTGAAAAAAAGCCGCCAAATACTGCTCACCCAAGCCATACTCCGACATTGAATTATTATATTCCAAAATATAAAACAGCAATGTACCGGCCAGCAACAAAATTCCCGTAAATGAAAGGGCAATTCTACTGTTCAGCGTAATTTCAGGCGAATGCCCTGTCTTTTCTTTTTTTATATATTTTTTGAATTTATCTTTTATAACTGCCCCAATATTGTTAATAACCGAAAAGCCGATACCTCCGAGAATAATTAAAAACGCTATTGTAAATGTTACAATCGGGTTAAGTCTAAAATTTTCGATACTGTTGCTGTAAAGAGAAAAGCCTGCATTACAAAAAGCGGAAATAGAATGAAAAACCGAAACATATAAATTCCTTAACGAAAATCCGAGAGTCGGCACAAACCCCAAAAAAAGACACACAGCACCTATACCTTCAATTACGAGAGTGGTTAGCACAATGTTTAAAACTGTGGAGCGTAAACCGGAGGTATCGTCTTCACTCAACATATAACTTAAAAGCATTTTTCCTTGAAGCGAAATCCCCCTGCCCAACAAAACTACGGTAAAAAAAGATAAAAGCATAATTCCCAAACCGCCGATTTGAATGAGCAACAGGATAATAAGTTGCCCCCAAATAGTGTAAACAGTGGCGGTGTCTACAACAATAAGTCCCGTAACACATGTGGCGGAAGTTGCCGTAAAAAATGCATCTAAAAAAGAAAGCCCCTTTCCGTCCAATGTTGTAAATTTCATCATAAGTAAAAGCGTTCCCATCAAAATTACCATGACAAAGCTCATCAAAATACTCTGAGCCGGATTGGTACTAAACCTCTCGACATAAGCAGAAAACTTTTTTTGCTTACTGTATGCATTCAATGAAGAAAAAACACTTTTCAGTAACACCGCAAAAATTGCCCAAGAACTGCTAAATCCCGAATCAAAAAACTTCGTATATATAAATAAGGCAAAAAAAGTTAATGCAAACAGAACCGAAAACAGATTATCCGAAACATAAATCTTAATATATTTCGCACAAACAATCTCGTAAATCAGCTCAATCAAAACAGCGGCAACAAGAACAAAGTCAACAATATCTGCAACAAATAACCCTACTGCACCCGGAGAGCTAACCTGCCTCAAAAAAAGAGAGATAATACATAATATTACGGTCAAAACCAAAAACCACTGCGCTCGTTTCATAAAACCTCAAACTAAAGTATTAAGAAATTACTATTGTAAAGATTAACTAAAAAAAGTCAATACAGACAAACACAGCCTGATTGGTATATCGTTTAGTTTTATGTATCGCGCTCTTTTTACTTTGGGGGGGAGCGGAGGCTCCTTGCCGATGATTGATATTATCAGAACTTGCAAGGTTTAAGCGATAGCTGAGCCGGTTGCAAACAGTTTTATGTAAGAAAAATCGGCAAGAGCCGAAGCGAGGGGGAGACACCCCCTCCTAAAAAAAATCACTTGCTTGAAAAAAAGTTTATTGCAATTTTGAAGGCGGCAATTTTTCCGGCAAACAATTCGAGTATCGAAGTCAGTTTTTTAATTTCATAAGGAGAATGCGTTTTTGCAAGAGCTTTACCGTAAGGAGATTTTTCGCCAAGCCATTTCGATATTTCCTGTTTTGTAACCGTGCGGTTTTCTGTAAAGATTATCGTTTCGGTTTTTAGTTCAATGTTATGTTGTTTTGCAATCGCGATTATATCGGATTTCGACCAGTTAAAAAGCTCGTTGTCGGGCGAAGTAAAAAAGTCGGTTTCCGTTTTATGCAGTTTTGCAATCAGGTTTTGAAATTCATTGTCAGAGGAAAGTTTGCCGGAGGCAACTTCAGATAAATATTCGCTCAAATATATACCTGTTGACGGGTCTTGTATCGCAAACACCAAAGAAGTCTTTTCGGTCATATAATTTTTTATCGTTTCAAAAAAGCGGGCAATTTCATTTTTTGTTTTACAAGGCTTCCACGAAATAATTGTGTCAAACTCATTTTCGCAGAATAAATTGTTTTCCGTCCCATCGTTTGGAATACATTCAAGCACAGGCTCTGCAACCAAGTCAAGACTTTTTGCATATTGCGACAATAAGACAACGGCTTTTTCGGTTTTACAAAATCCGCAAGTTATGCTTTCGGGTGTCAACCTTGCAAGACTCCAAAGCAATAAACTGTCGTCCGCATTGTACACCAGTCCGCGAGTATATTCATTTATTTTTGCAATCTCAAAAAGTTTATCCCGCACTGCTTCAAGTATTTCGTTTCGATTTGTGTCAGTACGCTCCGCCCAACTTTCCGGTTTAGCTTCCGCAATATTTTCCTGTCCGCCTTGCATTTCGTCTGACTGCATTATTACGGCAAGTTGTGCTTCTCGTTTACTTAAAACATCATCTGCAATTCCTGCTTCATATCCGCTTTGAGACGGTTTGTAAAAAACCCTGCCTGAAATATTATCGGGCAAATATTGCTGTGCAACCCAATGGTCGCGATAAGCATGGGGATACAAATATCCCTTGCCGTGTCCGAGCTCAGCCGCATCTCTGCTTGAATCTTTTAGATGTTTGGGCACTTGCGTGTTTTCACGTGCCACTGATTTCAACGCATCAAAAAAGCCCATACTGCTGTTCGACTTTGGACAAGTTGCCAAAAACAAAGTTGCATGCGCAAGATGATACTGCCCTTCAGGAAGTCCGACACGGTCAAACGCTTCGGCACAGGAAATTACAACCGAAATAGCATCGGGCATTGCCAAACCAATATCCTCACAGGCTGAAATCAAAAGTCGCCTGAAAATAAAATGAGGATTTTCTCCGGCGGCAACCATGCGGGCAAGCCAGTAAAGGGCGGCATCAGGATCTGTGCCCCTGATTGATTTTATAAACGCACTGATAACATCATAATGATAATCACCGTCTCGGTCGTATAGTACAACCTTTTGCTGAATGCTTTCTTCTGCCGCCTGCAAAGTAATTTTTATTTCCGTACCGCTTGGTACAGGCCAGCTTTTTGGCGTTGTTTCTACGGCAAGCTCGATAGCATTCAAAAGACTTCTCGCATCACCGGATGCCGTTTTTACAAGATGCTCAAGCGCCCCGTTTTCAAATTTAACATTCCAATTTCCGTAACCACGCTCTTTGTCGGCAATTGCCTGCTTTGCTATTTTAAGTAAATCCTCTTGCTCAAGAGTTTCGAGTCGAAAAACTCTGCTTCTGCTTACAAGAGCCTTATTAACTTCAAAAAACGGGTTTTCGGTTGTCGCACCAATTAAAACAATTGTACCGTTTTCAACCCAAGGCAAAAGAGCATCCTGCTGTGCCTTATTCCATCTATGCACTTCATCAACAAATAAAATAGTTTTCCTTGAATAAAGTTTTTTGTTTTCTTCAGCTGTCTTAATTGAATCACGAATTTGCTGAACGCCGCTTAGCACGGCATTCAAACTTAAAAAATTGCTCTTAGTATGATTGGCAATTACCCTTGCCAAAGTAGTCTTACCGGTACCCGGCGGTCCGTAAAAAATAACCGAAGAAAGACGGTCGGCACGAATTGCCCTTCTAAGAAGTCTGCCCTTGCCGACAATTTTCTGTTGCCCCACATACTCATCAAGAGCACGGGGTCTCATTCGTGCGGCTAACGGCTCTTCTTTAGTACTTAGATTGCTGTAAAAAAGAGTATCACTCACGGTTCCATTCAAGCTGTCCGGGATTATAGAATCCCCATAACCCCGTATACTTTCCGTAATTACTGTCATTTATCCCGAGATAAACAAAGTAACCGCTTCCCCCGCCCGTTGTATCCGCAAAAATACAATTGCAGGAATGAGAGCCCACAGAGCTTTTATACTGAGAGGCCTGTCCTGACGGAGTTGTCGAATTCGCAGAGCCTATAGAAATAGAAGTCGAATTGGCAAAATTACCGGTATCAATCAATACTTCCGCATATCCGGAAGACTCGCTGGAGATTAACAAGCGGGTTTTACCCGAAAATGTAAGCACCACTGCACCCGAAGGATTAGAAACAGAATGACTTACTCCTGAACTCCAATTATTTAACTTATACACCTTATCCGAAGTAAGAAAATAAGTACCCGTACTGTCAATAACCTTAATACCGCTAGGCGCTCCCGATATCTTATTACCCGAAGAATCGAACAAACCTTTTTCGGTTGCATAATATCCGTTCCCGCTGGCTTTGATATGATGCACATAAGTATTCTTTCTACTCGTTCCTTGAACTTCTTTTTGGAAAGTATCCATATCCTTAAAAAAAGTTGCTGTACTTCCTGAAATCGCATACATCTTTCCTGACTCAATGGTCTTCAATGAATCATAAGAAATACTTGTCTTAATACCGTAAACCTTGGTACCGGAGCCTATAACAGCCTGAATACCGTCCGAGCCGGAAACATACGACCAGGAACTGCCGTTATATTTATACACACCTTTTCCTTTATCGGAATAATGATCAACAAAAGTTGCATACAATGAAGAGCCGTCAGTTGCAATACTAAAACAAACAGCATCTACGGGGCTGCTTATTTTCGACCACTTACCTGTATTACCCGGAGACTTAGTATACACAGAGCCGTTTGCAGCATACAGTTTTGAGCCTATCTTACAAACTCCGCGCACAGTAGCCGGAAGACTTGGTTTTTTAAGCTTTACCTCCAGCTCAATTGACGCAAAAATAGGAATTTTACTGCAAGAAACAAAAAACACCACTGCAACCGACAATAACAGAACCGATATAATAAATACAAATACTTTTTTCATTTTCGCTCCTAAAAGTGATACCTTACCGCAAAAGCTATACCAAAATTATTGTGAATACGATTATACTCGGTGTTTTTTCTCCACTCAGGCGTAATTGCCCAATTAAACTCTCCGCCAAAAGACCATTCCGGCGAATACTGATAAAAAAACGAAAAAAACGGCTTCAAATACATACCGTAATATTTCAATGTATTATACGACTGAAACGCAAAACCTACACCACAACCCATTGGGAATCGCCATTTTTTATAAGTGGGCGTATACGCCATAGTAAGCGAAATCGGCAAAGCAAAATACAAATTTTTTGCAATTGTAGGATAAAACTCAAAACTCATATCAGCACCGAGAGAAAAACTATTCGTCAAATAAAAATGTATACCCAACATCAACTTAGCACCCGGATACATCTTGGTATTTATAGCAAACTTTTGGCGTGAAGTATTAAACAACGGAATACCCAAACCAACCCCGCCTCGAATATACTTATCGCCTTTTCGAATAGGCTTATATTCATAAACCTGCAAAGTTTTACCGTCCTCTTCATCGCCCTCGGCAGGTTGCTCAGTATTATCTGCAACCTCTTTCTCCGAACTCTCCTCCGCCATAACAACGGAAAAAACTACAATTAAAAAGAAAAAAACAAAAAAACATCTTTTCATAAGAAAACCATTATACCCCAATTTAATATCCTTTGTCTATAGGCAATATTCAAAAAGATTAAAACGCTTTATTTAAAATACGCTTACGCAACCCCCCGCTCTCGCATAATCTTTTGCCCTTTCCTTCCTACTCAAAAGCCGTTTTCCGCTAACGCTGCAAACGACTTTTCTTAGACCTTCAATCGGGCAAAAGGATAGACTTCGAGCTTAAAATCAGCAAAAGCGAAACAATCCCGCACTCAGGATTTCTTAAATTTCTTCACGCCTTCAATAATCCGATTGTCTTTTTTTCAATATAATCTATTGCCATTATTAAAAATAAATTGTATTATACTATCCACAACACATTCAAGGCAAAATAGTTACTAAATGTGAATTTGTAAATTATCTTTATTAGGAGGAATAAAAAGATATGAGTGCAAGAATTATAGACGGCTTTCAAATTGCCGCAAATGTTAGAAGTGATGTTGCCAAAGAAACAGAAGAGCTAAAAAGTCAGGGAATAACCCCAACACTGGCTGTTGTATTGGTCGGTGATGACCCTGCTTCACAATCCTATGTTAAAGGAAAAACAAAAGCATTACACGAAGTCGGTATGGAAGACAAAACCTACCGCTTACCTGCAACAACAACACAAGAAGAACTTTTAAAACTCATTGAAGAATTAAATGCGGACAAATCCGTAAACGGTATTTTAGTACAATTGCCCGTACCTAAACAAATTGACCCCGATGCAATCATTGCGGCAATTGACCCGATGAAAGATGTAGACGGTTTCCACCCTAAAAACATAGGAGCAATGTTTCTGGGGCATGAAACCTACATACCATGTACCCCTTACGGAGTTGTTCACCTGCTTCAAACAGAAGGAATACAAACCAAAGGCGCACACGCCGTTGTTGTAGGCAGATCAAACATAGTAGGCAAACCGCTGTCAGCCTTACTTGCCGACAGAAGCGTAAACTGCACCGTAACAATCTGCCACAGTGCAACTAAAAACCTTGCAGAAATAACAAAACAGGCTGACATACTGATTGCGGCAATCGGAAAACCGAGATTTATCACAGCGGATATGATAAAAAAAGATGCGATTGTCATCGATGTCGGAGTAAACAGAGTTGAAGACAGCTCAAAGAAAAGCGGTTTTAGACTCGTAGGCGATGTTGACTTTGAACCTGCAAAAGAAGTAGCATCTGCAATAACACCGGTACCAAGAGGTGTCGGGCCTATGACAATCGCAATGTTAATGAAAAACACATTGATTGCCGCTCGCCGACAAAACAACATAAAATAACAGCAGCCGGGAAATTAAAAAAGTCAGGAGAATTTAACAGATTAAATTTTGTGCCGAATATTACATCACTCGGCACAAAATAAAAATCATTTTACATTACGATATAGACATTTTTAAAATTTTATGATAACATTTCGATATGTCATACACAAAAAGTAGTCGCGAAAAAACTTTACTAAATATAATAACTTCAGAATCCTCATTACACACAATTCAAGACGTAGATATTCTGTTAGAAAAAATTCTAACAGACGCCCGAAAAGTAGTAAACGCTGATGCAGGCTCCATATATGTTGTTGCAAAAGATGTATTGTCGATAAAATATGCGCAAAACGACACACTCAAAGGAAGGTTGGAACCCGGCGAAAAAATGCCTTACACTTATTTTTCTTTCCCCATAGACACAAAAACAATTGCCGGCTATGTTGCATCTAAAAAAGAACTGGTCAACGAGCCGAATGTCTATGATATTTCTCCCGATAAAGAATACTCATTCGGCAAAGTTACGGACAAAACACTTGGTTATCAAACCGTATCAAACCTTACAATGCCGTTAATAAGCACGCAAGGAACAGTACTGGGTGTCATACAGGTTTTAAACGCGAAAGACAAAGACAACAATATAATTCCTTTTACTTCAGACGATGAAATTTATTTAAAACATTTTGCATCAAACGCCACTGTTGCTTTGGAGCATGCCTATTTAACACGATCCATGATTTTAAGAATGATTAAAATGTCTGAAATGCGAGATCCAAGCGAAACCGGAACCCATATTAAACGAGTTGCAAATTATGCAGTTGAAACATACGACAGATGGGCATTCAACAATAACATTCCGCAGGAAGAACAATCCCGCTACAGAGACTCCCTTAAAATAGCTTCTATGCTCCATGATGTCGGCAAAGTTGCCATACCCGATTCCATACTGAAAAAACCAGGACGACTAACCGAAGAAGAATTTTCAAAAATGCAAACGCACACATGGTTGGGAGCTCAATTGTTCGACCCGATTGATAATGAAGTCGATAGGCTCTCTTGCGATATCGCCCTACGACATCATGAAAACTGGAACGGAACAGGCTACCCCGGAAACATAAACCTTTCCACCGGCGAGCCTATAGAAATTAACTCCGAAACAGGCAAGGTTCAAGGTCTTGCAGGAGAAGAAATACCACTAGGTGCAAGAATTGTAGCCATTGCTGATGTTTACGATGCGCTTTCATGTAAACGGGCATACAAAGAAGCATGGACAGAAGATAAAATAATTGCCGAAATGAAAAGCCTTAGCGGAATTAAATTTGACCCCGAATTATTAAAAGCATTCATTGAAGTATTACCCCGAATCCAATCCATAAAAGAGCATTTTTCTTCAACCCCCGAAAGCAAAGCTCTTTAAAACAAACTTTCTCCAAATTTTTCATTTTTTTTCTTTTTACCGATGCCATTTTTATTTTTAAAGAGCATATTTATATATGAAGGGTGATTAAGTATCCTGTGGTGCACAACATCTTACTTTTCGCTCTTTTATGGAGGAAATTATGAATACACTGAATTCGATTATCATCGAAGGAAACATGGTAAGAGACCCTGTTTTAAAAGAAACACCGAAAGGAACACCTGTTTGTACTTTTTCTATCGCATCAAACAGATTTTATCGCCAAGACAATTCCAAAGTTCAGGAAACATCTTATTTTGATGTGGAAAGCTGGTCAAAATTGGCTCAGGCTTGCAACAACATAGGAAATAAAGGCAGAGGTGTTAGAGTTGTAGGCCGATTAAAGCAAGATCGCTGGAAAGGAACGGACGGCAAAAACTACAGCAAAATCAAAGTTATCGCCGAACATATTGAATTTAAACCGGTGTTTCAAGGTAAGTCGGCAAACACGCAAGAAAGTGCTGAAACAACCGGCGAGGCTATCGTAAACGAGCATAAAGCAAAAAAAGCTGAAAGCAAAAAAGTGCCGTTTTAATACTGCCTTACACTGCAAGGTTGTCAACACAAGTTGACAACCTTTTATCTCCCAA
>PDWI01018308.1_pt1 | contig 13321 bp, 10 predicted proteins | sample 1430891 | NCBI WGS metagenome assembly PDWI01 (sample SAMN01162508, study PRJNA174530) | Oral metagenome, whole genome shotgun sequencing project. | biome: Marine environment; feature: Marine mammal; material: Swab sample of the gingival sulcus; isolation source: swab sample of gingival sulcus... | reverse complement strand
CAATCCAGCCGACAAAGCAATACTATTGATTACCGTTGCAAGCATTCCCATACTGTCGCCAGAAACACGGTCTAAGCCTTTGGCACTAGCTTGTAATCCGCGAAAAATATTACCACCACCAATTACAATAGCCACACTCACACCTTTCTCAACGATGCTTTTGATTTGTGTTGCATATTCTGCTAATCGCTCAGCATCTATTCCTTGCTTTGATTCCCCCGCCAAGGATTCGCCACTTAGTTTTAAGAGTACTTTTTTGTATTTCATTTTGTCTTTATTTTAAGACCTTTGAGCTTATTGAAAGCCTCAAAAGTCTATTTTATTTTCAAATTTCAAAGATACAAAAAAAGAGTTCCTTAGCACAACTCTTTTATATATTTCTTCTATTTTTCAATATGTTTGATAATTTTTGACAAAAAACTATCAAATAAAAAGAGACTGTCTTTACCTTTTTAGACAGTCCCTTCTTCTATTTCCCCCTAAAAAAATATAGTAATTTCAGGAAAATTAATAAAATAATTTTATTTCAAAAGAGGATTTGAGTTCTTTGCTTTAGTTGGGTAAGGTAAAACATACTTTTCACCTTCTAACTTTAAGTCTTCCCAACGAGTCCACTCAAAAGACATTTCCAATCTTCTTTCTTCTTTCAAAGTAAGTTTTGATTTTCTTTCTTTTTGAAATTCTGCTAATCTGTTACTATTTCCTGCATCTGCAGAAGTCAAGTACATTTCTGCTATTCGAGAAACAAGAAGGTCAGATGTATCATCAATTCTATATTTTTTAGAATAAACATAACCATTATTAGCCTCTTTATTTGCAAAATCAAATAGAATTTTACGAGTATCATCTCCTTTTACCAAGGCAGTCAAGTCATCTGCCGCAGCAAAACAATTCCAGTTTTTAGCTTCCTTACTCATAATCCACCCCCAAGAGCCAACTTCTTCAGTTTTGTTTCCTTTGAACATAAAGATAACTTCACTACTTCTCTCTAATGGGTTTGCAGATAAAGAGAATTTACCAGAGTTTATCAATTCTTCAGCTTCTTTACCTGCATCAGAAATATTTCCAGCTAATCTATACACCCGAGCTAATAGAGCAGATGCAGCTTCTGATGTTGGTACTTTTTGAGAAAGCGCTCTTTCTTTTACTGAAAACTTTGCACAATTTGCTTTTGCAAACTTTAAATCTTCAATAATGAATTTTAGCACATCTTCTTCTGATGAGGGAGCAATAGGGGCTCCTGAGTAATTTTCATCAACCACTGGAATCCTTCCATACATATCGTACAATCTTAAAAAACTCAAAGCTCTACAGTATCTTGCTTTACCTTTTTGGTCATCAGTTGCTGTTGGGGTTTTTAGTATTGTGTTTGCTCTAGCAACACCACCGTAATAACTAGAATAGAAATATCCTAATAATATATCATCAGCAGGAACATTATGCTCATAAAAATTCTGAACTTGATACCATTGGAATTTCACCGGTTTATAGTTATCACTCATGATTTCTGTATTCATAATGGCAAAATAACCATAATTATTAGGATGTCTTAGTTTGGCATACAATCCGTTTAATAGTTTATCAACATCTCCAGTTGCCAAAGAACCTGTTGCCGAAAGAGAAGCCTCAGAAGGAATCTCTAAATCGTCAGAACATGATATTGTAGAAAACATAGTAGCACATGCAAATAGTGCAATTAAAAATCTGTTTAACATAATTTTTTCTTTTTTTAGAATTTAACATTTAGACCAATGATAAAAGACCTTGTATTAGGTATTCCTCCCATATCAACTCCTGCACTAATCTTACTTCCATCTGTACGATCTTGACTATTCTCTGCTGTTACATCAACATAATAAACCTCAGGGTCAATTCCAGAAATGAATTTTAAATCTACAAGATTTTTCATATTATACCCTAAGGTAATATCTTGAATTTTTAAATAATCAGCATCTTCTAAAAAGCGAGAAGAATGCATTAAATTCCACTTAGATACATCAGAAGATAAATGTGGACGAGGATTTTCTGCTCCTGTATTTTCAGGAGTCCAATAATCTAACATATCGGTAATCATATTAGGAGAATAAGAAGGTGCTCCAAGGTTACCTCCGTTCAAAACATTTGTCTTGTAGAAAGCATACACTTTTTTACCCAAAGAATATTGTCCGCTGATAGATAAATCAAAACCTTTGTATTCTACTCGTGTATTAAAACCTCCATAAATTGGGGCAATACCACCTTCAAAAGTTTTTTTATCTTTATCATCAATTTTTCCGTCTTGGTTTTGATCTACATAAATCATATCTCCTGCTGCAACAACTTTCCCCGCTTTTCCATTTTTATCCTTATAGGTATAAGTTTCTTGAGCAATTCCTTTGGCTTCATACAAAGTAAATGTCCCTAAACTTTTACCTTCTTCTACACGAGAAACAAATCCTGTATTGTAAAATCCTTCATCAGTACCAATGTCTTCAACTTTATTGTCGTTATAAGAGAAGTTAACCCCAAAATCCCATTTCACCTCTGTATCTTTTAGGATATTTGCCTTAAAATCTACTTCAAAACCTTTATTCGAGATTTCTCCCACATTGGCTAATTTTGTGTTAAAGCCAGTTTCTTGAGCCACATTGATTCTATATAATAAGTTTTTAGTCTTTTTATTATAGTAGTCAACGGTTAAATTATAGCGGTCGCTAAAACTAAAATCAACTCCTAAGTTTAGAGCTTCTCCTTTTTCCCATTTTAGGTCTGGGTTAAAAATATCTACCGCAGCTAAACCTGGCTCTCCATCATAATTCTTTCCTGAGTTTAACAAATTCTGCCCAGAAGCATAGGAAATACCTGTTTGGTTTCCTGTATAACCAAATGATGCTCTTAATTTCAACATATTAACCCAATCAACTTTAAAGAAATCTTCGTTAGAAAGAGTCCAACCAAAAGATAGTGCAGGGAAACTACCCCAACGATTTTCCTCTGTAAATTTAGAAGAGGCATCTGTTCTAAAAGATAACATTAAATTATATTTATCATCCCAGTTAAATTTTAATCTTGAAAAGTAAGACTCCAAAGACATTTCTTTAATGTAACTACGCCCATCAGTCTTTTTACCCGCAGAAACTAACCATTTTAAGTCATTAGAAGGGAAGTTCTGTCCTTGAATAAAAGAGTCTTCATAAGACCATTTCTGAAAAGAGTGTCCTAAAAGCACATTGAATTTTAGCTTTTCATTAAAAAACTTTCTATCATAATTAACTGTATTTTCAATCAAATAATCACGATTGTTTTTAGTTCTATAATATCCAAAACCATTTTTTTCTCCATCAGCACCTCTTTTAGTATTGGGAGCATCAAATAAGTTGTAACGATTACTGCGAATATTACCACTATAAGCAGAATGCCAAACTAATCCTTCGATAGGTTTCACATCAAAATAAAAAGTTCCACCTGTGTTTTGCCAAGTATCAGTAAGTTCTCTCTCGAAAGCGTAAAGAGGATTTCTGAATCCAGTACCATCTTTTATTTTACCATTCTCATCTAATGCTGTTGCATCGGGTCTTGCTTTCATTGCAAGGGAGTAAGGTTGGTAAGTATTATTATCATCAGCAACAGGAGTACTTCTTGAATAAGTAAAGTATCCTCTCAAGCCAACAGAAACAAATTTATTTACTTTTTGTTCTACATTCGCTCTTATTTTTCCACTTTTGTAAGTGTTTTGTTTTATAATTCCATCTTGACTAAAAAATGTTCCAGACAAGTACGCTTTTGTACTTTCCCCTCCACCTGAAACACTTACTTGGTGGTTTTGAATCATTGCATTTTTATCCATTACCAAATCGAACCAGTCTGTATCGTATTTACTTGCAGGAACAGGTGTTAAAACAGTTGGGTCTTTCGGACCTGCAAGCACTCCACTTGCTATATCTTGCTGGTAATTTATTCGTGCAGCATCGAGTACCTTTTTGTATCCAGCTGCATTTAACATTTTCATTCGTTTTAAAGGATTTTGGAAACCAAAGGAAGTATTAATAGATACTGTTGTAGGTTGTTCATAATATCCTTTATTGGTTTCAATAAGAATAACACCATTAGATGCTCTAGAGCCATAAATAGCCGTAGAAGCAGCATCTTTTAATACACTAATGCTTTTAATATCAGAAGGTGAAACACTAGACATATTTTCTTGTGGAACTCCATCAATAACATAAAGTACATCATTTGATGCCTTTAAAGAACCATTCCCACGAAGACTAATTTGTGCATTATTTCCTGCACGACCTCCCGTACTAACTACTTGTAAACCAGATGACTTTCCTTGTAATGCTTGAGCAACAGAAGCAACAGGTTCATTCTCAATTTTATCAGAGTCGATACTTGTTATAGAGCCCGTCAAGTCTTTTTTAGCAGTTGAGCCATACCCAGTAACCACAACATCATCAAGCATTTGTGCATCACTTTTCATTGTAATCTTACCAGCATCTTTTGCTGGAAGTTCTATGGCTTTCATACCGATAGAAGTAAATTGCAAGACACTCTTTCCGTTAGGGACTGTAAGCGTCCAATTTCCATCAATGTCAGTAGAAACTCCATTTACTGGATTGGCTTTTTCTACGACACTCACTCCGGGTAATCCCAAGCCATCGGGGCCGATTACCGTTCCACTAAATGTTTTCTGTGCAAAGGCTGTAGATATGCCTAGTGCAAGAAAAACAAGTAATAAGATTTGTTTTTTCATACTTATAAAAGTTTAATTAGTTAAAAAAAAGACTGTTACTATATGCTATAAAAACTATAAATTCATATAGCAAACAACCCCAAATAATACTCGTGGGGCTAAAAGTAAAAAAAAAAAACAAACTAAGCAAGAAAAGAAGGAAAAAACCAGCGTTTCTTTATGGAATTTAAATCGTTTTAAATTTAATTCTTAGAGTAATGCTCCTTTGGGGGTACAAAAGATTTTTTGGGGATTCAAAAGTTTAATTTGTGGGTGGTATGGAAAATTATTATTTCCTTTGTCAAGAAATATTCAAAAAATAAGAAAAAATGAAAAAAATAGTTTATTGTATGCTAAGTGTGGGAATGTTTTTTTCCACTATTAAGGTAAATGCCCAAGAAAATGTTAAAATAAAATTCAGTGGATTTGTGTCTGCGAATACGATGTGGGACAGTCGTCAAGTTGTTTCAGGGCGTGACGGCGAAGTACTATTATTTCCTGCACCTCACAAATACGATAAAAACGGCAATGACATCAATGATGTAGGTAGTTTTAACATTATCACTTTGCACAGTCGTTTGAAAGCACAAACAACCCCGTTCGAGGTTTGGGATGGAAAACTTACGGCAACTTTGGAGTTTGATTTTATGGGAACGACTAACGACAAAAAAGGCTTGGTAAGAATGAGACACGCTTTTCTAAACTATAAAAAAGGCAAATCATCTATTATTTTTGGTCAATATTGGCACCCTATTTTTATTCCGCAATGCTTTCCAACGACTGCCTCTTGGAACATTGGCGTACCAATTTCGACACTTTCGAGAAACCCACAATTTCGCTATACTTATAATTTTACCAATGATTTTAGAGGGAGCATCACTGCCTTATCGCAAATGGATTTTGCCTCAACGGGTGCAAATGGGAAAAGTTCGGAATATATTAGAAATTCAAGTATCCCAGAATTTGACATTCATTTAGAATATGGAAATGCCTCAAAATTTTTATTGGGTACAGTTGCAGGAACAAAAACGCTAAAACCTCGCCTTGTAAACGACAAGCAAAACAAAGTTGATGAGCATATTACGAGTTTTCACGCAATGGCGTATGCAACATACAAAACGCCTAAAATGGGCTATAAATTACAAGGAATTTATGCCGAAAATGGCTATAATTTGTTGCTACTTGGTGGTTATGCCGTGAAAAATATCGATGCAAACGACCAATATTCTTACACACCGATTGCGGTAAGTTCGATTTGGGGCGAAATTTATTCGCATTATGATAGCCTTGTAAATTTTGGCTTATTTGCTGGATATACTAAAAATTTAGGTGCAAAAGATGAAGTGGTTAATAGCAAAATGGTTTATGCAAGGGGTGCAAATATTGCAGATGAATGGCGAATTGCTCCTCGTGTAACTTTTGGCTATAAAAAGTTTAAGATAATGGCAGAGTTTAGTCAGACTTATGCAAATTACGGCACTCCTAATAAAAAAATGCAAGTAAAAAATACAGATAGAGTTGGCAACTCTCGTATTTTGCTACATATCAAATATGCTTTTTAGGTCATAACAAAAGAATATATTTGCGTTTTGAAAAATTAAAACAAAACAGAAATTATGATTTCATTAGTTGTTGCGATATTTGTAATTGGTTATTTATGTATCGCTTTTGAGCACCCGTTAAGATTAGACAAAACAGCACCTGCCCTACTAATGGCAGCTCTTTGTTGGGCTGTGTATGCCATTGGTTTTAAGATGTCAAGAATGCCTGTTTTAGACTTAAATACACATCAAGAAATTTTCTTTAATCCAGCATTAGAACATGAGAGTTTCGATTCCTTTTTAGAGGTTCTTTTACATCATTTGGGTAAAACTTCTGAAATTTTGGTCTTTTTGATTGGTGCAATGACCATTGTTGAAATTATTGATTTGCACAATGGTTTTTCAATTATAAAAAAATGGATAAAAACACGAAATAAAAAAAGTTTGTTGTGGATTGTGGCTATTTTAGGCTTTATCCTTTCGGCAATTATTGATAACTTGACAGCAACTATTGTATTGATAACAATTTTGCGAAAATTGATTCATGACCGTTCTACGCGTTTGTGGTACGCTGGTATGATTGTAATTGCAGCTAATGCAGGAGGAGCTTGGTCACCAATCGGTGATGTTACCACTACAATGCTATGGATTGCCAATAAAATTTCGGTAGCAAAACTTATTGAGCATTTATTACTGCCGTCTTTGCTTTGTATGGCTTTGCCTGTTTTCATTGCGTCTTTATTGCCACCTTTCAAGGGCAATATTCCAGAGGCTAACGAAGAGGAACAAGAGCAAGAATTATTGAGTAGCAAAACAATATTGTTCTTAGGATTGGGCGGTATTTTGTCTGTGCCATTCTTCAAAACGATTACACATCTTCCACCTTGGGTTGGAATGGTTTTAGCATTAAGTGTAGTATGGTTGGTATCAGAATATGTAATTCCAGAAAGGGATTGGAACAAAGAGAAACGCAAAAAATACTCTGTTCATAAGGCACTTTCTAAAATAGAGATAGGTAGTATTTTATTTTTCTTAGGAATTTTAATGGCAGTGGCAGCTTTGGAAAGTATTGGCGTACTTTTCCACGCACAAGAATGGTTGAGTAGTGCTATTCCAAATACAAATATCGTAGTGCTATTACTCGGTGGTGCGTCTGCTATTATTGATAATGTTCCATTGGTAGCGGCATCTATTGGAATGTATGGTGGCACTTATTTACTTGATGACCCCGTTTGGCATTTTATTGCTTACGCAGCAGGAACGGGTGGCAGTATGCTTATCATTGGTTCGGCGGCTGGTGTAGCTGCAATGGGAATGGAAAATATCAACTTTATTTGGTACTTGAAAAAAATCTCGGGGTTAGCACTTTTAGGATATTTAGCTGGTGCTTTGGCATTTATTTTGCTATTTACCTAAAAAAATAACTTATGAAACAAAGTTTTTTAGAATTTGTAACAGGAGGTGGCTGGTCAGGCAACCTCTTAATGTTGGTTTTGTTTTTGCTGTCTATTGTGGCGGTCTATGTTTTTGTGGAGCGATTTATCGTATTACAAAAAACAAAGCAAGAGATAAATCGATTTGTAAAGCAAGTGCACCAACTCATTGCAGATAAGAAGTTTAAGGAAAGTGTTTCTTTATTGGAGGCGGATACTTCTATTGCTGGTGTGGTTTTAAAGAAATCATTAGAAACGATAGGGAGTAAAAATATTGATATCAACGAAGCTAATTTGGTTATTGATACGATTGGAAATAATGAAGTAGCTCATTTAGAGAAAGGTTTTTCTTTGCTGGCAAGTATTTCGGGAGGTGCTCCAATGATTGGTTTTTTAGGAACGGTAATCGGAATGGTTCAAGCATTCTACGAAATGTCAATGGGGAAAGGCGACTTTGAAATTTCTGCACTTTCTCAGGGGATTTATACGGCAATGTTTACAACAGTAGGGGGACTTCTTGTCGGGATTATTGCTTATTTTGCTTATAATAGTTTGGTGGCAAAATTGAAGAAAGTTACCACAGGCTTAGAAACGGTAAAGATTGATTATATTGCTCTTAGAAACCATATTCAATAATGGCAATTCGTCCTAAAAATAAAATAGATGCAAGTTTTAGCGTTTCGTCAATGACGGATATTGTGTTTCTTTTGCTCATTTTCTTTATGGTAACTTCTACTTTTATTCAAACAAAAGGGATTGTTTTGGAAAAGCCAAAGAGTGAAACAGCAAATTCAGAGTCGGTCGTCGTAACGGTTTCTATTGATAAAAATGGAGCGTATTATTTTGAGCAAGAACGAGCCTCTTTGCAAGATATTGAGTATAAATTAACCGTAAAAAAACGCCTTGATAAGAATTTGACAGTGTTGGTAAATGCCGAAAAAACAGTTGCGGTAGAGCAACTCGTAAAGGTTATGGATATTGCAAGACGCAATAATTTAAAATTGGTGTTGGGGACGAAGTAGTTTTTTTAATACTCTTTTTTTGTGTAAAAAACTTGTGTGGGATACTTCTCAACTCCCTGCTCAGTATAACAAGGAACAAATGTTGTAACTAAACAATAAAACACTGTCATTCTGACCGAAGTTAAGAATCTATTTCTTAGAACAAACCTTACTGAAATAATTTAGACCGTTGGACAAAATTCAAAGGTCTTTTTTTTCATCATTTTCTCAACCAATAGCGAGGGTTTTGCCGAGATGTATTTTTCCAAATTTGAAGTTTCATAACCGTTGCACCGTCTGATGCAGTTGCGATTTTCCCTAAGGCTTGTCCTCTATTTACAGAATCGCCTTTTTTCACTTGTAGTTCTATTAGGTTAGCATAAACACTCAGATAGTTGCCGTGTTTGATAATTACCGTGTTATTTAGCCCCGCAATACTTAGCACTTGCGAAACCTCGCCTTGAAAAATAGCCTTGCAAATACTTCCTTTTTGCGTTGTAATATCAATTCCGTCATTACGAATTTTCACAGTTTTTAGAATAGGGTGCTTATGTTCACCAAACTCCGACGAAATAAAACCTTTCGCTGGCCACGGCAGTTTCCCTTTATTAGAAACAAAGGAATTTCCTAATTGTATGTCAGCCTTAGAATGTGTTTTTTTTGTGTTTTTCTTTACCGATTGGGCAATCAACCTTTTTATCTGTTTTTGTAAATTACGGTCGCGTCTTTGTTGCACTTTTAAGCGAGCTAAAAGGTCTTTTTCTTTGGCTTTCAGTCGTCTGATTTCATCTTGTTGTTCTTTTTTCTTTTCAGCAAGGCTTTTTTTTGCCTTTTCATTTTTGATGACTAAGCCCTCTTTTTCACTTTTTAAGCGTTTGATTTTTTGGGCTTTTACATTCAGACTATCCTTTATGCCTTTTAAGGTTTCTAATTGTTTTTTAGTGTAATCGGTAAATTGTTCGTAGTATTTATAGCGATTATAAGCTTGTGCAAAATCCTGAGAGGCAAATATATAAAGCCATTTTTCAAACTTTCCACTTTTTTGGTAAGCGTTATTTAGTAGCTCTCCGTATATTGCTTTTAGTGTATTCTGTTTACTTGTAAGTGAGGAAACCTCTTGATTGGTATTCTCTATTTCTTTCTGATATTCTTGCAGTTCAGAACGATAAAGTTGTACGGTAACTTCACGAGTTTTAATGTCTTGTTGCAAGACTTTTAATCGAGAAAGTGAACTACTTTGTTTTGTACGAACTGTATTTAAGATTTTATTGGTATATTCCAATTCTTGTTGCGTCTTTTGGCGTTTCTTTTTTAGGGCATTGATATTCTGAGCATCAATATATTGGACGCTTAGTAACAGTAAGAATATGACAAAAATTTTATTCATTTATTTGTTTGTATTTGCGACTAATAGTAAAAGGAAAACTTAATTTACTATCATTTACTTCCATTCTTTCAACAAGAATTGTAAGCTTTATTTTATCATGAGAGTAATCGGTTTTACCTTTCCGTAATTTACGCTGTATTGTACTTGTAATCTTCTGAGGGAATAGGTGTTGTTCATTAAATCTTTTGTAATCTTCGTACTTCAAATTAAAATTTACGGTTTGTTCAACACCGTTATTTGCAAAAAATTGAGTTTCAAAAATATCAATACTTTCTAATCTCATTAAATCAGGTGTAATGCGTAGAATTTCTAATGTACTCCCTATATTTCCATTAGTGTTTTTTTGTTCCTTCCAATACTTTTTGTCTTTGTGTTTTTTGGAATAAAAAATATAATGCTTTCCCGTCTTTTTCCCTTTAAAATTTTTATAAAAAGGCAAATCTCCGACTAAGCGATATTCAGGTAATTGGTTTGTTAAAACGCTTTGTAAGAGATAAAAATTTAATTCAACATTAAATTTATCATTCAAGTAGGAATAGTCCGTAATTAAATATTCACGATGCAAACGGTCTATGAGTGCTACTTTTTGAGGTGTTAATTTTACACGCAATCCCTCAATCCCCATTTTAGAAACAGACAGCCAAATAATACTATCTTTTAAGATGCGAACACTTCCTCGAAAATTTTGTTTTTTATCACCCTCTTCATAGGTTATATTTATCTTTTTGAGGTTGATAGTAGTGTAATCTAAGTAATTAGCAACTGTTTCTTTGTATAATTTTGCACTACTCATTGCCTTCATTCGTTTGTGTTTTCTCACGACATTTTCTCCTCGTTGTATTGTACAAGAGGCAATGAGTATAAGGCAAAATAGGACGCTAATATATTTCAATCTCATAAACTTAGTTGTTTTCTTCAATTTTCTGTTTTAATCGTTTTGTTTCTGGATTTGGCAAAGTAAGTGCTTTTTTCCATTTCTGCATTGCTTTTTCTTTATTCCCTAACTTGAAAAAGATATCCCCATAATGCTCCCACATATCCGCAGAGCCTTCCTCTTTTTCAAGATTTTTAATTGCTTTTTCCATAAAATGCAATGCCTCTTCATATTTTTCTTGCTGATACAAAATCCACGCATAAGTATCTAAGTAAGTAGCATTCTCAGGCTCTTCCTCGATTGTCTTTTTGCTTAATTTTTCGGCTTTGTCAAGTTCTCTATTTTCTAACGATAAAAAATAAGCATAATTATTTAAAATCATAATACTGTTTGGATTTTCGCTAATAAGTTTCTCAAAAAGCTCAAAAGATTGTTCAATTTTCCCATTTTTGTAATACACATCAGCCAAAAGCTCTTGAATCTCTTTTTGAGTTTCTTTTTCTCTTGCATAGAGATAGCCTGTTGTTAAAGCCGACTCTGCTACAAGATATTCCTTCTTTTGAGAGGCAGATAGCCCCTTAAAAATATAGAATAAATGCTCTTGTGGATAATAAGTGACACCTTTTTTTGCCGTTTTATAAAGTGAATCCCATTCTTTCTCAATGTTCTGAATTACACAAAGTTGAGCCAGACCATTATAGTTTGTAGGGTCTATTGACAAGGCTTTCTCTAAGACTGTTTTAGCCTCATTGTTTTTTTTATTTTCTCTATATTCTTGTGCTTTGAATAAGTACCCCACAGCATTTTCAGGATATTTTTCAATTAATAGATTACTGAGTACTGTTCGGTGGTTTTTTACCGTATCAATTTGGAGCAAGCCTACTACCGAATTGATAATTACCTCTTCCTTAATAGTTTGGCTTTTTATTGCATTTTTTAAAGAATTATAGGCTTGAGGATATTCTTTCAAGCCCATATAATGATGGTAGAGCATTATTTCTGCTACGCTACTAATGCTATCTAATTTAGCAATTTTTTCAAACATTTTAGTCGCCTTCTTAGGCTTGTTGTTTTCTTGATAACTTATTGCCAATAGGCTACAATATTCAGAATTTTCAGGGTGGTTTTTTACCAATTTTTGTAATTCTTTGATTCCTTCTTCTTCTCGTCCTGCTTTTTTGTACAATGCTTGTTTTTGTGCTAAGATTTCAAACTTTTTACCATACTCTTTTTCCAATAATGTATAAACCTCTAAGGCTTTATCCCAATTTTCTATTGTTTCAAAGAGCATTGCACTTTTTTGTAGATAAAGTTTATTTTGCTTTTCTAATTTTGCCAAAGTCAAGTAAGTTTCGCCTGCTTGTTGTAGCATTCCTCGTGCCTCAAAAATTTGAGCTAATTGAACCTGATACCAAGAGTTTTGTGGTGCAAGAGCAACAGCCTTGCGACTATTTTTCAATGCCTCATCTAAATCTTTTACTGCAATTGCAATGTTTGCCAATTCATAATGAGCTGTGGCACAGTCTTTTTTTAGAATAATACATTTACTATACAACGAAATTGCCTTTTGAAGATTTCCTTGTGAAAGAGCATTTTTGGCATCAATAAGATAATAATTAACCTCTCGGTTTTGTTTGATTTTTGCTGTTTTTTCTTGTGCAATAGACAATGAAAAACTACTTAAAAATAGTAAACAGTAAATTATTTTATGGAAGTACATAATTTTTATTTTTTCCCAGTATGACCAAAGCCCCCTTCGCCACGGACAGTGTCAGAAAGTTCAGAGGTTTCTTCTATTTCTGCGTGTTCATATTTTGCAATAACCATTTGGCAAATGCGTTCTCCGTGTTCAATTGTTACTGATTCTTTGGAAAGATTTACAACAATTACACCGATTTCTCCACGATAATCTGCATCAATAGTACCAGGGCTATTCAGTAAAGTGATTCCTTGTTTTAATGCCAAACCACTGCGAGGGCGTAGTTGAGCCTCATAGCCTTGTGGCAATTCCATATACAAGCCCGTTGGGATAACAGTGCGTTCCAAAGACCCCAATGTGATAGGTGCTGTCAGATTTGCTCTAATATCCATTCCTGCCGAGCATTCTGTGGCATATTTAGGCATTTCATTGTCTGACTTATTTATAATTTTGATTTTCATAATTTATTTATAGTTTCATATTATGTGCAAAGATAACAAATTCAGAGCTTTAAGCATAGAGAATAGATGTTAAAAAGAGTTAGAAAGCAGTAATTCTTCAATTCTTGTCTATGTTTTTTCGTAACTTTGTAAAAAGTTCTGAAAAAAATGGCACTATTTAGAGATTTACAAAAACCGAGAGGTTTGACACGAAAACCAATTTATTGGAATCCTG
>PDWI01007426.1_pt1 | contig 13321 bp, 10 predicted proteins | sample 1430891 | NCBI WGS metagenome assembly PDWI01 (sample SAMN01162508, study PRJNA174530) | Oral metagenome, whole genome shotgun sequencing project. | biome: Marine environment; feature: Marine mammal; material: Swab sample of the gingival sulcus; isolation source: swab sample of gingival sulcus... | reverse complement strand
ATAAAAATCGTAATTGCAACTATTCTCTTGTTTAGTTTGCTTGCCGTAGCCGGTTCCGACTAAAATAGTTTTGAGATTGCAATTTTTACCCAAATTAATATCGGAAGCTTTATCGCCAATCATATAGGAATTTTTTAGGTCTAAATTATATTTAAGAGCTGCCTTTTCCACCATTTGAGTTTTGGGTTTTCTGCAATTACAATCAATGGCATATTCTTCCATTTTACCATCAAGATGATGGGGACAGAAAAAAGTCTCTGCTATTTTAATTCCTTTTTCTGCTAATTTTTTCTTCATATAAGTATCAAGTTTTAAAAAATCTGCTACAGTATAATACCCTCTGGCTATCCCTGCTTGATTAGTTACTATAATTAGTAAAAAACCTTTGTCCATGAGGTATTTGAGGGCTTCAAAGACAAAATTCTCAAAAACAAAATCTTCTATTTTAAAAAGATAGTTTTTTTCAACATTAATAGTTCCATCTCTATCGAGAAAAATAGCTTTTTTCAAAATATTGTCCTATAATTCTATCATGTCATTATTTAGTTTATTTGCAAGTCCTCGCATTTCCATAGAGTTGTGGTCTAAGATAATCGGGATCTCTCTTTTGAAACGATTTTTTTCTACTCTTCCCAGAACCTTATTAATTAAAGCCTCACTGAAATTATAATTAGAAATATCTAGGATGCTTTTATTGTCGTCAAATTTTAAAGAAAGGATAGTGTCGGCATCTTGATAAGAAAATCCTAGATCTGCTTCATCTGTTTGACCTTCATGAAGGTCTGCAGACGGTTTTTTATCAATAATTGATTGTGGAATATTTAAGTATTTAGCCAGTTCATAAATTTGAGTTTTAAAAAGCATTCCAATTGGATTGATTATGGAAGCCATATCTCCAAAAATAGTACCATAACCCAGTAAAATTTCAGATCTATTGCTAGTTCCTAAGACTAAAGCTTCTTCTTTATTGGCTAAATCAAAAAGTGTTGTCATTCTAATTCTTGCCATAATATTGCCAAGTCTCAAAGGATCAATTTCTCCCGGAATAAATGAAGCCAAGAGGTCAACTACTTCTGTAATATAGATTTGATAAGATTTAATTCCAAATCGTTGGATAAAAATATCAGCATCTTGGATAGAGGATCTAGAACTGGTTTTATAAGGCATTTTAACCGCTATAACATTCTCTTTCCCTAAGGCTTCGATAGCTAAACAACCTGCAACAGCAGAATCAAGTCCCCCGCTTAAACCAAAAATGGCTTTTTTGAATCCTGCTTTTTGAAATTTCTTTTCAAGCATCGCGATTAGCTTTTTTGATACGTTTTCAGCATTAATGTTAAGCATAATATTTCCTTTCTAAGTTTAAATCTTTTAAGCTCCCTTTATAGAAGTATAACTCTATCTTTTTGATTTTCCAATTATAATTATGGATTATTTTCTTTGAGAAAACGGTTAACATAATAAGATGATTTTCTTAACATGTTTTTGTACCATTTAAATCTTACTAATTCTTTTTCTTTTGGGCTTAGCTGCCAATCAATATTCGATTGGTAGAGTTTGGGCATGATCTGGGAGAGCAAAATACCAAGAGAAACCGAAACATTTAAGCTTTCCGTAAAGCCAAACATCGGGATTGTCATAAAGCTATCTGCGGCTTTCATCGCGACTTCACTAAGACCATCTTTTTCTGATCCAAAAACAAAAGCTGCTTTTTCTTCCAAGGGAAAATTGTAAATCGTATTAGCTTCCTCATGGGGAGAAAGACAAATTAATTTATAACCCTCTTGTTTTAATTTTTCAAAACAATCTTGATTAGTTCTTTTATTATGTCTATCATAAATATTTTTTTCAACCCATCCAATAGCTCCGGGGGCATAACCATATTTAATTTTAAAAGTCTTTAAATGTTGAATAATATGAATATTTTGGATTCCAAAGCAATCGCAGTTTCTAATGCAAGCCGTATTATTATGTTGATCTTGTAGATTTTCAAGCACAATTGTAAAATGATTAGTTCGTTTATTTAGAACTTCTTCAGCTTTAGCGATTTTGTTTTCTGAAATATAATTCTTTAAATATTTTGTTAAATTTTTAATTTGCTCTTGATTTAAATTCTTCATTGCTAAGACTCTAATTGATCTAATATTTTTTTTCTCTCTGCAAATTTATATAATTGATCCATTAAAACGATCAATCCTTCATCATACTCTAAGGGTTGCTTTTTGTTTTTCAAATAATCTAAAACATCTCTCAAATTAATTTCTTTGGGATGATTTTCTCCATAAAGATCTTTAAGATCCTGATAAATATTAGGATATTCAGATTTTTCAAGCTCTTTCATAAAAGAATGATAATCAAAAGACTTCTTTTTGTTTTGTAAATGCTTTTCTTTGGAGATAATATAGGCTAGCATCTCTTTTAATCTTGCTTCGTAAGTATGATCTTTTAAAACCCTCGCTCTAGTTTTTTGAGTGATTTCATTTCTACTTTTTTCATCTTTTAAATAATAATCTATTTTATTTTTAAGCTCTTTAATTGAGGAGTAGCTTGCTACTTCATCTGCGGAGAGTAGTTCTTTTAGTAAAATTCTTTTATCAACCAATTGAAAATTTCCCGATAAGGCAATTTCAAAAGTTCTGGGATTGACAAAATCTCCATTAGGATTGATATCTTCTGCAAAAGTAGAAGAATGAAGATTAAGATTAATTTTACTGGCATTAAAAATTTTAACGGCTTCATCAGGGCTGATTCTGCGTCCACCATCTTGAATAATTTCTCCCAGTCTAGATTCTAAATTCCAATCGTTTCCCCAAATTTTAAAATCATAGTTAAGAAGAGAAACAAAAGCTCTTCTCCTATTGTAATATCCCGCCCCAATAAAAGAAAGGTCGGAGCCATATTTTTCTTTTTCTTCTTGGCTGAGCTCTATCTTTTGGTGCTTAGAAATTGAGGCACATACCGGAAGATAGTAAAAATTTCTACATTTGATTTGTTTAAGTTCTCGATAAAAATCTTCTTTTTGGATAATAAAAAAATAATCTACTTCAGGAGCTAAAAATTGCCAGTAGAGCAGAGTTCTAAAATCTTCCACAAACCAATAAGCTGTAACAATATTTCGTTCTCTTAATTGCCTAAGAATTTTTATTGTAAGCGGAGATTGAGCAATGCCAAGGACTAAATCAACTTCTTGATCGAGAGCTTTTGCAAAAACAGATGAAGCAATAAGTTCTGTTAAATTTTGGCGTAAATTTTTTTGAAAAGCTAAAGATTTACTGCTGGTCTCTAAGGTATCCATGGCAGCTTTAAAACTGCTGCTATCATAAACAACGACTTCATGATTTAAATTTCTGAGGGCATCTGAGATATATTCGAGCATTGGTAGAGAGCCTCCATAAAGAGGTCCAACAACTAGAATTTTCAAAGAAATATCATCAGCCTGTAATCCTTTATTCAGGAAATTTTCATAATTTTGCTGTTTAAGATTGTAAAGTATGGGGTGAGGGAAAAGATCATAATCTGTTAAATGAGGCATTTTAAAACTAGGGTCAACAGGAAGCAAATTAACCTGAGCTAGCAAGCTACTAAGATCTATTTTGCTTAAAGATGCTTGCAAAAGATCAAGATCTGCTTCGAGTAAATAAATATTATCATAATGCTTTAAAAACTCTCTAACATGGTAAAAAAGTCCCGTCCCAAGGATAATTAAGGTCTTTGCTCTTTTATTTTTTCCAACAAAATTATTAACGATAGTTTGAGCTTCTTTTTGAGGATTATAAAAAGAGTGGATGGCTTTATTTTCTCTCTTTACACAGAAGTCTCCACTTTTGCTTAAGTCGAACTCCGGCTGCTCGTTAGGAGAGTAATCTTTCAAAAAAGTGGCTACTTTAGGTGCTTTTTTTGCTATTGTTGCTAAGTTATTAATAAAAATACTATTCATTGAAATTTGTACTAGTTGATTCTCTTATTTTGAAACTGCTGAACTAAATTTCAGCTTTTACTTATTTTTGGCAAGTGCATAATTGGTATTTTAAATTTCTCTCAGACTTGCCCATTGTTCGACCTTAGTTAATAATCCTTATCATCATTTAGTGATAGGATTATTTAAAACGGGATGGGGATCTGCTTCAATTTTCTTAAAGATCTTAGTCATATTGGATCTTTAAATTTAAAGAATTTTGAGCAAAATCAAGCTTTTGAAATTTTAATTTCTAATAGAGTAGCCTTAGTAATGGTTTTCGAGGATCTAAAAGATTCTTCATCCTGTTTATTGCTAATAAAGTTTATAAACAAAGAAGCATTTCAAGATTATTTAAGTTGATTAAGCTGAGCTTCAACTTCTCTTATCTTAGCCTCAATTTCCTGCTTTTCTTTTTTTAATCTTTCCAGCTTTTTCTGATGTTCTGCAATTTTCTTTTCAGCCTCAGAAATATTAGCTTTCATATCTTCAACTTTTTGTTTTGAGATTTCAATTTCTTTTTCTTTTTCTGCGATCATACTATCGTAATCATCTTCTGCTAGAGCAGGAATAGTCAGAATTAAAAATAATACAAGGACTAGTTGTTTTAGGTAAGTCATTTTTTATCCTCTTCAAATATAAATTTAAAATATTTTAGTTTTTTTTACAAGCTAGGTTTCAGATTCTTAAGCCATTTTAGAGTTTATGCTCCAAAAGTTGTTTAATCCATCGCTTGTTCGTAACAAATCTTTCCAAGGAATCTCTTTCTAAGAATTAAGCTAAGATTTAGCAGATAATCCCATGGTAGAAATTTCTACGCGATCTTTATAATATAGGGACTAACAGCTTTCAAAGTCAAGTAAAAACATCCAAAAGATGCTAATCGCCGGCAATTTTGCAAGCCGGCTGTATTATTTTTTTAGTAAACTAATTTGTTTTTAGACTGGTCTATTATTTTTTTAGGAGATTTTGCTCTAATTAGCTTCAAGATTTATTTTTAGTTTGACTTAGAAGATCTCTTATATTATACTGCTGGTTTAGATCTGTTTTTTTTGAAAACTGGAGCTTTGAAGGTTATTGAGAAAAATTTAGGAGAAATTTATTTGAAAAGGATCGCTTTATTTTTGCTTTTCTTGCTTTTATCTGCAGTCTGTCCCAGAGTTTATCGACTAAGAAAATATGATCATGTGGAAAAATTTTATCAGAGGATTACTAATGAAACCATAGATCTTTGCCTTAAATATAGGGTTCCTCCTGCGGTAATTTTAGCTATTGCGGGTTATGAATCCGGTTATGGAAATGGCTATATTAGTAGAATTACAGGTAATATTCTTAGTTTGGGTGCAGGAAAGGAAGATAAGGGTTTGAAAAGGCTCTACTTACCTTTAGAAATTAGCAGCGGGAAAGTTTTAATAGATACTTCCCTAGTAAAAGGTTATGCCAAAGATGATATTAAATGGGAATTAAGACCTCCTTCCTATAAAAAAGATTATCGTCCTGATAGCATTGCCGGAACTAATCGAGACATTCTTTATTTCACAGATAATCCTTTGGCAGATAAAGAAGCCAATTTAGAATGTGTTAAAGATTTTGTAAAAAATTGGCTTTCTCATTCCAATAATATGAAAATATTTAGAGAAGCGAGAGTCTTTTTGGATAAAATGGTTGCTATTTATGGAGAAGAAATTCTTTTTGATAGCAATTTTAATAAAGCTTTTATTGATAAAATTGGGGGACGAAAGCAGTCTTTCAATTATAGAAAATCTTGGGTTACTAATGTGAAAATTGTTATGAGAGATGTTGGACTTGTTGAATTGGTAAAAGATATTTGGTATCATAAGAAAAATTTTGAAGTGGCTTGGAAAAGAGAATTTAATTAGATTTATTAAGAATATTTTTTTAAAAAGAAATGCTTTTAGCCAAATTCTTTATTATATTTGTTATTATCTAAAGTTAGAGGAGCTTTAATGCTAAAAAAAATTCAATTTGTTTTATATTTCATTATCTCTCTCTGGGTTGTAGAGGGTCTTGATTTATTATTTCATCTTAATTTAGATAGATTTGGGATTGATCCAAGAACTATTAAAGGTTTAAGAGGGATTATTTTTTCTCCTTTTTTGCATGGGGGATTTAGGCATTTACTGTCTAACACTCTTCCTCTAGCAGTCTTGATGTCAACTCTTTTAATCTTTTATGAAAAAATTGCTTATCAAGTAATAATTTATTCTACTTTACTTGGAGGTTGGTTAGTTTGGGCTCTTGCTAGACCTTCCTATCATATTGGAGCTAGTGGTTTAATTTATAGTTTAGCTTCATTTTTGATAGTTTTCGGAATTTTTACAAGAAAAGTTAAACCGCTGATAATAACAGTGATTGTTTTCTTTTTGTATGGCGGTATTTTTTGGGGAGTATTCCCCATAAAGCCTTGGATTTCTTGGGAAGGTCATCTATTTGGAATGATAGCGGGTGTTATCATTGCCTATGCCTATCGAAATAAAAATTATAAAAAAATAAAATAAACCTAGGGTGAGAATTATGATTAATAAAATATCTGTGGCGATGTTAAAAGATGATCCTAAAGCTGATCATCTAAAAAATGAAATCGAATCTTTTCTTCATATTGATTTGAAAAATAAGCTCAAAATTGTTAAGAATTTCTATTTACAGGGAAATTTAACAGAAGCCTTGCTTAGTAAAATTGCGAAGGATGTTGTGAGCTGTCAAATTAGTGAATCTTATAAAATAAATGAAAAATACTACTTAGATGCTAAGCATGAGTTAGAAATTTCTTTTTTAAAAGGAGTAATGAATCCTGAAACGCAGACTTTAAAGAAAGAGTTGAGCGAACTTGGGATTGAGTATGAGGAAGTAATGATAACTTACAGCTATTATTTCTACGATTCTCTTAAAGAAACAGATCTTCAGCAGATAACAGAAAAAATCCTGATGAATAAGCAAATTGAAGAGGTCGTAAGCGAGCCTTTCACTGATTTATCTATTCATTTAACCACTCATAAGGCAGAGATTATTAAGCTCAGAGAAATGAATGATCAAGAATTAATGGAGCTTTCAAATTATAAGCTATTTTTAACTTTAGAAGAAATGCATGCTATTAAAGATTATTTCACAACGATAGCCAGAGATCCATTTGATGTCGAGCTTGAAACTTTAGCTCAAACTTGGTCGGAGCATTGTTGTCATAAAACTTTTAAGGCAAAATTTATTTTAGACGGAGTCGAGAAAGATTCTTTATTTTCAATGGTTAAAAATGCCGAAAAAGAAATAAATCACCCTGACATTATTTCCAAATTCAAAGATAATGCCGGTATTTTTAAATTTACAGATGATTACGGAATTTGTATCAAAGCTGAAACTCATAATTCTCCAAGTGGACTTGATCCATACGGTGGTGCCATGACCGGAACAGGTGGGGTTTTTAGAGATATTGCAGGAACCGGAAAAGGTGCTAAAAATATTTCTTCTATTGATATTTTCTGTCTTGGTGATATAGATGCTTCTTTTGAAGATCTACCTAGTGGCTCGCTGCATCCAAGAAGAATTTTATCCGGAGTCGTAAACGGGGTACGGGATTATGGCAACAGAATGGGAGTGCCAACCAATAATGGTTCCTTTCATTTTCATCCTGATTTTGGTCCTAAACCGACAGTTCTTGTGGGGGCAGATGGTTTAATTCCTCTCAAATATGCAAGTAAAGATGAGCCTCAAAAAGGAGATTTAGTTGTTTCTTTTGGAGGTAAAACGGGGCGAGATGGGATTCATGGAGCTACTTTTTCATCGGCAGAAATGACAGAAAAGACTTCAACTTTAAATTCCAATGCAGTTCAGATTGGAAATGCAATTGAGGAAAAAAGAGTTTTTGATTGCTTGCTGGAAATCAGAGATCAGGATTTGATTAGAACAATTACAGATTGTGGGGCAGGGGGCTATTCTTCAGCTGTGGGCGAGCTAGCCGAAAAGACCGGTGTGGAGGTTGAACTTAATACTGTTCCTCTAAAATATTCAGGACTTCGACCTTTTGAAATTTGGATTAGTGAATCACAGGAAAGAATGGTTGCTATTATTGAACCTAAGAACTACCAAGCCATTGAGAAAATCGCTAAGAAGTATAATGTTGATTGTTTTGTGCTCGGAACTATTACTGATGATCAGAAGCTAAAAATTTATTATAATGGAGAATTAACTTGTGATCTTGATATGAAGTTTTTGCATGATGGTCAGCCAACTGATAAAATTATAGCTAAAACTTATCAAAAGGAAATAAACCCTGAACCTGAGTTTTATGAAGAAGAAGTTGATTATAATAGTGCTTTAAAAGATATTTTATCTCATCTAAATGTTGCTTCTAAAGAGCCGGTTATCAGGCAATACGATCATGGAGTTCAAGGAACAACTGTTCAAGGTCCTCTCTGCGGCAGGGAAAATGACGGGCCTACAGGTGGAGCAGTTCTAAAACCTTTGCCGGATTCTGATAAAGCTTTAATTTTAGGTCATGGAATTAATCCTCTTTTAAATAGATTAGATTCTTATACAGGATCAGAGTGGGCTTTTTATGAAGCTATTAGTAATGTTGTGGCTCTTGGCGGCGATCCTAGCAGGGTTTTCATGGTGGAAAATTATATTTGGCCAAAACCAACCGAGAAAAATTTGAGCGATCTCTATAACTGTGTAAAAGCTGTTACTGATCTCAGTGTTTATTTTAAAATGCCGATTATTTCCGGTAAAGATTCGCTTTCTTCCACTTATAAAAACAAGGATAAAGTGATCGAAGTTCCTCCTGTGATTTGTATGTCTGCTAGAGCAGTAAGTGATGATTACAATAAAACTATTAGCCCTGATTTTAAGAAAAGTGGCAGTCCAATTTTACTTGTTGGAGATTATCAAGGTGCAGAACTGGGAGGTTCTATTTTTGCTCAAAGATTAGAAAAAATTGGAAATAAGGTTCCTACTATTAAAAAAGAAGTTGCCAAGAAAGTTTACGATCTTATTTATAAGGGAATTACTAACGGAGATATTATCTCTGCTAGTGATGTCAGTGAAGGGGGAGCTATCACCGCTCTTTGTGAGATGGCAATTGGAGCTAAAAAGGGCTTCAATCTAACAATTTCCGATAAAGTAAAAACTCTTTTTGCCGAAGTTCCTGCATCTTTCGTGGTAGAAGTTAAAGATCTTGATGCTGCTGATAGATTAATCGAATCTGAGCTTGCAGTCCAAATTGGAACGACTACTAGTACTCCTCAGATTGTGGTAAACGATTTTAAAATGAATAAAATTATTGATTTGGAGCTAAAAGATATAGCAAAAGTATGGAAGGAACCATTCCAAAAATACTTCTAGAGCGATGATAAGCTGCGTATTTTGTCGTTGGAGTAAATTTTGCGCTGCTCACCTACTATCTGTAGGCTCCGCTACTCAAATTTACTCCGCCTAAAACTACTTGCTTCTAATCACTCTAGCTTTGGGTTGCTTGGTGGTTTGCTTTGTTTTATACAATCGCTCTAAGGTGTTAGTTTATGAGTTACTTGATTGAGGTTTGTTCTCGTTTAAGGTTTGGTTCGGTCACTTACTATTTGTAAGCTTAGTCGCCAAATTTTAAGCAATCCTAGAAACTGCTTGCTTCTAATCACTCTAGCTTGGGGAAAAATTTTGGGTTTGTGTTTTGTTTTATACTTTGCTCTAGGGTGTTAGTTTATGAGTTACTTGATTTTACTGGACGACTCTAGTAATGGTAATTTTGTACTTTGTTGAGATGTCGCTTTGGTTGTGAAATTTTAAGTAATCTTCTTTCGCTTGATTAGTTGGCTTATGAGTTGCTTTATTTTACTGGATGACTCTAGTAATGGGAATTTTGTGTTTTGTTGAGATCTTGTTTTGGTTGTAAATTTTTAAGTAATCTTCTAATCACTCTAGCTTGGGGGAAAATTTTGGGTTTGTGTTTTGTTTTATACTTTGCTCTAGGGTGTTAATTTATGAGTTACTTGATTTTACTGGACGACTCTAGTAATGGTAATTTTGTACTTTGTTGAGATGTCGCTTTGGTTGTGAAATTTTGAGTTGGTGTCATTACAACTTATTCGTGTTGAAAATAAAAAGGCTAGAAATTTTTATCTTAGGGAAGCAATAAAATCTAATTGGAGAGCCAATTAGATAGATAAATAAATTCTTTTGATTATGAAAGATTACTTCTCGGTTAAGATATTATTCGCATTTAAAAATAAATAAGTTGCTAGTGTAGATCTAATATATTCTTAAAGTATAGTTAAAATAATTTTACAAGGAAACAGTATGGATTTATCAGGCTCTAACAATATTCCAAAGAAACAGCTTGCTGTAATTTCAGATGTAGAAAGAGCTTTTAATTTCTTTAAAGAAGGTAAAACAACTGCTTTTCGAAAATTATTTTTAAAATGCCTAAAAAAGTCTAAAAAATTTGAGTTTCAATCTGTTAATAATCATTTGAAGATTAAAGGGTTCATAGAGAAATTAGAGAATAATAAGGCCGAAGACTGGACCGGTTCTTTTGGGCAAAAAGCTTATACTATTTTAAAAATTTATAGTGTTATTAAAAATTATTTTGCAGGATACGATTGCTTAATTGATTTTAGCTGGGAAGAAAAAGTTTTAGAATTTGCTCCTCAGATTTTAGCATCTAAAGATAAGGCTGAATTTCTGGAACTTCTAGCTAAATTGGTTTCTTCATTAGAAGAGAATCATACTTTTATTAGCTATTCTAAGGAGTTTGAAAAAGAGCAGAACTTGGGCTACTTTCCTTTAGATGTCAAGATTATAGCAGGTAGATTTGTTGTTACTAAGGTTTTATCCGAATCTTTACAAGAAAAATTATATCCGGGGCTTGAAATTGTGAAAATTGGAAAGAGAAAGCCCCTCGATATTTATGATGAATTTAAAGATAAATCTTTTCTTTCTAAAGCAGAGAAGCGAGGAAAGTATAAAGCTTATTTAGCTTTAAAAGGAGATTTGGATGAAGAGGTTGAAATATTTTTCTATGATAAATTAAAAGATCTTGAGTTAACTTATACTCTCAGAAGAGAAATCAGAACTAATAATAGCAAAGACCTTTATGAATACCGCAGCTTAGAAGATAATATTCTTTATTTCAATTTTAAGTCTTTTGGAAATATTGATTATGAAAAAATTACAACGCCTTTTGAAGAGGAATTAGCAAAGCATAATTTAAATGATATTAAAGGTATGATTATTGACCTTAGGGAAAATCAAGGTGGGACTTCTATGACTGGCGATAAAATTATTTCTCATTTAACTGAAAATCCTGCAAGGCATTGGCATCAATCAGATGCTAAAAAATTAAAAAAACTGGGAATACCATCTTTTCTTTATTTTATTTTTTCTATAGTTTGTTTTTTTAAGAAAAAGATAAATATTTCATATTCTATCAGTCCCGCAGAAAAAAATATTTTTACAAAGAAAGTGATGGTGTTAATTTCAGGAAAAACCGGTAGTGGTGCGGAGGAATTTGCTGTTACTATTAAAGAAAATAAAATCGGGTCTCTAATTGGAGAGTTTACTTCAGGGGGAACCGGTGGTCCGGCTTTTTATATGCTGCCTGATTATAGCTCTTTAAGAGTCTGTTTGAATCTTGGTGTTTATCAAGATGGCTCCCTTTGGCATGATAGGGGAGTAGAGCCCGATATTGAAATTAAAGATACTATTGAGTCAACTTTAACCGGCAGAGATTTAGTTTTAGAAAAAGCGGTTAATCTGATTGAAGAAAGTTAAGGAGTTTATATGAAGCTTTATGTAAATGGGTTTATGTATTCAGAAGATAAGCAGAAAGTTGTTTTAATAAAAAAGACAAAACCGGCTTGGCAAAAGGGTTTTCTAAATGGTATTGGTGGTAAAATTGAGGCAGGGGAAACTCCTGAAGAAGCAATTATTCGTGAATTTGAAGAGGAAACCGGAGTTAAAACAGAGAAGACTGATTGGAAATTTTTTGCAATTATTAGTAAAGAAGCAGAATATAAGATTTACTTTTTTTTAGCTATTACTGATAAAATGTTTTCAGTTAAAACAGTAGAGGAAGAGGAAGTCGGAATTTATGAAGTTGCTAATCTTCCAAAGCAAAAGCTTCCAAATTTAAATTGGCTAATTCCGCTGAGCCTTGATGAGTATTTAGATTTTAGTGAGCCTATTTTGATTAGGCATTGATTTTAGAAAAATATGGAGTTTATGGAGAATACTAATAAGGAGATATACTATGGATTTATCAGGCTCGAACAAGATTCCAGAGAAACAGCTTGCTGTAATTTCAGATGTAGAAAGAGCTTTTAATTTATTTAAAGAAGGTAAAACAACTGATTTTCGACAATTATTTTTAAAATGCCTAAAAAATTCTCAAAAATTTAGCTATCAATTTGCAAGTTATAATAATCTGAAACAGCTAAGAGAAGGTTTAATCGAAAATAAATCTGAAGACTGGAACGGTTCTTTTGGGCAAAAAGCCTATACTCTTTTGAAGATTTATAATGTCATAAGAACAGATTTTGCGGGATACGACTGCTTAATTGATTTTAGCTGGGAAGAAAAAGTTTTAGAATTTGCTCCTCAGATTTTAGCTTCTAAAGATAAATTTGAGTTGATAGACAATTTGGCTAAATTAGTTTCTTTATTAGAAGAGAATCATACTGCTATTAGCTATTCTAAAGAGTTTAAAAAAGAGCAGAATTTGGGATTTTTTCCCCTAGATGTCAAGATTATAGCAGGTAGATTTGTTATTACTAAGGTTTTATCTGAATCTTTACAGGAAAAATTATATCCGGGGCTTGAAATTGTGAAAATTGGGAAGAGAAAGCCGCTCGATATTTATAATGAATTTAAAGATAAATCTTTTCTTTCTAAAGCAGAGAAACGAGGAAATTATAAAGCTTATTTAGCCCTAAAAGGAGATTTGGATGAAGAACTTGAGCTTGTTTTTTACGATCAACTGAAAGATTTGGAGTTTTCTTATGCTTTAAAAAGAACAACTAGAGAAAATAATAATGCAGACATTTATGAATGCCGGAAATTAGAAAATAATATTCTCTATTTCAATCTTAAATCATTTGGAGATGTTGGAAAAATTATTATTCCATTTGAAGAGGAATTAGCAAAAAATGATTTGAATAAAATTAATGGGATTATTCTTGATATTAGAGAAAATGAAGGAGGAAATTCTTATGTAGGGCAGGTAATTGCTTCTCATTTAATTAAAAAAAGTATTAAGCATAGGTATCAGGCTAAAATAAAAAATTTAAAGAAAATGGGACTTCCTCTTATTCAAAAAATAATTGTTTATTTTATCTCTATTTTTAAAAATAATGTAAATGATAT
>PDWI01007425.1_pt1 | contig 13321 bp, 13 predicted proteins | sample 1430891 | NCBI WGS metagenome assembly PDWI01 (sample SAMN01162508, study PRJNA174530) | Oral metagenome, whole genome shotgun sequencing project. | biome: Marine environment; feature: Marine mammal; material: Swab sample of the gingival sulcus; isolation source: swab sample of gingival sulcus... | reverse complement strand
TTTAGTGGTTGGATTAAACACCAAAAATGTTATAATAGGAAGACACCTAGTTTCAATTGGTACTTTAAATCAAACATTGGTACACCCGCGCGAAGTGTTTAACTGGGCAATTAAAATTAATTGTGCCTCTATTGTGGTCGTGCACAATCACCCAAGTGGTTCGGTTGAACCTAGTCCAGAAGACATTTTATTAACTGAACGCATTATTGAATCAGGTAAAATATTGGGTATTAAAGTACTTGATCACATTATCGTTAGCAACGATAATTACTACAGTTTAAAAGCAAACGGGAAAATGTGAAAGGAGTTCACAACATGGCATTTTTGGGCTTATTTACAAAATATATGGGAATCGACTTAGGTACTGCCAATACCCTTGTCAACGTCAGAGGGAAGGGGATTACGGTTAGAGAACCTTCTGTTGTGGCGATAGATGATTATAGTAAAGAAGTTAAGGCAGTTGGCGAAGAAGCAAAGCGTATGATAGGTCGAACACCTGGTAATATCGTTGCGATTCGACCACTGCGCGATGGTGTTATTGCCGATTTTGACATTACGCATCGCATGTTGAAGTACTTTATGCAAAGAGCTAACCCTGGCAAGTCATTTTTTTCGTCAATTAAATTAATTGTCGGTGTGCCTTCAGGTGTAACCGAAGTTGAAAAAAAAGCGGTTATTGATGCAGCGTTAGCTGCCGGTGCAAAAGAAGCGCTGTTAATCGAAGAGCCTATGGCAGCGGCTATTGGCGCAGGCTTGCCAGTTTCTGAACCGACGGGTAGTATGATCGTTGATATAGGTGGTGGCACAACCGAAATAGCAGTTATCTCACTTGGCGGTATCGTCACGAGCAAATCGATTAGAATTGGTGGTGACGAGCTTGATGAAGCGATTATGAGCTATATTAAAAAAGAGTATAGTTTGATGATTGGCGAGCGAACTGCTGAAGATATCAAAATAAAAATTGGCAGTGCTTATAAATTAGAAAATTTAGAAAAAATTGAAATAACTGGTCGTAACCTAGTAACGGGCTTACCAAAGACATTGATTATAACTTCTGAAGAAATAAGAGGTGCACTCAGTGAACCAGTTGCCACTATATTAGACGGCATTAAGTCGACGCTTGAAAAGACACCGCCTGAATTGTCAGCCGATATAATGATGCATGGCATTGTCTTGGCTGGTGGTGGCGCCTTATTAAAAGGTTTAGATAAACGGGTAGCAGAAGAAACAATGATGCCAGTTCACATTGCCGAAGATGCGCTTGATTGTGTTGCGATTGGTACGGGGCGTGCAGTAGAAGAATACGACACGCTGAAATCTGTTTTTATTTCACTAAAGAAAATGAACTGATTAGGAGTATTAGTTGAACGATCGTCCGATAATTCGCAATTGGATAATTATGATAACGGTCATTTTGTTAGTTATTACAATTGGTGTAACGGTCAATGGCAGAGCGCGCATTACTGCGGTTGAGAACATGTTGGGCAATGTCGTAAGACCGATTCAGACAATATTGACAAATATTTCGACTGGTATTGCAGAATCGACTTATCCAATTAGAAATGTCTTTAATTTATCGCGTGAAAATAAAACGTTAAAGCAAGAACTATTAGAAATGCAACGCAAACTCATTGAGCAAACGCTTTATCGCGAAGAATACGAGGACCTTAAAGATTTAAGAAAAGCACTTAATTACGCTTATCGTAATAATATCAATAACTATATTACAGCCGACGTCATATCTCGTGACGCCGGTAATTGGTATGGCATGTTTGTCGTCAATGTTGGTTCAGAAGATGGCGTCACTGAGAATGCTATGGTTTTTAATGGCAGCGGCTTAATCGGTCAGGTTTTTGAACTGGGGAAAGACTGGGCGAAAGTTTTGACGATTACCGATGTGCGTGGTGCGGTTAGCTTTAGAATTGTCGATGACGTCAGAAATTTTGACGGCGTCGTATCGGGACATTCGACATCACAATTGGCGGGCTATTTGTTTGACCCAGACGGAGAAGTACGCATTGGCGACCAGTTAATTACTAGTGGATTAGGTGTTTATCCAAAGGGCATTGTAATTGGCCAAGTCGTTGGCGTAAAAACCAATGATGAAACGCTACTAAAGCACATTACAGTGCATCCAAGCGTCGATTTTAAGCGGATCGATCGCGTTTTTATCATACCTGAAATAAATGTTATAGAAGAGTAAATAAATGAAATCAATTTATCTAATTGCTATCGCATTAGTGATTGTAATTGTACAAACGACAGTTATGCAATTGTTTAGAATTGTTGGTGTCGTACCCAATTTAATGCTTATTTGGTTGATTATTGCCGCTGTTTTATTTGATAGAATAACAAGTTTTAAAGCGGCTTTTTTTGCTGGTCTATTTACTGATATTTTAATAGGCAAGGGTATTGGCATAAGCATTGCAATCTATATTCCAATTGTCGTTGTGATCGCATCTTTAGAAGAAAAAATATTTAAAGACAATTATATTACACCAGTTATTTTAATTGTCATGTCTACACTTTATTTTAACTTGTTTTACTTGGTTGTTCACTATTTTTCAACTGGTGATTTTGTGTTCTTTCCCAGATTATTTACGATCGTAATTCCCGAAATTATTTATAATTTAGCGATCGGCGTCACATGCTATGTCATGGCATTTCGCATAAGTGCCGGTTATCAAATGAGATAGGAGCGAACTATGTTAAAAATATTTGATCGTCGCTCATTTATATGGCTTTTATTTACCGCATTTTTAATGTTGCTTGGCTTTAGACTTTCACAACTTACTATTATTGAAGGCGAAGCACTGGCGGCGCAGGCTTTAAATACACGCTTAAAAAAAGTAAGTGAAATTGCCAAGCGCGGTGAAATTTATGACCGCAATGGCACATTGCTAGCGGGGAATTTAACTTCTTATACCGTGCAGTTTCTATACGATCAAAATTTTGATATCGAACAGCAAAGAATGGCAATTGATTTATTTACACTCTTAGAAGACGACGGCGAAGTCATCATTGAGATGCCTATTGTTTATCGTGAGGGACACTTTGTTTATCAAACAGATATCGATCGCGAAATGTGGTTGTTAGAAAATGGTTTTGCTGCAAGTACAACAGCTAAAGATGTCTTTAATTATTATCGTAAAAAAGAGCAAATCGATGATGACATCGATAAATATGCTGCCCAAAATATCATGTTAAACAAAGGTATTTTTCTGCCGATTAGGGTTAAGGACATGACTTTTAGTTATGATTATAAAAGGCAACGTTTCTTAGAAGACTATGATATAGCAAAAGACACGACGGCACGTGAAGCAATTTTACAATTAAAAAAACGCTTCTATATTGAAGAAGATTATAGTGATAAAGACCTCTATTATGTTATTCGCCTGAGACATGCCATTGCTCAAAAAGGCTTTTTAAAATACGAGCCGATTCCGGTGGCAAAAAACATATCGAAAAAAACTGCGATACTCATACAAGAACAAAGTATTAAGTATGCCAATATTTCAATTGTGGTCGAACCAGTTCGCTATTATCCATTAGGTCAATTGTCATCGCATATCTTGGGCTATATGGGCAAGATAGCCTCTGAAAAAGAAATGGAAAAATACAATGAAGAAACTGGTTACCGACCGTCAGACTTAGTTGGAAAAATTGGTATTGAAGGCGCTTTTGAGGATCAATTGAAAGGGAAAAACGGACAACACTGGATCGAAGTCAATGCATCGGGCCGCTATATGCGCGATGTCGCCAATACGATTAACGATGCACGCTTTAAAGATTCTGAATCGCAGGCTGGTTCTGATATAGTTTTGACGATTGATATGGAACTACAAGCCAAAGTTAAAGAGTATTTGATGCGCACACTTGAAGCACTTAGTACTGGTGGTGTTCACAAATCGCCCTATGGTGATACCAAGTATAAAAAGGCTTACCCGCATGCCAATACTGGCGCGGTAGTGGTGCAAGATGTACGCTCTGGCGAAATACTGGCGATGGTTAGTTACCCTGATTATGATTTAAATTTATTTGCTAATGGCATTACGCATAAAGACTTTAAAAAATTACAACCGGAAAATTCACGCAACAAATTAGCACCACGACCACTTTATAATATCGCGACTAGAACAGCGGTGCAGCCTGGTTCGACATTTAAAATGGTTACGGCTTTTGCTGCCCTAAAAGCTGGACTTGACCCTTATGCTAAGTATCGTGGTGCCGGTTATATTGCAACGCGTGATAGAAAGACCTTTGGCTGTTGGCTGTGGAATGGCTATCATGGTTCACATGGTCTGCTCAACTTAATGAAGGCAATTGAAGTGTCTTGTAACTACTATTTTTACAGTGTTGGCAATGGCTATGATTATGCCAGAAACGTTAAAATGCCATTTGATGTCGGCTCTGAAAAAATAGTTGAAGCTGCTAAAACTTTTGGTCTCGATCAAGCATCAGGCGTTGAAATAGGTGAAACGGTTGTCGGCGTACCTGACCCCAATCGCAAAATGAATAATAATTTGGCTATTTTAAGGCGTCGCCTTAAAGAAGTTGCCAACGATTATTTTCCGATTGATATAAATGCTGATGAAGATCGCTTAAATGAAGTCATTGATTCTATTTTAGAAATTGGTAGAACCAATGCAACGATATCGCGTACCGATTTATTTATTTTTTTAACCGAAGAATGTGGCATTGTCGACAAGAAAAAAGCCAATGCTTTAACCGATTTAATAAAATTTGACTACTTTAGTCAATTTAATTGGTCAGAGGGGGATACATTTAACTTGGCGATTGGTCAGGGGCAACACAGTTATACACCCGTTCAGATGGCGCGTTATATCAGTGCCGTTGCCAACGGTGGTTATCTATACGATTCAACCCTCGTAAAGACCATTGATGGAGAACCGGTCAATCGTCGTCCCTATAAGTTTATTGATCCCGATGGCCATTTAAAATATATCAGGCAAGGTATGCGTCAGGTTGTAGTAGGCTCGCGTGGTTCGGTAAAATCTTATTTTAGAGGATTCCCGCTTGAAGTGGCTGGTAAAACGGGAACAGCTGAAAAAGATGGTAAAATTCCACCGCCCAATGAAGAAGATTATATTTTAAAATATCTCAAATTACTAGCGCCAGGCATCGATGAAATCAGTTTGCAAAGTGCAACCGATGATGAACTAAAAAGTCGCACCAAAAAAGTTGCTGATTTATATAATATTATCAATACCACAGACAACGAGCAATTGAAAATTAATACTCAGAGAGAAGTCGATAATTTGCTGGCACAGCATTATTTAGACAGGGGCAATGCAATGGTAGCCGCTTTGAAGACACTTTCGGGAAATCGGTTGAGCAGCGATGAGATTAACCGGTTTAAAGAGGACTACGACAACTTTACTTGGTTTGTGTCGTTTGCGCCTTACGAAAATCCCGAAATTGCAGTTGTGGTGTTGATTCCGCAAGGTGGCAGTGGTGGCTATGGTGCTGCTATTGTCAAAGATATTTACGGTTATTATTTTAATTTGCCGACAAATAAAGCAAAATAAACTATTTAAATTGTTTTTTAACTAAAAAAAACACGATAGTTATGGTATACTGGTAAGCGCACGGATTTTGACTAGTTTTTGTGCGCGATATTGTCGTCATGTGGAGGTAGAACGTTAGCGTGAGCTTTGATATAGAATTTAAAGGAACTAAAAATGGCATTATACTGCGTTATAATCCTAAGTTGGATTTTGCGCAATTGCGCAGTCGATTAATTGCTAAATTAGAAGGCGCTAATCGTTTTTTTGAAGGGTCACATATCATCGGCCTAGAGGGGCCAGAGTTAACTGCCGAACAAGAGGCTGAAATAAGTCGTTTAATTCGCGATTTAGGCGGTATGAAAGTATTGACATTAGAAAGTGTTAATCACATTGATGCCTTACAAAAAGCGCAAAACGTTAAGCCTGTTTCTACCAAGCAGCCGACTGCCGAAAAAGTTGAAAGTGAAGTGTTGTACGAATCCGACACGGCCGTTCAACTAAAACCTAAAGTGAACCACAGCCCAGTTATTCATCGTGGCACATTGCGATCGGGTAGCCGAATCGATTCGGATTCAGATATTGTCTTATTGGGCGATGCTAATCCGGGTTCTGAACTGTCGGCGGCGGGACATATTATCGTTATGGGCACCTTGCGTGGGTTGGCGCACGCTGGTAAAAATGGTGATGATAGTTGTTATATCATAGCCTTAAAGCTACAACCGTCGCAAATAAGAATTGGCAATCACATAACGCGCGCACCTGATGATGGTGGCGCTGAACCCGATTATGCAGAGATTGCCTTTGTTAATAATAGTCAAATCATTATAGAACCTTATCGTAAGTAATTGGAGGAAAGAATGGGCGAAGTAATTGTTATCACTTCTGGTAAAGGTGGTGTTGGTAAAACGACGACATCAGCCAACATCGGTACTGGCCTTGCTATGCTGGGCAAAAGCGTCGTTGTTATCGATGCAGATATAGGACTTAGAAATCTCGATGTCGTTATGGGCTTAGAGAATAGAATTGTGTTTGATATTGTCGATGTTGTGCACGAGGTATGTAAGTTGCGTCAAGCGCTAATTAAAGATAAGCGACATGAAAATCTATATTTATTGCCAGCAGCACAGACGAAAGATAAAACAGCTGTCAGCCAGACCCAAATGAAAAAATTGTGTAAAGATTTAAAGGCAAAGTATGATTATGTTATTATCGACTGTCCAGCCGGTATTGAACAGGGATTTAAAAACGCCATTGCCGGTGCTGATAGGGCGATTGTCGTCACTACGCCTGAAGTGTCAGCAGTGCGCGATGCCGATAGAATTATTGGCCTTTTAGAGGCAGCTGAATTGTATTCACCTAAGTTAATTGTCAACCGCTTGCGTATGGATATGGTCAAGCGCGGCGATATGATGAACATAGATGATATGAAAGAAATTTTGGCGATCGACATTATGGGTGTCGTACCTGATGATGAAGTAATCGTCGTGACGACTAACCGTGGTGAGCCAGCTGTTATGTTAGATAAATCACCTGCTGGACAAGCCTATCGCAATATCGTTCGAAGAATCAGCGGTGAAGATGTGCCGTTGATGGACCTCGAAGCAGGTAGTGGCTTTTTGTCAAAGCTTAAAAAGTTTTTTAGTGGTTAGGAGGTTGTCATGTTATTTGATTTTTTTAAATTTTTAAAAGGTGACAGTAGTCCCAGAAATAGCAAAGACATCGCCAAAGATCGCTTAAAAATGGTGTTAGTGCACGACCGTAATGATTGTTCGCCCGAATTTTTGGAAATGGTAAAAGAGGATATTATTAAAGTATTGATGAAACACATGGATATTGACGAAGAACACATTGATGTTCAAATCACGAAAACAGTTGATGATGCCACTGGCAAACCAGCTTTGGTCGCCAATATTCCAATTCTCAATATGAAGCGCAAAAAATCCGATTAAAATTTTACCCTCCTATAACATGGAGGGTTTTTACAGCGAGGAACTATGTTTAAATTAAATCGCATTGTCGACCTTAATTTATTGATCGTCGTTTTATTACTCGTCGCAGTAGGTTTTGTCATGGTGGCAAGTGCCACGCATGTCGACCTTGTCGGTATCAACCGCGAACTGCGCTTTCAAGTCATAAGCTTTGGCTTAGGCTTTTTAATAATGGTCATTTTAATGATCATAGACTATCGCGTATGGGGAAAGTTTTATCTATTGATTTATGCGCTATCAATTGGTGCGCTGTTACTGGTCTATATACCTGGTCTAGGCGAGACACGCAACAATGCCAGAAGTTGGATTAATCTTCGTTTTATGCTGTTTCAGACATCTGAAATTGCCAAAATTGGTTTTATCCTATCATTTGCCAAGTTGTTGTCAATCAAAAAAGGTAAACTTCGTTCGTTGTTAGACATCGTTTTACCACTGCTTTTTATTGCGCCAATTTTGTTTTTGTTAAAAGAACAGCCTGATTTAGGTACGATGCTCGTATTTGTCTTTATTTTTCTAGGCATGATATTTGTCGCTGGTATCGATTTGAAAATAGTTGTATTGTCAGTCATTGGCTTTGTCATTACAATGCCAGTATTGTATTCTTCGCTTGACAACTATGCCAGAAGTCGAATCGATGCTTTTCTCAACCCAAACGACCCCAATCAGCGCGGTTATTGGCAAGTTAAAATGAGTAAAATTACAATTGGCTCGGGTCGTATTTTCGGTCAAGGTTTATTCAAAGGTAGCTTTAGTGCCAATAATTTTTTACCTGTTCAAGAATCTGACTTTATCTTTGCCGTACTGATTGAAGAATTTGGCTTACTTGGCGGTATATTTGTGCTTGGACTCTACTTTTTGTTTTTTACCCGCCTCATTCATATTGCCTTCTTATCAGATGATCAATTTGGCACCAATATTGTAATTGGCGTGCTATTTATGTTCGGTTACCACGTCTTTCAAAATATCGGCATGACAATGGGCATTATGCCAGTAACTGGTGTACCGCTACCTTTTATAAGCTATGGCGGCAGTTCGATGTTGATTAACATGATTAGTATTGGCTTAGTTATGAGTGTTTACTTGCGCAGAAAAGAGAAAAAACAAGAAGATGAAATATAGAGAGATAATAGGTTTAGATATATAAATGAACATAGATAAATTATTAAATCAAGTAGAAAAACCAATGCGCTATATTGGTCATGAAATCAACGCTGTTTACAAAGATTTAGAAACAGTTAAACTGCGCTATTTACACAGTTTTCCCGATGTTTATGACGTCGGCATGTCGCATCTTGGCTCTCATATTTTATACGGTGTCGTCAACGAAGAAGTTGATATTTACTGCGAACGTCTCTATGCGCCGTGGGTTGACATGGAAGAACAAATGCTGCGCTATGATATACCCTTGTTTAGTATCGAGACGCAAACGCCCATCAGACAATTTGATGTTATCGGCTTCACGCTACAATATGAAATGAGCTATACCAATATTATTCATATGTTAAAACTGGGTCGTATTGACCCGGAAAAGACTAAGCGCACCGTCGATGACCCGTTAATTATTGCCGGTGGACCATGTGCATACAACCCAGAACCGCTTGCTGACTTCGTCGACGTTTTTCTAATAGGCGAGGGCGAAGCGTTACTGGTTGATTTTCTTAATTTTGTCAAAGTCAACAAAGATCAATTGTCGCGAGAAGAATTATTAATCGGTGTTGCCCAGTTACCCGGTGTTTACGTGCCACAACTCTATGCGGTCGAATATCATGATGATGGTACAATTGCCTCATTTGAACCAACTGATCCGCGCGTACCGCGTACCATTGTCAAACAAATCGTACGCGATTTAGACAGCGCTTATTATCCACATAAAATGTTGGTGCCGTTTAGCGGTTCAGTCCACAATAGGGCTGTTGTCGAAGTATTTCGTGGTTGTACGGCGGGATGTCGTTTTTGTCAAGCGGGCATGCTGTATCGACCAGTGCGTGAAAAATCAGTTGAAACCATTGTTGAAACGACTTCCAAAATACTAGAGGAAACTGGCTTTGAAGAAGTTGCCTTGTCGAGCTTATCAACACTTGATCACACTGGTATTGAAAGTATAATCGAACAGTTAATTGCAAAATACCAAAATGAAAAAATTGGCATTTCGTTGCCGTCATTAAGACTCGATTCGTTGTCAGTTAAAGTGTTAAGCGATATTCAAAAAGTTAGAAAAACAGGCTTGACCTTTGCACCTGAAGCTGGTACCCAGCGTCTCAGAAATGTCATCAATAAGGGGGTTAGCGAAAGTGATATTTACGACACTTTAGAAAAGGTATTTGCACTTGGTTGGCAGCGCGTTAAACTTTATTTTATTATGGGGCTACCAACAGAAAATGATGACGACATCGCTGGCATTGTCGAGATCGCCAAAAGAGTGAAACAGCTTTACAAGCAAGTTCGCACAACAAAAAAGGCGCTTAGTTTAACGATATCGACATCCGTTTTAGTGCCGAAGGCATTTACACCATTTCAGTGGTTTGGGCAAGAAGGGCTTGAAACGATTAGACAAAAACAACTTCGGTTAAAAGACGCGCTAAAAGCTGTAAAAGTGACCTATAATTACCACGATGCTTATACCAGTCGTATCGAAGGCGTATTTGCTAGAGGTGATCGCCGTTTGGCTAAAGCGCTTTTAATAGCAGAACAAAATGGCTGTAAATACGATGGCTGGGAAGAATTTTTTAGCTATGAAAAATGGCAACAAGCCATAACAGAAGCAGGTTTAAATATTGATTTTTATGCCAATCGAGAACGTCCCATTGATGAAATTTTACCTTGGCAGCATATTGATTGTGGTGTTACAAAACAATTTTTAGCGCGTGAATACGAACGGGCTAAAAGGGCAGAAGTAACCAGTAATTGTCGCGAAAGATGTATTGGTTGTGGTATCAATAGTGGTTTAGTAGGTGGTATTTGTCCATGATTATACGCTTTCATTACAGTAAAACAGGTATGATGAAGTACTTGGGTCATTTAGACCTCATACGTTTTTTTGAACGTGCATTTCGTCGCCTTAAATTGCCATTGGCATTTAGTAAGGGGTTCCATCCGCATCCTAAAATGACGTTTGGAGGCCCGTTATCGGTTGGCGTTTCTAGTGAATATGAAATTATGGAAGTTGAACTAGAAAAAGAAATCGAAGTAAAGCCCTTTATGGATCGCTTTAATGCCTTTGCGCCCGCGGGGATAAGGTTGCTCGATTATAAAATTATCGAAAAATCAACTTCGCTAATGCATGCTGTCTCTTTAATACGCTATCGCGTCGATCTGCCACTGCCTTGTTGTGATTTAGTAAAAGCATTTAACGAAGCAGATTCGATTATATTGCGTAAAAAAAACAAAAAGCATCGCTGGGTAGATAAAGATTTAAAGCCATTTGTGGCTGATATCGTTGACTGTGGTGAAAAAGGTGATGGCCGGCGCTACATCATTTCGATTCATTCATTTGATAGTGGTAGTGCCAAGCCACGTGATGTCATCGCAATATTGTGTCAGTCGACAGCACTCGATATCCATGAGGTCGACATTACGCGAACTGCTTTATTTTTCAGTGATCAGCAAGATTACAAACCACTTTTAGAATTGTAGGTCAACATGCAAACCTTACAGTATCGTCTAGTTTTTAATACGTATCAATTTATCGTCGATCATAAAAAGGTCGTCGATTTTGCCCTGCAAGGCAATACTGAAACCGTTCAATTAGGTGATATATACTTAGCTGAAGTTGAAAAATGCGATGACCAATTTTGTTTTTTAGATATTAAACAATCAGACAAACTATTTATTAGAAATAAAGATATTAAATCGACACTTAATGATTCTGAAATAAAAATAGGCAAGCGCCTTTATGTGCAAGTTAACACAACGCGGCGCGCCGACAAGTGGGCGCGTGCCAGTGGTACAATTAATTTGGCGAGCGCCAATATGGTGTTAACGACTGACCGCAGCGGTTTGTTTATTTCTAAAAAAATAACTGACCAAGCAAAACGAAAGATGCTTCAAACTATATTTTTGCCACTACTAACCAATCAATTTGGCATAATCGTTCGAACGCGTGCTGAGGCAATAGAAAAATCAGAACTATTAAGTGAGGCTAAACAATTAATAAAACAATTCGAAGCGGTAACAGTTTCGCCTTCTGAAATGAACTATAATGCATTGCGTTATCGCACAGAAAATGCGTTGTTCAAGCGCTACGTTGAGCGCGATGTCATTCAGAACCGCTCTAAGCAGGGCATTGCCCTCTATCAACAAATTGATTTACTGGCCTGGCTGAAAGATAATCAGCATCAAATAGTGTACTTACCATCAGGCATCGAGTTGTTCATTGAAGAACTTGAGGCGATGACGGTTATCGATATTGATTCAGCCGCATTTAAATGGCAATCGCAAGCAGACGATTTTAGTTATGCAGTCAATTTAGCTGCACTGTCAGCACTACCAGTAGAACTTGCCAAACGCAAAATTAGTGGCACGGTATTAATCGACTGCCTATCGATGTCTAAAGAGATACAAAAACGCTTTAAAAAAGAGATCAGAACATTACTCAATAATCATCATATCATTTTAAAAGAAATGACAAAAAGTGGCTTACTTGAATTGTCAATTCAAAACAGTCGGCCGTCGATTAAACAAAGTTTTTATAGGCGAGATGACAAGGGGAGCCATTTAAGAGAAGAAGTGTTGATTGATTACTGGCTTGACTACATGATTTACTATCGCCATACCAATCAAAATAAGCAGTTTTATTTTACGGTTAGCCGTGATATTTATTATAAAATGCAATCTGCCCAAGCCGACATAAAACAATTGCTAACTAGGCATGAAATAAGCTTGACACTGTTGCCTTGTGAAGTAGCAGAGGGGGTTATGCAACCATTTCGAAGTGGCATCGATACAATCGCGCTAAATAAGCGTAAAACAATTGACTTTGTAAGCACTCTATGATAGTATTATTATCTGTGAAGCCGCACAAATCAGGTGGAAAATGCATTCGGCATACCTCGGTTTGGCGAGATTAATGAGGAGGTGCACATATGTACGCAATTATTGAAACGGGTGGCAAGCAATATCGCGTTAGCGAAGGCGATGTTTTATCCGTTGAAAAATTACCGGTAGAAGCTGGCGAGACAGTCGATTTTGACAAAGTTGTTGCCGTATCTAGCGATGCAGGCCTAACGGTTGGTACGCCTTATGTTGAGGGCGCAAAAGTTGCTGCATCAGTCGTCAAAAACGGCAAGGCTAAAAAAGTATTGATGATGCGATATAAGCCGAAAAAAGACGTTCGCGTTAAGCGCGGTCATCGTCAACCGTATACACAAGTGAAAATTGAATCAATTACTGTTTAATATGACAACTGCTTACTTATATCGTCAGAACGACCATTACAGTGGGTTTGAAATTGACGGTCATGCTGGTTACAGTGACGATGATGACATCGTCTGTGCGGCCGTATCGATTAGTTCAATTACCGCCTGTAACGCGCTTGAACTACTGCTTGGCATTACGCCCGAGTGTGAAGAAGACGAGGCGCGTGGTTATCTGAAATGTATGTTGTCAAAGGGATTACCTGCTGAATTGCTGGAAAAGTCAGATATTATTATCGGGCAATTCGCAATTGCAATCACCAGTTTGGCAGAATCTTATCCCAAATATGTTAGAGTCTATACAAGGGAGGTGTTGTAAGATGATGACGTTAAATTTGCAATTATTTGCTTCTAAAAAAGGTGTTGGTTCTTCTAAAAACGGACGTGATAGTAA
>PDWI01007423.1_pt1 | contig 13321 bp, 14 predicted proteins | sample 1430891 | NCBI WGS metagenome assembly PDWI01 (sample SAMN01162508, study PRJNA174530) | Oral metagenome, whole genome shotgun sequencing project. | biome: Marine environment; feature: Marine mammal; material: Swab sample of the gingival sulcus; isolation source: swab sample of gingival sulcus... | reverse complement strand
TCATGCCTTTTTTACAAAATATGAACAATGGTGGAGGAACGTGGTTAGCGTTTGGCATCAATAAATCTCAAATATTAGAGAGAAACAAAGGATTACAAGAACTTTCGCTGGAATTGTGGGAATACCTTAATAAAGAATTAGATAAAGCGGTTTCCCAAGGCTGGGTTGTCGATAAGTGAGTTTGCTTGATTTGTGATTTAATTGCTTAATTAAAACTGTAGGGTGCGTTTCACGCACCAAATATGCACAAAATCAGCCTATTAAAATTAGTGGTGCGTGGAACGCACCCTACGGATTATCTCAGATAAACGCCACACTAGCACGCGAGGAGTGATTTATTTCTCCATGCAATAAAAAATCCCTGTTGGCCGTTTGGCTGGCAGGGATTTTTTTGTAGTCTTAAGAGAAACTTGAATCTACTAAACAATTTAAACTTCAGTCGGGTAAGCCAAATTAGCCTCAAAAGACAAACTATCGAAATTGATACGCTGATACTGTCTAAATGTCGCCACAGATATTTCTGATTCAGTCACAACTTTAGGCTCGCTAAGGTTCATGCCGGCTTTGCTTAGTATTTCAGCATATTTATCAAGTGCCAATTTGGCTTTTTCTTTATCATCATTACTACCAACAATACCCAACAAATCAACTGAATAGTGTTCATTATTGGCAGGTTCTATTTCACGATTGGGGTAGATATTGACGTATATGCCGAGTAAAAAGTCATTGGCATTTTTAGCCACCTTTTTCCGTTTGTCTCTCTTATCAGCTTGAGCAATCAATGCGTCAAAAGTAGTCGGCAGAGCTGTTCGTTTGTAGCGTGCGGCTAACCAACTAATGTATTCATTCAGCATTTGCTCAGAAAAGCATCGCTTACACGGCTTTTGTTCTTCAAGCAATGCTTTTTCAAGCTGAATTTTTTCATGCGCCAAGAAACAAACTGCTACTTTTTCTTCGCTATCTGGGGTGTGTAGCTCTGTATGGAGTATTCTCGGATGACGATTATGGCTGTAACGCTTTTCGATTTCTGGTATTTGTCTCGCAATAGATAGCTCAACGACAGGCTCTTGGCTAGAAGCCACATCGCAAGATTGCGAGGCGACAACCAATATAGCATCCTCCAAAGCGTACGGAGTCTCTATCGTGTCACGTAGGTATAACAACGACTCGTCTGTAAGAATACTGCCTTGTTGCCAACCGAGTTCTTCCAATACTGAGCGTTGCATATCTTAAAAAAGTCCCTGCTCCGCAGCCAATGATTGATGCGCTAACCGACGTCCTGCAAAAAGAATTTTTTCACGATCCAAATGCGTAGATTTCAGTAAAGTCAAAATACTGTCATTTCCCAAAACCTTTTCTTTTAACTTTTCGCTTTGAGTAGGCAACTGATTATAGCGCCAATCTTCAGCAATCACAGAAAGTTCAAAAATGCGCTGTCGGTCTTTCTCTTTTTTAATGCCCTGCTTTTCCCAGTTATGCAAGGTTTTTCGAGAAACGCCAACAACCTCAGCAAGTAACTCATCGGTAAGTGCAAATGCGTCTTTGATGGACTGCAATTGATTATTTCGCGTTTGATATTTCACCGAAATGTTAGAGCCACTCACTTGGCTAATGCTTTCTAAATATTGCCTATTATGACCATATGTCGTTCTTACTGCAAAAGGCTTTGCCCCCGAAATAGAGAGTGTAGCCGCTCCTAAAACGAGTAATGTTCTCGGTATCGTATTGTTATAACTCATTGCCATGCCTTCTTCGCTTTATCTGTTGTTATATCCCAAAAAGCCAAGCGATTGCGCTCATGCATCTTAAATAATTTATTCAAAATAATCTCTTTTTCGAAATCCAAGGCTTCTCCCTCTTCATTGGCATCCCACATATGGTCAAAATCTAGTATGATTCTTGAACTTACGTTGTCAGAGGTCAGTGGAATTTTTATCGGGAAATGCTCCGCATCGGCTGGTGAAAGACTATTATTTATTCCATAAACTGAACGAACAAACATAACGCCCTCTGGCGTTTTTAGCAGCGTCTCATTAGTTTGTCTTATTGGCTTACCTGTCGAGTGTAACTCGCTATTATTGTACAGTCTTTCTTCTACAAACTCCTCAGCAAGTCCTTTGCCTTCGATAGCCAAAATGGTGTCGGCATATCTTAGCCCCAGTCTAACAAAAAGGTTAGGATTCACTACTTCAATTAAGGCATCTAGCAAAAAGCCACAAGTTTCTTCAAAACCCTCGAACCGATTGTATTGTTTGGTAATATATAGAAGGCGTGTTTGATTAATAATAACCGCACTAGCGTGGTCGCGCGTAATAAATTCCCAATTGGGTTGTTGACTAACCTGAATACCAGCAGGCGTAACGGCAATGTCTTGACTTTCTGTTTGACGAAATAATGGAAAGCGTTCTCTAAGGATGCCTTGGAGTTTTGGAATGAATTTATCAATATCTAACACGGGCGAAAAGCCGATATCTGCTAAGACAAAAACCAAAGGTTGGTTATGTAATTTCTTAAAGTCACGCATAGCCTACTCATATTTATTGGTTTATAACTAAATCAACCTTGGTCTAACTTAATCTAACCTAAGGTTGCTTGGTTGACTATATTAGCATCAGCAAGTCATTTTGTGTAAATATTTGTGTAATTTTGTGCAGATATGTGTTGCTTAACATTATCCAAAGCATACAACGGCACATTAACTAACCAATCTTGCGCCCTATAGTCGGACATCGAAAACCGCAAGGCGATTGGGGGCTTAAATTTATCGCTGTAAACTTTGAGGCTTTTCGCCTTTAAATTCTCTTCTGCCTTGACTTCAATAGGATATATTTCTTGTTGATGCTGTAGCAAAAAATCGACTTCCGCGGTGCTTTTATCCATTGCCCAATAAAAAGACTGAAACTGCTGAACTTGCAATTGCTGAAACACGTATTGTTCCGTCAAAGCCCCTCTAAACTCGTTGAATAAACGGTTGCCCTCCAACAGGGTTTTAACTTCCAGTTGAGACTTTGCCCCGAGCAAACCAACATCTAAATAAAAGAGTTTAAAAATATTTTCTTGATACACGCTCAAGGGCACATTCGGCTTTTTAATGCGATAGGCAGGGCAAACCAAGCCACAGTCCTTTAGCCATTGTAAAGCCAACTCAATATCCTTAAATCGCGTACCTTTTTTTAGACTAGCGAGCACAAATTTTTTATTTTCTTTAGCGAGTTCGGACGGCACAACCCGCCACAATGCTCGCACTCTCGCAACCAATGTCGGGCTATCAATATGCTTTGAAAAATCTTGCTCATAGGCAATCAGCAAGTTGTTCTGAATGGCGCGTATTTCATCGAAATCTTGCGAATCAACAAAGCATTGTACCGCTTCGGGCATACCGCCCACAAAATAATACTGTTTTAAACGCTCGATATAACGCGTTTTCATGGCGGTGATGAGCACCCAATCTTGGGACGCGAGCAAAGCAACCAATTGTTCATCGCCTACTGCCAATAAAAACTCAATAAACGACATGGGATAAAGCGACAAAAAATCCACTTTACCCACGGGAAAAGACAAATCTTGATGCAAAGCAATACCCAATAATGAGCCAGCCGAAATGATGTAGTATTCGGGCGCGTTTTCGTAAAAATACTTGAGTGTTGTCAAGGCGTTGGGTACTTCTTGAATCTCATCAAAAATTAGCAAGGTGTTGTCGGGTGAAATCGCCACCCCCGTTTCAATCTGTAGCCCCAACAAAATCCGCTCCAAGCTAAAATCGCCCTCAAACAGCGTTTTCATGGCGTTGTTATTGTCAAAATTCACATAAGCGACTTGCTCAAATTCCTTAGCACCAAAGTGTTTCATCAGCCATGTTTTACCGACTTGCCGCGCGCCTTGGATAATCATCGGCTTTCGGTTCTTTTTGTTTTTCCAGTGAATTAAATCGTCAATAATTTGTCGTTGCATGAATACTCCTCATCATTTCTTGCCGTACCAATTGGGCAAAATAGCACTGAATGACACTTTTTCCAAGGAAAAAAAGGAGAATAATACATTTTTTCCTTGGAAAAAGTATTCAATGTTCTTAGGTGTTATCTACTGACACATGGCTAGGTTAACCAACCACGTAGGTGCGATTAGCGTAGCGTAATCGCACAAATATCTATCCAACCAACAAACTAGCATTCATACAATTACGATTTACTAATCGTGCCTACAGTGTGGATTTTTTCAATTGCCGTTTTTAGGAATTAATGGCACTTTTACTACCACTTTTTCGATTTTGAAGAAAGAATTTATGTATTGCTAGCACTGCTGTAAAACAGACAAGCCCAACTGGTTCCGCATCAGCATTCTAGAAAGAGCTATAAAATTGGGACTAAATACCACTGACGGTCTTGAAAAAACACCGATAACACCACATTGTTACGCCTAGTCACGCGTTTTGTCGCGCCTCGCAAGATTCTGTGCGTTGGCAAACACACCGCGCTAACATACTCATTTCACGCCTAACAACTATTGATATAGTAGGAAAACTTATGAAACTTGAACTCAACGAAAAAGAAACCGAAATTTTGGTCGAAATGCTTACCATGGCGGGCTACATAATGACACAGGCCAGCGATCACGCCATTGCTAAGGCCGAAAATATGCACGAACTGATTCAAAAGATTTATTGTCAAGCACAAGCGGAACACATGCCTGATGCATTTGATACCGATGAGGAAAGCCAAATGATTTTCCCCAACACCGAGTTAATGTCTGGCGAAGAAGATAGCCCTCTCTACTTGTTAAAAACGTACAATGAATTTGCTGCTGCTGACGTTTTATCCCAGCAATTGGGCTTGCGCGATGCGGCCAAAACACACGGACTCCCCGATGGACCCGCTGTTGAAGAATTTGACCCTGCCTTCGTTGACGCTTTTGTCAAAAATCAGATGCAGTATCTGGAAGAATTCGCAGAAAATGGTTTTGAAAACGTGCAAGTCACCCGCATCCAACTGACCTAAAATTGATAACGGCACATTTGACTAAAGCCATCAATGTACATCAACAAGCAAATACGTTGTGCATTGCTTGCTTCTCGTTTCGCCAAGCAATAATTGAAATCGCATTGAAATCGCGCCCTAACGGGTTACAATAGTCAGCTACTTGATTTGGGCCTATCAAAATGTCAGACATAAACTCAAAACTATCACAAATCTCAGTGGTTACCGCGCCGCCGCGACCAATGGTCAAGGCGGCCAACCAGCGCCCTGTTAAATTAGAGCGCGGCATCAAACTGCGCGGTAAAGATAAGATTGAACGCGCGCCCGCCAGCATTGAACCCACAACCTCCGAAACACGGCTTGCTAAACCGAATTGGATTCGCGCCAAGTTTCCTGGTGGCAAGGCCGTTCGCGACTTAAAAAGTACACTGCGCGAAAGCAAACTGCACTCAGTGTGCGAGGAAGCCAACTGCCCCAACTTGGGCGAATGCTTTGGCAAAGGTGTAGCAAGCTTTATGATTATGGGCTCTATTTGTACGCGGCGCTGCACTTTTTGCGCGGTGGGTCACGGTCGCCCCAATATTTTAGATGCCGATGAACCCACTAATCTCGCCAAAACCATTGCCAAAATGTCCCTGCGCCACGTGGTTATCACTTCGGTGGATCGCGATGATTTAAAAGATGGTGGGGCGCAACATTTTGTTCGTTGCGTTGATAAAATTCGCTTGCTGGCACCGAAAACCTCGGTAGAAATCCTCACACCTGACTTCCGCGGGCGTGAGGCCTTGGCGCTAGAAACACTGATTCAATCGCCCCCCGATATTTTTAATCACAACTTAGAAACCACTCAGCGCTTGTATTTTGAAGCCCGCCCTGGTTCGGATTATCAAACGTCCCTAGACTTATTGAAAAACTTCAAAGAGGCTTGCCCCGATGTGCCCACCAAGTCTGGTATTATGGTTGGCCTAGGTGAAAGTGACGAAGAGATTTTGCACGTTATGGAAGATATGCGTAAGCACCATGTCAATATGCTTACCATCGGTCAGTATCTGCAACCCAGCAATTATCATATGCCCGTCAAACGCTACGTCTCCCCCGCGCAATTTGCCGAATACGAACGCCTCGGCATCCAGATGGGATTTACGCATGTGGCTTCGGGGCCTTTGGTGCGCTCCTCTTATTTTGCTGACGAACATGCACAAAATGTGTTGTAGCGGAGGCTACAACAGTAGACGCGGTAATAGATGTTGTAACAAAAGGAGAGGGGCGGAAAAATGGTGGATTCACTAAGCCCAAACGCAGTCTATCAGCGCTGTTTAGCACTGTTGTCTCGGCGCGAGTATTCACAAGGCGAGTTGCGACAAAAAATGATTCGACAGGGGGTGGACGAGAATACCATCAAAGCCACACTCAGCCGTTTGCAAGCCGATGGCTATCAATCTGATGCGCGTTTTATTGAGAGCTTCGTCCGTAGCCGCCTCAACAAGCGTCACGGCGGAAAAAAGATTGCCTACGAGCTACAGCAGCGCGGTATCTCTTCCGCGCTTGCCAAGGCAGAAATAGCTAAGCACGACGAGGAACAGTTGGCCAACGCCCAGACCCTAATTGTCCGCAAAGCCCCGCGGGGCGACATCAACACGCTATTCACCGACTTTAAGTTAAAAGAAAAAGTCACTCGCTCGCTAGTCAATAAAGGCTACGATTTCGATACTATTCGCTCGGCTTTTGCTCGTTTGCGGGAGGGGATGTAGTCAATGGCGTTACTGTACTACGTGCTTTCTTCGAACAGCAAGACCTATGGCCTAAACACCAAAGGCTGCTCGAAAGCCGCGCCATCGCTCTGACTCAGTGAGGTCGCAGGCGCGGTACGTTTTTGGGGCATCATCCAAGCCTTTCCCGCGGGCGCAGTATTCCCGCCCGTTAATGTCCCAAAGTCAAAGAGATTCAAATCTAGCAAATGTGAAGGTGCGACATTTGTTAACGCTTTAAATAAACTATTTTTACGATTGGGATAGTCTCTTTCCCATTCACTGAGCATGGCTTTAATGTTTTGCCGCTGTAAATTGTCTTGTGAACCACATAGATTGCAGGGAATGATGGGGAATGCCATCGCCTCTGCATATTTGCTTAGGTCGCGCTCATCGTTGAGCGCCAACGGACGGATGACAACGTGTTTGCCATCGTCGCTACGCAATTTGGGCGGCATGGTTTTTAAGGTGCCACCAAAGAAAATATTTAGGAAAAACGTCTCTAAAATGTCGTCCTTGTGATGACCCAAGGCGATTTTTGTACAGCCGTTTTCTTCGGCACAGCGGTATAAAATGCCGCGGCGCAGGCGCGAGCACAAACTGCACATGGTTTTACCCGCCTCAATTTTATCCGTGACAATGGCATAGGTATCTTCGGTGATAATTTTAAAGGGGACACCCAATTCTCGTAGGAATTGAGGCAAAATATCGGCATCAAACCCCGGTTGCATCTGATTCAGGTTAACCGCGAGTAATTCAAAGTCAACAGGTGCTACTTTTTGCAAGCGAATCAACATGTCAAGCATAACATAAGAGTCCTTTCCACCCGATAAACACACCATAATTTTATCGCCATCAGCAATCATTTGATATTGTTCTATTGCTGTAGCTGTTTGTCTTCTAATTCTTTTTTGTAATTTTTTAAAATTGACACTACTCACAAGTCACCTAATTATTCACCTAGTTGTTACGTTTTAGCGCTTTCTTTTTATTGGCATTCAACCTACAATTACCGCGTTTTTTCACACTAATTGGAGCTCACTCAATATGACATTATCTAGAAACCTTTCATTGGCAAGTATTTTAACATTGGCAACTATAATTCCCAACGCTTACGCCATCCAAGATGGTCAAAGTTTCAAAGCTTGGAAAGGCAAATGCGCCAGCAATGGCGACAAGAAATTTTGCAGTATTAACCAAACGGTTTTGGATGAAAAGAAAAATCCAGTGGTTGATATCTTTATTCGCAAAACAGACGGTAAAAAAGGACACCCTCCCTACGTCGCTCGTATTAAAGTGCCATTGGGTGTCTATTTACCCGCGGGCATGGGGCTTGCCATTGACAAAAAAGGCATTGCGACCCTCCCTTACACTGACTGTGACCCCGCGGGTTGCAATACCACAGTGGTCTTGAGCAAAGAACTTGTTGCGAAACTAAAGAAAGGCAAAGCGCTACAAATTGGCATGATGCTACCTGTGGGCAATGCCCCTAAAGAAGCTGTGTTTTCTGCTTCGCTATCTGGTGTTACTAAGGCGCTTGATGCCTTGTAATTACGGCATCTCGTAATTATTGCACGCTGTCCTGCCAATGTTAGCCGTTAGCTAATTGTTGATAGGCGCAAGGGCATCCCTATAAAATAACCACTCCAAAAAGCCATCTGTTCAGTTTTAGCTAACCGATGGCGCGTTTTTGGAGTGGTTTTTTGCTGTAAAAATTCGTTACCCCCGAGGAGACAAAAAACATGTTACTTAAACTTCGTACTTATCTATTTGTTTTTATTGTGTCAGTATCTATGTTGTTCTATTGGCCAGTCCCTGTGTTATCCAGCCTTTTTTGCTCAGAAAAATGCACTTATGTACTCGCCACCGCGTGGGGGCATTGGGTGGTTTTTTTACTAAAAATTCTCGTTGGCATTGACTATCGCGTTCATGGGCGCGAGAATATCCCCGATAAGCCCTGTGTCGTGCTGTCAAAGCACCAATCCGCGCTGGATATTTTCGTCTTTGTCCCTATTTTTATTCCCCAAACGTGGGTGATGAAACGTGAGTTGTTTCGCATTCCGTGCTTTGGTTGGGTTATGCGCGCAACTAAACCGATTGCCATAGACCGCTCAGCGGGTAGGCAAGCGCTAAAATTCATGCTTGAGGCTGGTATTGAAAAGCTGAAAAAAGGCTTTTGGATAGTTCTCTACCCCGAGGGTACGCGCACCTTGCCCGGCAAAAAGGCCAAGTACAAAGGCGGTGGCGTGATGCTCGCTCAACGCGCGGGTGTAGATGTGGTGCCTGTTGCCCTCAACACGGGGTTGTTTTGGCAGAAGGGTAAGGGGGCGATTAATAGCGGCACAGTAGATATCGTTATCGGTGCGCCCATTAGTACTAAAGACAAGGACATCAAAGCCCTAACTGCCGAAGTTGAGGCGTGGATTGAGGAAAATTCGCTAGCCATTACCCTCAACCACCCGCACTATTTAGCCATGCAAGCTGATAAGCTATCAACCTAGCGCGCGGTCAGTTGCCGATACGTGACGAGAAACTGCTTAACACAACAAATATTTTGTAAGACATTCTATAAAAGAGGAAAAACATGTTTGAACAATCGATGAGCATCGAGGATTTCGATGCTGAACTGCAAAAAGCCATCAGCGATGAAGTCACCCGTCAGGAGCAACACATCGAGCTGATTGCGTCGGAAAACTACACCAGCCCGCGGGTGATGCAAGCGCAAGGCTCGCAACTCACCAACAAATACGCCGAAGGCTACCCCAACAGACGCTATTACGGCGGCTGCGAATACGTGGATGTGGTCGAAGCTTTGGCCATTGAGCGCGTCAAAGAGTTGTTTAACGCCGACTACGCCAACGTGCAACCGCACTCGGGCTCACAAGCTAACGCCGCTGTCTACTTGGCACTACTTAACCCAGGTGACACAGTGCTCGGCATGGACTTAGCGTGTGGAGGACACTTAACCCATGGTTCACCCGTCAATTTCTCGGGGCGCACCTACAACGTTGTGGGCTACGGTATTGATGACGATGGCCACATTGACTACGATGCCTTAGAAAAACAAGCAGAAAGCGTCAAACCCAAGATGATTATTGCTGGCTACTCGGCCTATTCACAAATTTTGGATTTCGAGCGCTTCCGCGCTATTGCTGATAAAGTCGGTGCTTATCTCTTTGTCGATATGGCGCACTTTGCTGGGCTGGTTGCCGCGGGATTGCACCCCAACCCCGTACCCTTTGCTGACGTAGTGACTTCCACCACTCACAAAACCCTACGCGGTCCGCGCGGTGGCATCATCCTAGCCCGCGCTAACAGCGATATTGAGAAAAAGCTCAACTCCGCCGTTTTCCCCGGTATGCAAGGCGGTCCATTAATGCACGTTATTGCCGCCAAGGCCGTTGCCTTCCAAGAGGCATTGTCGGCAGATTTCAAAGACTACCAAAAACAAGTCTTGGTTAACGCCAAAGTTATGGCAGAAACCTTTATTGACCGCGGTGTCAACGTGGTCTCTGGCGGTACGGAAAATCACTTAATGCTAGTTGATTTAATTGATAAAGGCGTAACGGGTAAAGCCGTCGATGCCGCGTTGGGACAAGCCTATATCACCGTCAACAAAAACAGCGTACCCAACGACCCGAAATCACCATTTGTCACTTCGGGCATTCGCGTGGGAACGCCCGCCATCACTACCCGCGGTTTCAAAGAAAAAGAAGCGCGTCAAGTAGCCAATTGGATTTGCGACATTATTGACGATGTCAACAACGATGATTTAATCGTTGAAATTCGCGAAAAAGTCATTGCACTTTGCGAACAGTTTCCCGTTTACAGTAAGGATTTTTAAAATGAATAAAAAAATGAATGTCGAGAGCTTTAACCTCGACCACACTAAAGTGAAAGCTCCCTATTTGCGTCTAGCTGACAAAAAAACGGGAGAGAAAGGCGATGTTATCTTTAAATATGACTTGCGCTTGTGCCAGCCGAATAAAGAACACATGGACATGCCCGCCCTGCACTCTTTGGAGCATCTACTGGCAGAATTAGCCCGCAACCACAGTGACCACGTGCTCGACATCGGCCCTATGGGGTGTCAAACGGGTTTTTATGTGACCTTGATCAATGAAGAGAGCTACGACAACGCCTTGGATTTAATCGAAAACACCTTAAAAGATGTGCTAGTGGCCACCGAAGTCCCCGCCTGCAACGAAGTGCAATGCGGTTGGGCAGCCAGCCACAGCCTAGAGGGTGCCAAAGCCCTAGCGCAAGCGCTGTTGGATAAACGCGCCGAGTGGACACAGGTTTTTGCCTAAATCCGATCTATTTGTAGAGACAGGACGCGTCCTGTCTCTACCCATTAATTTCCCCAAAAAATATCATGACCGATACTGCTCCCATCGCCATTATTGGCGCTATGCCTCAAGAAGTCCAGACGCTGACTGCCCAACTAAAAAACGCCACCACCCTAGCTATGGCTGGTGTCAGCTTACACAGCGGCTTACTCAATGGCCAACCCGTAGTTGTCACCCAATCGGGTATTGGCAAAGTCAACGCCACCATTGCTACCACACTCGTCATTACTTGCTTGGCACCGCGGGCGGTGATCAATACGGGCTCCGCGGGCGGCATTGGTCACGATCTAGCCGTTGGCGACGTGGTTATCGGCGAATCGGTGGCGCATCACGACGTGGATGTCACCGCCTTTGGTTACGCCGTGGGACAAATGGCACAAATGCCTGCTGACTACCCGTGTGACACGAATTTGGTGGCAAAAGCCAGCCAAAGTGCCAAAGCCTTTACGTCGGCCAACATTCACCGCGGACAAATTGTCAGCGGCGACCAATTCATTGCCAGCAGTCAGCGCTTTGCCCATATCCGCCAACATTTCCCACAAGCACTAGCGGTAGAAATGGAAGCCGCCGCCATTGCTCAAACTTGTTACCGCTTTAAGGTTCCCTTTGTCGTTATCCGCGCTATTTCGGATTTGGCGGATGAAGCGGCTAGCGTTTCCTTCGATACGTTTCTTGAACAAGCAGGCAAAGACTCTGCCAACATGGTCATAGACTTATTGCAAACCTACAACACTCACGTATAGCGCCAATCTATCAGGGCACTGACCTTACCTGATTTAAGCGAAGGAAAGGCATCATGAACAACCACCACGAACACAAAGCGCGCTCACCACTGGCCGAAGTGCGCGAAGCACTCAGCGAAGACAATCAGGCCGCCGTCAGCGAAACCCTCAAACAACTGGAAGCGGGAGAGATTGCCCGCACCCTAGAATCTCTGCCCCCCGCGGAACGCGATCAAGTATGGGAGGCGATTCCCGACGATGAGCACGGCGACGTGCTGGCCAATCTCGGCGGCGATGTACTCGATGACGTTATTGAGGAACTGAGTCAATCTGACCTGCTACAATCCGCGCAGCAAATGGATGACGATGACCTCGTTGATTTATTGCAAGAGTTGCCCGAAGAAAAGGCGGTGGAACTCCTGCAGTCCTTTGACAGCGAAGCCCGCGGTAAACTGGTCGAACTGTTAGAATATGACGATGCCACCGCGGGCGGTATGATGAATACCGACAGCATCACCGTGCGTCCTGATACGCGGGTGGGCGCGGTGATTCGCTATTTTCGCCTGTTGGATGAAATTCCCGATGCTACCGTTAAAGTCTTTGTCGTCGACCGCAATGCCCACCTATTGGGCGAAGTGCGTCTGGCCGAACTCATCGTCGCCAAGCGCCGACAGTGTATTAAAGAAATCATGCGCACGACATTTACCGCCTTCCACGTCAATGATGCCGCCATACAAGTCGCCCAGCAATTCCGCGAGAACGACTTGCTGGCTGCCGCGGTAATCAACGATGACAATCAATTAGTCGGGCGCATCACCGTTGACGATGTTATTGACGTTATTCAAGAAGAAGCTGAACGCACGCTATTAAATACCGCGGGTTTGGACGAAGAAGTCGATACCTTTGCCCCCATAAAACAAGCCGCCATCAGCCGCGGTCTGTGGCTGGGCATCAATTTATTGACCGCGCTGTTGGCGGCATCGGTAATTAACGCCTTTGGCGCAACCATCGAAAAAGTCGTGGCTTTAGCGGCGCTTAGCCCACTGGTTGCCAGCATGGGGGGCATTGCGGGTTCACAGTCATTGACCATTATTATCCGCGGGATTGCCTTGGGGCAAATCGAAGGGGCTAACGCCAAAATTTTGCTGGGGCGCGAGTTGCTGATTGGCGTGATTAACGGCATCGTTTGGGGCATTGTCACTGCCGTTATCGCCCTATTGTGGTTCGGCAAATGGCATTTGGCGCTGATTGTCATATCGGCCATCTTTGCCAATCTGTGTATTGCCGCGCTGTCAGGGGTGCTGATTCCGCTGATACTGAAAAGGCTACGCATTGATCCCGCGCTGGCGGGCTCGGTGATTCTCACGACGGTGACCGATGTCGTGGGATTTTTGGTGTTATTGGGCTTGGCTTCGCTGTTTTTATAGAAAGCTTTGAATAACCGCCTGCGCGCCTTAATTTCTGCGTTGCGCGGTGCTCAAAATGCTCATTTACTACGTGTAAACTCCGCTTTTTGCGCGCCGTGCGCC
>PDWI01007421.1_pt1 | contig 13325 bp, 11 predicted proteins | sample 1430891 | NCBI WGS metagenome assembly PDWI01 (sample SAMN01162508, study PRJNA174530) | Oral metagenome, whole genome shotgun sequencing project. | biome: Marine environment; feature: Marine mammal; material: Swab sample of the gingival sulcus; isolation source: swab sample of gingival sulcus... | reverse complement strand
CTCCGATAGCAATACGCAAACGTTCTGCCACCAATAAGATGACTATCGTTACGGCAAGAAAGATAATATCACTGTTACCTAGGCTGGCTTGGTCAACAATCAAAATTTGAGCAGCACTAGAGAGTTGCCAAAATAAGATAAGTTGTACAATAAAGACCAATATCGCTAACAATGTTAGCAATATTAATGTTTTCTTGTAAGGTTTTCCTTGTTCTGTTAACCAACGTATCAGGCGTTTTTGTTCGCTGGGTTTGATTATTTGTCTCATAAGCTATCGGTTCTAAGCATTAGACTGCTCATTATAAGGGTTTACCTAGATATTGTGAACAATCCATTGATTTTTTCTATTACATAGCTAAATAAAAAGAGAAAGGGCAATTTTATGCCCTTTCTCTTTTTATTTATCAAATGTTTTATTCTTCATCGTCACATTGTGATTCCAACCACATTGCATTGATAATTCCAAATGAACAGGCGAGTAACACGCCTAATATCCACGTAAAGTACCACATAATTCCTCCTAGTAAATAGTGTGTGGTTGGTCAAGGTCCGCATTTTTAATACGACCACGCATTACCCAGTATCCCCAGGCTGTGTAAGTTAGGATAATTGGCACAAAAAAGCATGCAACAAAGAACATCACCTTTAATGTCAGATGGCTTGATGTTGCATCCCACATTGTCAAACTAGCATTTAACATTGTATTACTTGGCATCAAAAATGGGAACATCGCCGTTGCCGCTGTCAAGATAATGCCCGACATAGACAAGCTTGAACTAACAAATGCCCAACCACCACGATTAAATTTTGAGAACAATGCAGATAACAAACCAGCACCAATACCCACAGCAGGAATCGCATAAAGTACAGGGTAGTTGTTGTAATTATTCAACCAAGCACCTGATTCTCTGGCAACTGACTTAGTCAAAGGATTAGACACTGCATTTTCAGCAATTGTTGAAGTTAACACATAGCCATCTAGGAATATTACCCAAACACCAGCTAACACAAATGCCCCCACAGAAATCAAGGAGAATCTTACCCCCCACTGTCTCGCACGCTCGTGCACAAAGCCATCGGTTTTCATTTGCAACCAATTACAACCATGGTTCAAAATCATCGTCAATGATACCACTCCAGAAAGCAAGGCAAATGGACGCAACAAACCAAAGAAACTGCCTGTGTAAGTCGCCTTAGCAGTACTATCAAATTCAAAAGGTACACCAAGTAATAAATTACCAAATGCCACCCCAAAAATCAGTGATGGTACAAAGCCACTAGCAAAAATCGCCCAATCCCAACGAGTACGCCATTTTTCATCGGGCAACTTGCTACGGTAGTCAAAACCCAGTGGACGCATCCACAAAGCAGCTAACACAGCAAATAAAGCAAAATAAAACCCAGAAAAAGCCGTGGCGTAAATAATTGGCCAAGCAGCAAAAATTGCTCCACCTGCGGTAATAAACCAAACTTGGTTACCATCCCAGTGTGGACCAATCGTATTTAGCATCACACGTCTTTCTTGATCATTGCGTCCTAAAAAAGTCAACAATGCCCCAACACCAAGATCAAAACCGTCAGTAATCACAAAACCAATGAGTAGGACACAAACCAATACCCACCAAATAATACGCAAGTTATCGTATTCTAATAACATACTTAACGTGTTCATACTTCGACTCCTTCCAAATTATTTTTGTCTTGTTCTAATTGTTTGGCATAACTACTAGGTCCTGCTTTGGCAAATTTCTTCATTAACTTAAATGCGACAAAAAACATTACAGCGTAGAAGATGGTGTAGCCAACTAAAGTCAAAACAATATCAGTAATGGTTAAATTTGATGCCGCCACGTGAACAGGAAGTACTTCAGCAATTGACCAAGGTTGACGACCAAATTCAGCCACGAACCACCCAGTTTCACAAGCAATCCAAGGCAGTGGAAGGGCAAATAAGGCAAATTTGAGCAACCAACGTGGCTTCTCTATGTTATGACACATGCTGTATCGGAATGCCAAAATAAAGAGTAAGAGCATAGTGAATCCAGAGCCGACCATAACCCTAAATGACCAGAATAATGAACCTGTATGCGGGGGCATACTATAATTAGCCGCCTTATCAAGTGCTTCAGCGCTTGGATTAATTAAATCTTTGCTAAATGGCTCAAGCAACATACCATAACCAAGGTTCTCTTTATTAGCCTCAAAAATCACTTTTTCTGCATCAGTTGCACTGCCATCACGCATTTTTCCAACTAAGGAATAAGCTTTCGCCCCTGCTTTAATTTTCTCACGGTTCTCGCTACGAATCTCGTTCAGCCCTTTCACTTCTTCATCTAATGAACGTGTTGCAATAATACCCATTACCGCAGGAATTTGAATAGCATAATCTACTTTACGAGTTTCGTCATTTGGGATACCAACAACAGTAAATGATGCTGGTGCTTCTTCGGTATGATATTCGGCTTCAATGGCAGCAAGTTTAGCTTTTTGTATTTCACCTGCCTCATAACCACTTTCATCACCAAGGATAATAACAGAAATACACGATGCTAAACCAAAGGCAGCAGCAATTGCAAATGAACGAGTTGCAAAGGTAATATCTTTTTTCTTCAATAGATAATAACTAGAAATTGCTAAGACAAATATCGAACCAGTGACATAACCTGCTGAGACAGTGTGGACAAATTTTACCTGTGCGACAGGGTTGAAAATCAAATCTGAAAAACTCGCCATTTCCATACGCATGGTTTCGTAATTAAACTTAGAACCGACAGGATTTTGCATCCAACCATTAGCGATTAAAATCCATAATGCTGAGAAGTTAGAACCAAATGCTACAAGCCACGTGGTCATCAAATGCTTAACTTTTGACATTTTATCCCAACCAAAGAAGAATAAACCAACAAAGGTAGATTCAAGGAAAAATGCCATCAATCCTTCAATAGCTAATGGTGCACCAAAAATATCCCCCACATAGTGCGAATAATACGACCAGTTCATACCAAATTGGAACTCCATCGTAAGACCAGTTGCCACACCGATAGCAAAGTTAATCCCAAAGAGTTTTCCCCAGAATTTCGTCATATCTTTGTACACTTGCTTACCTGTCATTACATAAACTGACTCCATAATCGCCAGTAAAAAGGTCATCCCAAGTGTGAGTGGCACAAACATAAAATGATAGAGTGCTGTCAAGGCAAATTGCCACCTTGAAAGCTCAACGACTGTTTCGTTCATTTTAAACCTCCATTTTGTAGTATATTAGCAAATACTAATATACGCCAATAAAGGAAAATTGTCTAGAACTTTTTGGTTACAAATAGCTTTTTTTATAACACCCTACAATTATTGAATTAAAAATAGCAAAAAGCATTAATTACAGATTGTTTTAACATATTTTTTATAACTAATCTCGTTACGCTGTTCACTTGCAATTTTATCATCGAGAAGTAAAAGATAGATCTTTTGCTTTACTATCAATATTTCAGACTATCACTTAATGTTTTAAGTTATTGAGGTGCTATCTCCCCCCCCTTTTTTAATGAAAAAAGAGGGGATAGATTCAAGCTATCGGTATTTATTCGGTATTTATATTACTATCAAAAACTGATACAGATTACTTCAGATTCCGTAAATAGACATCAGCATCAAGTGCCGCCATACAGCCCGCCCCTGCCGAAGTTATGGCTTGGCGATAAACTTGGTCAGTAACATCACCTGCGGCAAAGACACCTTCAACACTGGTTTGTGTTGCGTTTTGCTGTTGCCCTGATTGAACTTTCAAATACCCATTATCCATTTCAAGTTGTCCTTGGAAAATATCGGTATTTGGTTTGTGACCGATAGCGATAAAGACACCGTCCACTGTTATTTCTTGGCAGTCATCGGTCTTGGTTGATTTAATTCTTGCCCCAGTCACACCCATTTTATCACCCAAAACTTCATCAAGCGTGCTATCGAGTAACAACTCAATTTTACCTTCTTCGACTTTTTCCATTAAGTGATCAACCATAATAGCTTCAGCGCGGAAAGTATCACGACGATGTACTAAATAAACTTTGCTGGCAATATTTGAGAGATAAAGTGCTTCTTCAACCGCCGTATTTCCCCCACCGATAACCGCCACAGGTTTTTCACGATAGAAAAATCCATCACAGGTCGCACAGGCAGAAACGCCCCTGCCCTTAAATGCCTCTTCAGACGGCAAACCTAAATATTTTGCACTCGCACCCGTAGCAATAATCAAGGCATCGCAAGTGTAAGTTTCATTGCCTTTTAGTGTAAACGGACGGTTGTCCAAATCCACTTGGACAATGTGGTCATTGATAATCTCGGTATTAAAACGCTCAGCGTGAGCTTTCATTCGTTCAACCAAAGCCGTGCCATCCACGCCATCAGTATCGCCTGGCCAGTTATCCACTTCCGTTGTTGTCGTTAATTGCCCACCAGGCTGCATACCACTGATAACAACAGGATTGTTATTGGCACGTGCAGCGTAAATTGCCGCAGAATATCCCGCAGGACCAGAACCTAAAATAATTAATTTGTGATGTGTTTTGCTCATAGTTTTACCTTATCTAATACGTATTGATTGTCAATTATTATAGTTTAACAAAACATCAGGGCTAAAACTAATGGAAAAATAGTGATGATTAAAGTAGAATACGTCAGATTTTCAAAATTTTTTATAAATAAAGAGGTTTTACTATGGCAGGTCACAGTAAGTGGGCAAATATTAAACACAAAAAAGCAAAAGAAGATGCAAAACGTGGAAAAGTTTTCACTCGTCTGATTCGTGAATTAACCGTTGCCGCTAGAAATGGTGGTTCAGACCCTGATATGAACCCTCGTTTACGTTTGGCAGTATCAAAGGCACAAGCAGCCAATATGCCAAAAGACACCCTTGAACGTGCGGTCAAACGTGGTGCAGGTGAGTTAGAAGGGCAAGTGCTAAACGAAATTCGTTACGAAGGCTATGGTCCTGGTGGTGTTGCTGTTATGGTTGATTGTTTATCAGATAACAAAAACCGCACCGTTGGCGAAGTGCGTCACGCCTTCACCAAATGTGGTGGAAACTTAGGCACCTCAGGCTCAGTTGCTTTCCAATTTAGCGAAGTTGGCGTACTAACTTATGAAAATGGCGATGAAGATGCCATTATGGAAGCCGCCTTGGAAGCAGGTGCTGATGATGTGGTTGCCGAAGATGGTATCATTGAGGTTATCACCACACCAAAAGCCTACACCGATGTCTATGATGCAATGGTTGCTGCTGGTTTTGAACCAAATGAGTCAGAAGTTACGCAACGTGCGGATAACCTAGCACCAGTGTCAGCCGAAGAGGCAACACAATTAATGCGTTTATTGGATATGTTAGAAGAATTAGATGATACCCAAACGGTGTCAACCAACGCTGATTTCCCCGAAGATTTCGAGGGCTAATCACATTCCACTAGCCAAATAATAAAATAGATAATAAATAGCCAATAAATAGTCAAAAAAACAGATAATACATCATCATATTATCATCTCAAATACCGATAGCTTCCTTATGCTATAAAGAAGCTATCGGTATTTGAACTTACAAAAACAACAATAAATAGAATAAATACAATACAATTAAATGAAGACTAAAACAACACACAACCCTCTTTGGGGGGCAACTTGGATGATGCTGGCAGGTGCTGGATTTGCTTGCGTCAATACCGTTTTACAATATTTGGGCATGAAACTGGGACTGGCATCAACGCTGGCAACCTTTTTACAATACAGCGTTGCCTTATTGGTTATGCTACCCTTTTTACGCGTCGAGGGACTTCGCACCGCTTTTCAATCTGAGAACAAAGTCGCCCATATTACACGAATTGTCGTCTCAGTAATCGGTGTTCAGTTATGGACGTATGCCTTGGCACACGTGCCGATTTGGCAGGGCATTGCGTTACTCATGACCTCGCCGTTATTTGCCACAATTGGTTCGGCTTTATTTTTACGAGAGGGCATTAGTCCTGCACGTTGGGCGGCAACTTTTACTGGATTTATCGGGGCAATGATTATTTTAGCCCCTTGGTCAGATGAGTTTAGTTACTATTCGTTATTGCCTATCGGTGCCGCATTTTTCTGGTCACTAGCATCACTGCTAACCAAACATTCATCAAACCATAATGATAGCCCTGAAACGATTGTGGCTTATTTATTAGTGTTGATGTTCCCGATACACTTAATCTTCTTCCTTACCGCTGATTTAGCCACTGGCTTTGTGGTGCCAACTGGCGGAATGCTGTGGGCATTGGTTATCGGTGCGGGGGCTTTGACCGCCTTTGCCCAGTGGGCAATTGCTAAGGCTTATTCCGTTGCCGACGCGTCTTATGTACAACCATTTGACCACGCCAAATTACCGCTAAATGTTTTGGCTGGCTTTATTGTCTTTGGTTATGTACCACCTGGGCAGTTATGGCTGGGGTCACTAATCATTATTGCCTCAGTGACATTTATTACGCATTACGAACAAAAAAGACAGAAAAAGCTAAAAAATCAATTGGCTTAATTTGCACATTGAAACAGTAACGCTAATTTAATCGGCTTTACTGTTTCTTAGTTTCTTTATCAAGCTATCGGTATTTGGCTTTACACCCTGCCAAATTTCAAAGGATTTTGCCGCTTGTTCAATTAACATCCCCAAGCCATCGGTAACAGCTGCCCCATTGGCTTTGGCGAATTGTAGAAATGCCGTTAGTTCTACCCCATACATCATATCGTAGGCAAATGCCTCATCAGCAAAAATACGACTCGGCAAATTCAACATCTGCCCCGACAATGCCACCGAGGTCGCATTAATAATGACATCAAACGTTTTATTATCTAGGTCATCAAAACCACATGCATCGATAGTCTGTTGATTATTCAAACAATCAGAAAAATATTCGGCAAGGGTTTGGGCTTTTCCCACCGTACGATTGACTATCGTAATCGATTTTGGGTATTGTTCGGCTATCGGTAAAATCACGCCTTTTGAAGCACCACCCGCCCCAATAAGCAAGATTTTTTTATCCGTTAATGATTGTTGATGATTGGCAACAATATCCGTTACTAAACCGATACCGTCAGTATTATCACCTATGACTTTACCGTTTGCTTGAAAAAGCGTATTAACAGCCCCTGATAATCTCGCCCTATCGGTTAAATCATCAGCGAACAGTAAGGCATCTTCTTTAAATGGTACAGTGACGTTGGCACCGATACCGCCATCGGTAAAAAATTGTTCGGCAAATTGATTAAACTGCCCTATTTCTGCCAATATCTTTGCATACGACAATTCAATGTCACATTGTTTGGCAAAGGCTTGGTGAATTTCTGGGGATTTTGAATGGGCAATCGGGTTGCCAAAAACTGCAAATTTTTTCATCAGTCTATTGTATTTAACTAAATGCGAATAGCAAGTGCAAAGTCAAATACTAAACCGATAGCTTGTTGTTTCAAATACCGATAGCTTGTTTTTCAATATCAGAATAGGCAAGGGGCTTGCTAAAAATAGTGCAGTTTAGACGAAAATTGCCATTGCCAAATTGGAGTTTACATCAAGCCAATGAAATAGTTGGGAGTATTTGCCAATGGTGATTTCCGTTCAAAATGTGCATTTTAGGACGCCCGACTAACTATTTTGCAAATCAGCTAACAAATCAGCTTGGTATTCTTGGGTGAGTGGTGTAATGACTTGTTCCAAATCGCCTTCCATAATTTCTGATAATTTGTACAACGTCAGATTGATGCGGTGATCGGTGACTCGTCCTTGGGAATAATTGTAGGTGCGAATACGGTCACTGCGGTCGCCTGTGCCGACGAGGTCACGACGCATTTCGGTTTGCTCGGCTTGTTGTTTGGCTTTTTCGGCATCGAGTAATTTGGCTTGTAATAAACTCATCGCTCGGGCTTTGTTTTTGTGCTGTGAACGCTCGTCTTGACATTCCACCACGACACCTGTTGGCAAGTGCGTGATACGAATGGCAGAGTCGGTTTTATTGACGTGTTGCCCCCCTGCCCCTGACGCTCTGAATGTATCAATGCGTAAATCGGCTGGGCTGATATCATAAGCATCGACCAACTCGACTTCTGGCATAATGGCAACGGTCGCAGCTGAGGTGTGAACTCGTCCTTGTGATTCAGTTTCTGGTACACGTTGTACACGATGTGCCCCTGATTCAAACTTTAATTTTGAATAGGCACCGTTACCGATAACTCGCGTGATGAGTTTATTATAACCACCGTGTTCAGCTCGGCTTTCTGATAGCACTTCTATTTGCCAACGCATACGCTCAGCGTATTTGCTGTACATTCTAAATAAATCACCAGCAAAAATGCCTGCCTCATCACCACCTGCACCCGCACGAATTTCTAAAAAGACGTTATTGTCGTCATTGGGGTCTTTGGGCAGTAATAACACTTGTAATTCATCATTTAGTCGCTCGACCGTTTCATTAGCCTCTGCTAATTCCATTTCCGCAAGCTCTTTTAATTCATCATCGCCACTGGCTAACATTTCATTAACTTCTGCAATCGTTTCTTGGGCTTGCTGATATTCACTGTATGTTTTCTGTACAGGTTCTAATGTCGCGTATTCCTTTGATAAGTCTCTGAATTTATTTTGGTCGCTGATAATATCAGGATCGGAAAGTAAACTGCTGACTTCTTCGTAGCGTTCGCTTAAATTCTCTAATTTTTTTATTAGGCTATCGTTAATCATCGTATCTTATGTGCTAAATTTGGTTAAGTCGTCACACCGATAAGCAAGCTATCGGTGTTGCGTAAAATAATGTGGATATTATAAAGAATAAATTAGAAAAAGCGAGAAGGCTCGCTAATCAAAATGATAAATTGATTTAATGGTGTCAAGCAACTCAATTTGCCCTTTTTCACTGGCTTGGCGAATGAGTAAGCTCGGCTGATGGGTGAGTTTTTTCGTCAAACGTGTTGCCAGTTCATTGATGACTTGGCTTGGGTCATCGCCTTTGAGTAGGCGTTTCATTGCTTGTTGGGTTAATTTTTCTTTTTCTGCTTGGGCAAACTCGTGGACATTTTTCAGCAAATGATGATGTTGTCGCAATTGCAACCATTCATTAAAATGACGGTTATAATCGTCAATGAGGGCTTCGGCTTGTTGGGCAGCTTGTTCACGAATCGATTGATTTCTATCGATAATATTTTGTAAATCATCAACAGAAAAAACATAGCAGTTACTTAATTTACTGATATTCGGGTCAATGTCACGTGGCACAGCTAAATCCAACAACAATTGCATACGTTGTTTACGTTGCTTTTGGGCGACCGATAGCGTACTATGCGTAACTGTATAATTACCACGCCCTGTCGCACTAATGATAATATCGGCTTCATGAATATGCTGTTCTAGCTGTTCCAATGGCATCGCATAACCACCTAATTCAACGGCTAAATTTTGGGCCTTTGAAAGGGTTCGGTTAGCAATTAATAATTTACCAATGCCTTTTTTCTTTAAAGTTTTGGCGGCTAATTCACCTGTCTGCCCTGCACCGATAACTAGTGCTGTGAGATTTTGATAATCATCAAAAAATTGCTCACTTAATTTGATTGACGCATAAGCAATCGAAATTGAATTTTCGCCAAGCTTTGTGTTGCTACGAATATTTTTTGCCACATAAAAGGCCTCTTGAAACAATCGGTTCAGGGTTTGTTTAACACCGTTTTGCTCAATTGAAGTTTGATAGGCAGCTTTAATCTGTCCTAAAATTTGTGGCTCACCCAAGGCAATGGAATCCAATCCAGTAGCAACTCGGAAAAGATGGCGTGATGCCTGTTCATTATGATATAAATAAGAATGTGCTTTTAAGTCAGGTAATGCCACCTGACGAGAATCAGCTATCCACTCATAAAGACGTTGCGGACGCTCAACTTCGGCGAGATATAACTCAGTACGATTACAAGTGGATAGCATCACGACTTCTTCTGCCAACTGCTCACTTCGGATATTTTTTATTGCCGCAGGCACATCTTCGAGAGAAAAGCTCACCTTCTCCCGCATTGCCAATGATGCTGTTTGATGATTCACGCCTAGTGTGAGTATTGACATTGTTGCCCTAATTTAATTATATTAATGTGTCTTTTTTGTTATGATAGTCGTTTATTATAACAATCTTTTGGCAAAAACCCATAGCAAAAAGTGACTCTAATACTAGGAATTAATAAATGAAAATCAATCGCATAACTACCATTCTACTTTCTGTTGGGCTTTTTTTCTTACCAGCTATCGCTATCGGTAAGGACAAAACACTCATTCAATGGGACGATAACAGCCAAGCCGTGTATGATTTGTTAGTTGCTGAATTGCAAAATGCTGATGCTAATTATGAAAGCTCTGCTGATACCTTAGTTAAATTTGCAAAAAAACAAAAAGATGACCGCTTATTTACCAAAGCTTTTCGCTCCTTATTACAAACCGAACGCTATGACGATGCGGTTGATTTGATGAAAGCGTGGAAAAAAAACACAAAACTGTCAGTTGATGAACTCTATGTGCTGGCATTAGCACTTGATAAACAAACCGATAAAGCACTATCGGTTATTAAAGAAAATACGACTGATACCGATACTGGTGAACCCGATGATAATAAACTCGTCGGCTATATCCAAATTTTAATGGAAAACTGGTATCACCCAGAAAGCCTAACTGTGATTAAAGAATTATATAAAATCTACCCTGATAGTAATGCTGTTGGACGTGCTTATACTCAATTAGCCACATTGTATGGAGAAATTGACCAAGCTATTGAAGTCATTGATAAACGTTTATTCAAAACACCCACCAATATTACTTTTTTACAAGTAAAGTCAGACATTTACCGCTATGACTTGCAATTAAAAAAAGCTGAAAAAGTTTGGACAGATAGCCTCAATGATTATCCAAAAAATGATGATATTCGTTTGGCATACGCCCAATTTTTATATAATAAATATGATTTTCAAGCCGCCAGCAAACAGTTAAAACAAATTTCTGCCAATGATAATTTTGTCCAACAAGTGTTATCAATGAAAGTTGCCGTACAACTAGGAAAATATCAAGACGGCAATAAAGCTTTTCAGTGGAACACCCTAGAAACGACCGATACCGATAAGGCACATTATTATTACGGCGATGTGTTGTTAGAGAAAAAACAGTATGATTTAGCATTAAAACAGTTTGAACAAGTTGATAAAAACAGCGATTTTTATTTATCTGCAGCGCTTAAAATTGGACAAATTTATTATGCCCAAAGTGACAATACCGATAAGGCTGACAAATGGTTTGCCGAATTACAAAACAAATATCACTTTGACAACGCAGACCTCGTCAGAGAAAAAGCCAACGCACTGGATAAAGCCGATAAGAAAAAACAAGGCTATCGGTTGCTGACTGAATACCTAAACAAAAACCCCAAAGACGAAGATATTCGTTATATGCGTTCTTTATTTGCTGCTGAATTGTTTATGCAAGATAAAGCAATAGCGGACCTAAAACGATTACACACAACATCACCTGATAATCTTGATTTTCAAAATGCGCTAGGTTATACGCTACTGACAAGCGATAAACGTGATACCGATGACCTTGACGAAGCAACAACTCTCATCAAAAAATCGTTATTCCAAAACCCAATGAGTCCTGCCACCGCCGATAGCATGGGCTGGTCGAAATATCTCTATAAAAAATATAGTGATGCTCTCCCCTATTTTCGTTTTGCTTACCGTAAATATTTAGACGGCGAGGTTATCGGTCACTACATCATGGTATTAATGGCAAATGACCAAGAAAAATTGGCTAAAAAACTCTATCGATTAGAAATGCAGTACGAACCTAATCGTAAAAAAATTAAGCAAATCACGCAAAGTATCAAACAGGAATTATCAGAATGAAAACAATAACACCTATAAAAAACAAAATATTATACACCACTGTTATCGCAAGCACCTTATGTTTACAGGCTTGTGTTAGCACCGATAGCGTATCGGTCCAGGAAAAACCAGCTGACAGTTGGGAGCTAACAGGAAAAATCGGTATGATGTACCCAGAGGCAAATTGCCTTGGCGATAGTTGTAAAATGCGTAGTGACCAAGGTGGTATTAAATGGACACAAGATCAACAGCATTATCACATTGTCTTAAACGACCCATTCGGTAGAGCCGTTTTACAAATCTCAGGCAATGACCAGCAATTAAAAGCAGCTTCCCCAGGACAACAGCCAATGGTTGGTACACCAGAAGAATTTGCACAATTACTGACTGATGGTAAAGCCAAAAATAAATTACTAGCAAACCTCACACCAAGAGATCTAAGTTATTGGATAACAGGTCGCCCAAACCCTGATTATGCCAACAAACAAAATAAAAATAATTTTGAACAAAAAAACTATACCATTAGTGCAAGACAGTGGCGTTCAACGCCTGTCGGTTATATGCCGTCATTAGTTGAAGTGAAAAAAGGGCAGGTTAAATTACGCATTGTCATCAAAGAATGGGAAAAGATAGCTAAATAATTAAGAAAAGCCAGCTCTTTCCCCCAGCGAGGGAATTTACACATTAATCAACTAACCCCAACATGAACAAACTAACCGTTAAATCGCCTGCAAAACTGAATACTTTTTTACACGTTCATCAGCAACGTGCAGATGGTTTTCATCACTTAAATACGTACTTTCAGTTGATTGATTTATGCGATGAGATAACTTTTTGCACCGATAACTCGCCAGACGACTATGGCGTTATTCAAGTAGATAACCCTAGCATTGATATTCCTATGGAAAATGATTTATGCTATCGGGCGGCAAAGTTACTACAATCTTACACCGATAGCCCTCTTGGCGTAAAAATCACTGTCAAAAAAAATATTCCTGACGGAGCAGGCTTAGGTGGGGGGAGTTCGAATGCGGCAACGGTGTTGTTGGTACTCAATAAATTATGGGATATCGGTTTATCAGAAGAAAAATTATTAACACTTGGACTACAATTAGGTTCAGATGTACCAATTTTCATTTATGGAAAAAGCACTTTTGCAACAGGTCGTGGCGAAAAATTTATTTCTATGGATTTTAACAATCCTATTGATAAAAAATCAATTATCGTTATTAAGCCAAATGTTCACGTCTCAACAGCAAAAATTTTTCAATCAGAACACTTGACAAAACGAAGTGATAAAGGCACAATACGCCACCTCGATATAGCGAGCCTAATTAGTAAAGGCGAGAATGATTTTACTGATGTTGTGTTTCGTTTATATCCAGAAATCTCCCAAGTCGCCAAGCGACTGTCGGTTTTTTCATCGGCAC
>PDWI01007568.1_pt1 | contig 13326 bp, 5 predicted proteins | sample 1430891 | NCBI WGS metagenome assembly PDWI01 (sample SAMN01162508, study PRJNA174530) | Oral metagenome, whole genome shotgun sequencing project. | biome: Marine environment; feature: Marine mammal; material: Swab sample of the gingival sulcus; isolation source: swab sample of gingival sulcus... | reverse complement strand
TAAAAAAAGTTGGCGTTTTATTGGGGCGAATTTGCAAAGTATTGTATCTTTGGGAAATGATGTTTTATATTTTTAGCAAAATAAGACTTCATAGGTCTTGAAAAGCTTTGAAGACTGTAAAATAAAACAAAAATTATGACAACAAACACCACATACGCCATTGCTTTACTCAGCAATATTCCCGTAAGGAAAGAACCTGCCGAGCAGTCTGAAATGGTTACCCAACTATGCAATGATTATGACAATTACGAGGGGTGGGTTTCTGATAACACCGTTACTTTTATTGAGGACGAAAATTACAGAATTTTAGCCCAAACCCCGACTGCAATTGTGGCATCTTTGCACGCTACTTTAGAAGATAATGAGGGCAAAACTACACACATTTTACAAGGAAGTAGTTTGCCAAATTATGATGCAAAAACTCATAGTTTTACTGTGGCAAATCGTACTTTTCGTTTCAAAGGAGAAATTATAAATCCCCAAGAAAATACTCGTGAGACACTGAGAGAATTTGCACTAAACTACCAAAATGCACCGTATTTATGGGGAGGAAAAACGCTCTACGGCATTGATTGTTCGGGTTTTACGCAATTAATGGCAAAGCTCGTAGGCATAAAACTGCAACGAGATGCCTCACAGCAAATACAAACGGGGAAAACGGTGGCATTTGTGGAGCAAGGGCAATGTAGCGACCTCGCTTTTTTCGACAATGACGAGGGAAATATTACCCACGTCGGCATTTTGTTGGACAGCCGTACAATTATCCACGCATCAGGAAAAGTCCGTATCGACCATATCGACCAACAAGGCATTTATAATCAAGAATTGCAACGCTATACACACAAACTACGAACTATTAAAAATATTATTGACTAATGACTTATTGTTACGAATATCCTCGTCCGGCAGTTACCGTCGATGCGATTGTATTTACCGACACTGAAACTCCCAAAATATTGCTCATTCGGCGAAAAAATCGGCCTTTTCAGAATGCGTGGGCATTTCCCGGCGGTTTTGTGGATATGAACGAAACTTTGGAAGAGGCAGTCGTGCGTGAATTGCAGGAAGAAACAGCTATTTCACTCTCAAACTTACGACAATTCAAAGCATACAGCAGAGTGGATAGAGACCCCAGAGGCAGAGCCATTTCAGTCGCCTTTATCGGCACTGTCAGCGAGGCAAACTGTCAGCCCAACGCCCAAGATGATGCCTGCGATGCAAAGTTTTTCCCGATTACCGAATTACCCGATTTGGCATTCGACCATAAGGAAATTTTGGAAGAGGTTTTGCAAGAGTTGAGATAATTATTTTCTTCAGCAAAATCTTCTGATAATTTTACTTTTAGCATAATGACCAACAGTGGCTATTGTTTTGCTAATTTCAATCTAAAGCTATTTTCAAATATTCCGTTGCTTAGATTATACACTTTGTGGCACATAACATCTAGTTATTCAGAAACCTAAGTCGTAATGTATAAACCTTTCACAAACATAAACTTAAGAAAAAAAGTCTGATTCATTGTAATTCAACAAACCAGACTTTCAAAATAATCACATAACACTTCAATATTGAAAAATTATTTCATTTTTATCTGTATCGGTTGACTTTGTCCTAAATCAACGCCAGAAACAAAAACGGCAAGTTTATACTCATAGACAGTACCATTTTTTACCCTATAATCGACTGCTGAAAACCTTGTTTGATTGTAAGAATCTATGGCTCTCCAATTTGAACCTCCCTGTTTCTTGTATAGTACAAAATAATACTTTTTATGATGTTTTAACTCTGGCTGATTCCAAGATAAATTTATTTTTTTATTTTTACTATCAACATTTGCTGATAAAGTAATAGTAATATTCTCAGGTTCTACACCTCGTAATATAATAGGCAACTCTGTTGATGCTGTTGCCAAACCAGCTTCATCTTCAGCCTCTAAAATAAAAGTATAATGAATATTTCGAGCGATACTATCCACCTCTATTTCGAGCCTATTATCTACAAAATCTGCATTCGTATAATTTTTCACTAATTCCCAGGCTCCACCTTCTTTCTTCTTATAAAAATTATGTGCTTTTACATCATTACTCGAGCTCGGTATATACTCAAGCTTTAACTTTCCGTCATATAATTTATAATTTGCAAGTAAGGGTGCTACAGGTGGAACAATATCAGGTAAAATAGCCTCTACTGCTGCTGAATAATCAGAATTATTGCCACTTATATCCATAGCAACTACACTATAATAAACCTTACGAGTAAGTGATTTTAATTGACGCATATCAAATAAATAATTATCTTTTACAGGGAATTCCGTAATCTGCACCCAATCATCATTATCATTATAGCGAATAAATACCTTGTAGCCCTTTAAATCTTTTTCTTTGTTAGCCTCCCAAGTAATAAGCCCCATTCCTGTCTTGTCAAAAGAGGCAACCAGTCCCACAGGTCTATTGGGAGGAGTAACATCGTCCTCATAAGCAGACTCCTCCAATGTTCTATAAAGTTTTCCATCTTCACTAACTGAAGCAACTCTATAAAAGTTTAACTCTCCCTCTTTTACTCCCGAATGAATGAACGATGTGGTAGTAAGTGGTAGTATTTCTGTATTTAGCATTGTAAAATCTTCACTTATGTTATGTCTTCTTGAAACTAAATAACCTTTAAGTCCTTGTGTATTAGTCGGTTTTTCCCAACTAATTCTATATTTTCCCTTTCCGACCTTAGTTATCTTCATTCCGGTAGGAGTTTTATTTATATCCGGAGCTTTTGCTTTTCCGGAAACGATATTTGAATACTTAGAATATTCTCCAAAAGCATCAATACCACGTATTCTGTAATAATACGAAGTAGTATCACCTTCGGATAAATTATCAACATAAAAATCATACCTTTGCACCTCTTTTATAAAACTTCGTGATTCTTTTTTTTGTTGTTTTTCATCACTATTAGGTAAATCAATTGTACTAACACTTGCGTCGCCGATCTCCTTTTCATCCATATGTGAAGTGATAAAAGGATTCTTGTTTATTTGAGTAAAATTCTTGCCATCTGTACTGCGTTCTATAAAATATGCTGTAAATCGGCTATCCTTTTCCCAAAAAATACGCACCCCCTTTTCAAGGGAAATAGGCTTTAAGAGCTTTAATGCGCTATCATCCTTATAGACTTTATCTTTCTCTACACTACAAAATCCCGGAAATACTTTAACATCTTTCAATAAACTATATACCCTAAATTCATACCACTTCTCCTTATCACTTTCCTTAGGATAATACACATAGCGAAGACCTAAAGAATTAGCAACATCAGGGTCAAAATCAGCAGCTAACAAACAATAAGCAAAACGCATATTTTGTGCATCATTTTGATTTCTTAATGTAGTAACTAGCCCCACATCTCCAGCCATAGTTAAATCAACTTTACCGTATAAAAACTGTGTTGCCACCATACCATAAGGGTGTGTTTCATCTTTGTAACGATTAATCATTGCCTCTTTTGAGAGTGGTTTTATAGGCTCTGAATTTAAAGCTTCCTTTATTTCTGTTCCGTCTTCTGCATAGGTTACTTTATAGATTTGATAACCTGCTTTATTATTTAATAGCCAAGTTGCAGGATTATTAGTACCCCAACGAATTACAATAGAATCTCCATAATTACGAGCCTCCGCAACCACCATATTTTCAAATGGATTATCCTTCTTTTTACTTTGGGGTGTCATTTTTTGCTGCCCTAAAAGGAAAGTAGGGAGCAAAAATAAACTTAACAACACGATGAAACTATTACTTTTATTCTTCATTTTTTCTCTATTTTATTGTATAAAAATACGATTTTTCTCTAACATTTTACAAATATTACTTAAAACTCACCATCATTACTACCATAAACAGGAAGACCTTTTCGTACAACTCGTCCTCTATACAGCTGATCCATTGTACATTTACCTAATCTAAAGTCCTGATAAAAGTCTTTTGTCCACTGTTTGTGTTCGTTATAAAGTTTTTTCCAATACTGTTCAAAAGTAGTTTTACCATTTACCATTTTCTGGTCTGATATACGACGTAACCAAGAGAGAGATGACTTAGAATGATAGTTAAATTGAATATTACTTTGATCTTTCATATTATTCTCAGGATAAGTCGTAATATAATAATCTCCATTTGTATAAATACGCGACAAATTACTAACCATGAGTAGATAGTCTCTTATTAAATACATCTTATGCAGTTCTAATCGCTCCAATGAGATATTCCTTGAATTGTTATAACTTACTCTTCCTTGTTCTATATCATCCTTTGTTAGATTTTTCAAAACTTTGTCGGCAAAATACTTATTAAGTTTATAATAGGCATAAGCATTATATGAATATACATCGTAATCTTTAAGAGGTCTTGCCCCTCTTAAGAAAGTAAATTTAGATGCGTTATTAAAAATAGTGCTTAACGGTTTATAAAGATATTTACCATAATAGTATTTAATATATTTCTCATCTTGAATATTATTAACATTTGTATGTATACCTCCACGACACAGCGGAGATACCTCCAATGCATTTTGTCCATTTTTCCAACATTTATATAAGCCTATTTCTTCTTCTGTAGAATATACAGGGAAGTTTATCATTATTCTCCTATCATGAGATTTAAATCGCCTTTTCCTATTTTTACTTTTACTGCCATCTGAAATCATCACCCTCATACTACCAGAGTGATTTGGCTTTACCGCAGTGTATTTTATTGCAGACAATTTTTCTTTCAGACTATTGTAATGAGAGGTTTCAATATAGAAAGTAAAGATATTTTCATACTCTTTCTTTTGGCCTTTTTGAGCAAGAATTTTCTCCACTGTTTCTACACTTCCTTTATTCAGTTTTGTCGCATCTCCTTCAATCTTAATCACACCTCCTTTTCCATCTCTTTGCTTAGAAACAACTGAAATGCTGTGTTTGGTGTTTGGTCTTTTTCTGATTGGTATATGTATTTTTGAGTTTCCTCTTTTACTATACCCTATTTGACCTTTATTCCCTTTATTGCTCATACTGCCAATAAAATTAGTTGTTCCCCAAGAACTATTACTACTTGAATTCACAGTTTTTATATAAGAACCTCTTCTTTTTGCACCAGGAGGTGTTGCTTTTGTTGCAGTAATTGTATTGTCTTGCAAACCAAATTTCCAATCATCTTCTTCCTTTTCAGCTCCTTTTACTATTTTAGATTTTTCTTTTTCTTTGAATTTGGCCTCTTTTTCGTCTCGTTTTTTTGTATAAAAAGAGATTTTATAGATAGTCCCTTTATCTAATTCTGTAGGTAACTTATAAGTAATGTATCCTCCTTTACCATTTCTAATGTAGCTATAATGAAACTTGATTGGAGGTTGCTCTTTTGATTTATCCATACATACGAATTCTCCAAACATATCATCAGTATATGGTGACAAATTATCAAACAATCCCTCTACATAAGCTCCATACTTGAAGTCCACTCTTCCAGAGGTAGGTTTTCCATTATAATCTCTAGTAAAAACCTCTCTCTGATTTTCAAAAGGATACCCTGATAAAATGTTATTTTCATCTATATAATTTGGCATCTTTCCTGTTTTAAAATATACAGTGTCAGTTCTTCTACATTCACTATCAGGATATACTTTTTTACCATCACGAGGATTTCGCCAAGCTTTATTGTATTTAAGACTTCCTATTTTTCCTCTGTATTCTTGTATCGCTACTCCTATTTCAACTTTATATAGGGTATTTGGTTTCAAAGCATCGCTATGTTCTATGCGTATTTCTCTCCAACTACTTCCTGCAATAGCCGCCTTGTTTTCTATAAGAACTTCATTTCCTCCCACTTCACTGAGTTTTATTCTATCAGCCTTAAATCGATACTGTCTTGTTACTTTTTGCATTTCATCTGCGGGAAGTAAGAATGGTGTATTCATTTTTACATTAGCAACAATCTTAGGAGTTGTAAATACACTTGCCTCTGCCTCTTGTCTTTTTGCATCAGCTTTATTTTCCTCTCCCGGAGTTATTGCCTCTATGATTTTTAAATCTTTCAAAGGATCTTTTTCAATCACACACTCATCACCAATCTTAAATCTTGCCTGAGTATTAAATTTAACTAATCCATGTAAGACACTTCCCCTTATACGAGCATTACCCTTAAACCAAGAGGGATCTTTGAATCCTCCTTGCAGCATTGCTCCTGCCTCAATATCTATAAGTGAGAATTTTTTCTTAGAGCCAAAGAATTTTAAGCTAACTCCCGTCTCTCCGTGTATATAAGCATAAATTTGCCCCATAGCATAATACCCATTGAATCCTTCTATTGTACCGCCTCCGGCACAAACGGTATTTTTATTTACACCTACTAAACCTACATCAAATCCGGCTATTGCCTCTAGGCTGGCATATAGAGGACCAAACTCAAAACCAAAACCACCATTAATTCTTGAGCCCATCATAAAGCCTTTAACACCTTTTTTAGGATCTTTTCGATAATATGCATTCAGATTTCCAGGGTCATTTAAGAAAGTTTGAATCTTCTCAGGGATTTCAGGTAATCCATATTTTATATCATTTCCAGCACAAAAATATGCTTGTGCATTTAAATTTCCCCATACAATATCACCTTTTTCCCCAAACTTCATCAATTGCACACAAACTGTTTTTGAATTCTTACACCCATTTTCTGAATATTTGGGTTCTCCTAATGCAGCAAACCATTTCTTTTCCTTTCCATTGACCAACAACTTAAATGGAATATTAGCCTTAAATACTTCCATTTCAGCCTCAACATTAATCTCCATCTCGAAAGTTTTTTTAGGATGTATATACTCGATTTTAGCCATGCCGTTTACTAAGCCTTTCTTTCCCTTTCCGGTAGTCATTGCATTCAACTCTCCGTTTAATGCTAATCTGTTAAGTCTTGTTTTACCTCCTTTTTGTAAGAAGGACATAGTCATTTTAACTTCTCCATTAAATGTATTTACCCCTCCGGCTGCCTTTGATGCACAAATACCTACCATTGCGTTGAAACCAAAACCTCTTTCTTCACCAGCTGTTGGTATATATTCACAACCGGAAAAAGAGTGCCCTAATTCTTTTGCTTGTTTTAAATCTTCATCATCAAGTTTAGGGGTGCTATCTTTTTTAGTTTCCGTTTCAGTATTCTCATCTTTGGGCTCTTCAAGTGTTAGCTTTTTAAGTACTGACTTACGATTATCATCTTTTTGTATCATATTTTTCCAGACACCACCACCGAAACTATTTATAGCAAATGTACCACCTCCAACTTCTAAGCCATAGTCTCCAAAAGAGACTCCTGCATCTACATACCAGTATTTTACCTTTTTTAGTGTACCAAATTGTACTGATGCACTGGCTTTAATGTCTGCCGGAAAAACAACCTCTGCCGTACCTCTCCAGCCATCTCCCCACTTTTTATTATCATCATCATAAAGAGCAAAAGAACCTCGTATTGCAACAGGACCAAATTCTCCCTTTAATACAACCTCATTAAAATGCATTTTAATGGCATTATACTGCACCCCGGGCATCTTTAATCCGTAGTTTTCCTTGTTTTTATTAGGCATACTATATGCAATAGGAATGTCAAATCCGAAAGATGTATAAGCACTTGCCATATCTTTACCACCGTCGTCACCAAAATCGCCCATTGCAATGGTTGTTCCGATATCTATAGTTACATCAGCAGCCTTATCATATCCGTCATATTGTTTGTTATTATGTTCAAGACTAAATGACAGCCTGTTCAATTCTGCCTTAAAAGATCCAATAGAAACTGATTTATTTATTTCTACAGACCCAGATGCCATTGCCCCCTGTGCTGCAGGTCCAGAGATTCCACCTTCCTCTATAGGACCACTTTTAGAAAATCCGTCATCTAAAAATGCTAAGGCAACATCTTTGGAATCTTTACTTTTTCCTTTAGTTATATTAATACCTCCAATTTTCCAAGTTCCAAAGTCAAAATCAAATCCCACGTCGGGTTTATCATTATCATAATTGGCAATCCTCAGACCTTCAAATTCAACTGCTTTTACATCTATTTTTACACCTTTTACTTTTCCTTTTATGCCTAATTCCCCATTTAGATTTGCAGCGATTTGTGGTCCCTTGTCTGCAATCTTTAAGCTAACATTAGACCCCTCTGAAATTTTAGCATTAAAATAAGTGAAGAAATTATATTCGAGGCCATCTTTAGGAACTTCTACCCTAAATTCATAATTCAAGTTCTTTTCAGCCGGTTTTATCATACATGTATAGGCAAGATACCCACTCTTTGTTCCATCTTGTCTTCTTTGTAAAACAGGCATATTGAATTTACCTTTCATAACTCCCTCACGAACAGAACTCTCTACTACTTGTATTCCTATATTATCAATGGAGAAGCCCCAGCCACCAACATTTCCGTCATTTATATTTAACACGTTTTCTCGTGCAATATTCATCGTTATTCCTCTACTGTTAAAGAAGGAATTTGTAATAGCAAATGTCATTCGCTTATTGTCTCCTTTTTTAGTAATCCAAGAAGGCAAAGAAACTTGCATTCTATCTAAAAATACTCCCGTAAAATCCTTAGGTTTTTCATAATCATCTATTTTTAAATCATCATACCCTTTAGGATTTTTAGAATCCGATAAATCTATTGTTGCCTTATCAATTTTAAATCTTATATCTGGTAAGTCCACAAACTCAAACTCTTCTCCGTCACTCATAGAAACATCTGCCACCCAATCAGTAGGGCTATCACATTCTACTCCAAATTTTAAACTAATAGGTTTCCCTGCATTGGTTATATTCTTAATTTTATCCTTTGGAAATTCTAGACGCCCTGCAAGTCGCATTCCTTCATATCCATCTATTGTCCATTTTACATAAGTGCCATCTGTTCCTTCTGGTTGTCCTTCTAGGAATAATTTGTAGTCATCTTCGCCCATAGGTATTGCTACATCATGCATCATCATCAACTTTCCATTCTTAAAAGGATTATCATACATACACAAATCTGCAGCACCAAAACCAATCGTACAGTTTTGCTCCGGTAATTTTACCATTGCATACATCGAAAAAACTCCCCCCTTTGGAGTAAAATACATATCACTTACCCCTACATCAATATTATTGCCACCCGCAGCTTCTGCTCCTAAGTTTAATCCAAAAGGCAAGGCTTGTGGCGTCTCTAACAAGGCTGCAGTAATAGGAGTAGCAGCAGCAGTAAAATTACCTAAACCGCTATCTGACTGGTCTAGTACAGCTACTCCATTTTCCATTTTTTTACCCAACTTCTTCTTTAAAAAGTTATATCCTTTAGCAACATATTTGTTACTAAAATCACCTTCAATATTAAATTCTGGAATTTTTTTATAGATTCCTCTTGCTTCTCCGGCAAAAGCAACCTTGTCTTTGTTTACTTTTAATCCACTAAATTCTACCAACACCCTAAATGGCGAAATTGTATAGATAGTAGAATTCCAAAGCTCAGCTTCAACATCCCCTTTACCTTTGAATGTATTATCTTTACTTTCAGTAACTTCAGAAATTTTTAGTTGAAATTTTCCCAGTTTCACAATATCTCCCTCTTTTAAGCCACCAACAGCTTTTTGGTCTTCTGGTAAAGAAACTTCACAATCTGAATTTGAAGACTTTACATGTATATTTTCCTCTTCCTCCTCTTTTGCCTCTTGTTGCTCTTCTTCTGATTTTTCACCATAAACAAAACTAAAAACTTTGCTCTTTCCGTTATTGTCTATTTCTACTGCTTCACTATTAGATATTGCAGTGACCTGAGCTACATAGGTTTTCCCTTTCGTTAAAAGATCAGGATACTTTATTGTATCTAGATAGAAATTATGTGATTTGTAAACATCTTCTTCAAGTACAGCAGGATTATTCTCAGCAGCTTCATCAATAGTCTGCCCGTCTAGCAATTCAGCTAATTTAAATTTATAAGTTGTTTTAGACATATTTGCTCCACATGTATTTATTGGAGATGTCCAACTAAATAGAGTTTTCTCTTTAGGTTCTATTTTCTTTGCATCGTTTGTGATATCCAACTCAGCTGCATTAATCGGAGTTAACCAAGTTGGTGCATCAGCTTTGTAACAGACCTGGACCATTGCACAACCGGCATTAGGATCTGATAACGGGTTTATCAATCCTATCGGCTCATTAAAATCACAAGCATACACACAGACTTGATACGTTCCTTCCGGAATTCGAGAAGATGCCTCTGCATAGTTTTGGTAATCATCCAAATTTATACCAACAGTATTGAAATCATTTACAGAAGCATCTGAAAAATGCTCTTTCATATCTGCTGATTTTATTAATGTAAGGCCATTCGGACGAATTACAAGAGGTTGTTTAGGTCTCCATACTGCCTGAGTTGCAATACTTACATTGCCCTCCGGAATTATTTGCTCCATCTTAAAGAGTAAATATATCTCCCTTTGTTGCCCATCACCTTTCACATTTATCCTAAGATACTCGGCAGGATTGTCTAAAAATTCTCCCAGCAAAGGAGTAAATTTAGGTTTTGCATTTATCTGTACCTCCAAGGGGTAATCTTGTGCAAACAGCAAATTCTGTGTCCACACTACCATAAAAGCTATAAAGAAAAATCTGAGAATTTTCATAATATTTTATTTTTTTATTTGTTTTTTATCTTTCTTGCCAACTAAACTTGAGAGTGTTGGCAAAGTGTATGAATATGAAACAGAAGCCCTAAATGAATTTTGCGAAGCAGAAACTCCGGAATACCCCGTAGAACTCCATGTATAACGTAATGAAAAATTATGTCTTTGTTTAAGGCTATAACGCATTCCTCCGGATGCAGTAAAACTATTTCGATTATCTACTATCGGTTTTAATACTCCATTTTCCATTATTTCTTGCTCATAGGCAGTTGCTCCATAATTTAAGGAAACATTTACAGATAAATTCTTTTTCTCAAAGAATGATTTGCTAGCAAAAACACCAACAGAATGACCTCCGTCAGTACCTCCACTAAAATAATTTTTATTATAACCATAACTAATACCAGTATTTAAATTCGATTTTCTGAAATTTAAATTATACGATGTGGATAAAAGCATATTTTTAGTATCTTCTACATAAGTGGATTGCTCATTATTGTTAATTGTAGTGGAATAATCAAAATTTACTGAAATACTATGCCCATACTTATCATTACTAATATCATAAGTAGGTGAAATATTTACAGAATGTGTACTCATATCTAATTTTGTTTTTTCATCTACCTGCTTTGTTCCATCTACTTGGTAAGCATGTAAACCATTATAATTACCAGAAACAGTGAAATTATCTGTAATCATAGCATTCATACTAAGTCCATAAGCATCTCGCTTTGAGGTGTAAAGTTGCTTCTTATTGAAATTGTTTTTAAAAATAGAGTAAAACCCATTTAAAGACAACTTTCCACTAAACATAGATGAATTTGCATTAAAAGAAGTGGAAGTATAGTTAGTTGCCATATTAGCTATTCCTAGAGTCTTGTAGTCAGTTGAAATCATTCTATGATTGATACTCATACCAAAATTCGAAAATTGAGTGCTTACAGTAGTATTTGACAAATAGCCTGTCCTGCTGTTTACCCTCATTTCTAAGAAACGCTTCAAGATTCCCTTATCAAGATTTTCAATCGCTCTTCCTTTTGTATTTTGCGTATACCCTGTAACAGAAAGTAATGAGCGTACCGAAATCTTTTTAAATAGGGTAAAACCTATATTTGCCCCAACGGCAATGTTGTCTGCTGGATAGACACGTCTTTTTTGTGTTGAAACTGTTACTTTTGTTGATACAGCCATATCCCCACTAGATTTCGTTTTATAATCTCCGTATTTCTCTCCATACTTTGCTAAATTTTTACGATGTAAATAACGTCTAAAAGAAGTAGAGTTATTTACAGCATAAGAATTTTGTTCAAAATGCTTATACGTTGCCGTTGATTGATTTACGTCGGTAGGCTGTATAGCATTTCCTTCAGCAATCGGCAAGACATTAAATTTCTCTTTCTCTTCATCATCTTTTGCTTTGAAAGCCGTGATATCAAAGAAAAACTTACTGCCTTTTACTCCTATCTTTATCCCATACGCTTTACGGTCAAATTTAGATGTATAGCCATTCTCATCATAGACTCTATCTCCCTCTATATTTCCATAAAATCCAGATAAATTAAATTTTCCAAATTGTAACTCTGTACCTGCTCCTAAGAAAGTTTTTCCTGAAAAAACTGATGGAGCCAAACTCATACTCCTGTAGCCAAGATGTAACTTAATATTTTTATATCTTGGACTAATCCCCATACGTACAAAGGGATGTGTGTAACTTTTATCACCATTCACATAAGCAAATGAGAAAGGAATATTAAATCCTGCTACTTTTAAATTCAAAGCTGAAGAAACCGTATATGACCACGGACTTTGCATTGCATTCCTGCCATTATATTTAGAAAAAGATAGATTTGCCCCAACACTCCCACTCACATCAAAAAGGTCTTTCTTCTTTAATGTTGAAAAATCCTGTGAAAATGAAAATGTTGATATACATATCATAAATAGCAATAAATTTCTTTTCATAGTATTTAGTTTTTTATTTTTTCTCTCCTTTTAGCTTTATTTTATAGTCCCCTACATTTGTGTCTATTTTTATTATTCCAGCCTTTATGTTTTTACTTCTTAACACCTGTTCCCTTCAAAGAAACCTCATATTCCCCTACGTTAGTATTTATTCTCATAACCCCTGTTTTCACACCTAATGAAGGATAAAATTCTACATATAATTTTGTCTGCGTATTCGGTGCAACCTCAATATTAGCATAGTTAAAATTTCCTGTACTAAAATTTTCTACTGTTGGATCATTACCAGATATAGAAACAGATTTAATAATTAACTTTGCATTACCTGTGTTACTAACTGTAAATTCCGTAGAAGGCAAGGTATTGCCAGGTATGACTATAACTTCACCAAAATCCCAACTCTTCGGGTCAATATTGAAAACAGCCTTAGGCACAACACCTGTTCCTTTTAGGGATACCTCATACTCTCCTACGTTGGTATTTACTTTTAGTTTTGTAGTATAAACTTTACCCTCATAAGGCAAGAAATGAACACGAATAGTTATGCTATCTTGTGGATTTATCGTTGTATTTCTTGGATCTACTGAAAATGGATTGCTTGAAGTGCCAGAGTTAATAATAGACAAGTTTTCGATTTTCAAATCAGCATCTCCTGTGTTGGTTATAGTGAATTCTTTAAAAGCACCATTTCCTCCCGTTTTAACTTCA
>PDWI01007420.1_pt1 | contig 13326 bp, 10 predicted proteins | sample 1430891 | NCBI WGS metagenome assembly PDWI01 (sample SAMN01162508, study PRJNA174530) | Oral metagenome, whole genome shotgun sequencing project. | biome: Marine environment; feature: Marine mammal; material: Swab sample of the gingival sulcus; isolation source: swab sample of gingival sulcus... | reverse complement strand
CCCTAGAGTATATGTATGGTTTGAATGAGGGTTACAAAAGTGGCAATGATATTTATTTGTACAATAAGCAGTCAATAATTGCTGACGGCTCAGGCAGTGATACGCTGGATGCCAGCATGATGCATGATAATTTAACTATTAACCTCAATTCAGGTAGTTGGAATTACGCTGGCGATGGTCGGGCTGATAGTATTTTAGCGAAAGGTCAATTATTTATCGGTTATGATACGGTGATAGAAAATGTGATTGCTGGCCGCGGTGATGACTATATCGTCGGCAATGTTGCCGATAATAATATTAAAGCAGGTGCGGGCGATGATGCTATCAGTGGCGGTGCGGGCGATGACATCCTAAACGGCCAGAGTGGTGCAGACGTATTACAAGGCGGTGCAGGCAATGATAAGTTTGTTTTTGATACCGCGCTAGAGGGCAAGATTGACAGCATTCTTGATTTTTCTGCCGATGATAAAATTCAGCTGAACACGGGTATTTTTAAAGCATTAGAGGGTAAAACTGCTACTGAGGCCTTGGATGCTGGATTACTACAATACGATACATCAACGGGTGAACTGGCCTATGACAGCGATGGCAGTGGTAGCGCCACTGCGGTTCATTTTGCTACGCTAGAGAACCACTTTGCTTTGACTGAGGATGCTATCCATATTATCTAAGGGCATCTCTTTTGGAGATGCCTCTAGAGTTGTCCTAAAGACGCGCGGCAATTGCCGCTAAAATCTGCGCTTCATCGTTGTCACTGCGGATGACGGCTTTGCCTAGCTTTTCCAAGAGAATCAGTTTTAAACGTCCCGCGCGTACCTTTTTATCGCGCTGCATGGCTTCGCGGATGCTTTGTGGCGTGAGCTTGATAGTACAAGCCGATAAATCCACAGGACAGTTAGCGCGCAGAAATAGCCGTTCGGCAAAGTGTAAATCGCCCTCACTCAGCCACTGGCGTTGGCGCGACAGCTCCAACGCCATCATGGTACCGATGGCGACAGCTTCGCCGTGCAGATAGTGTTGATAGTGCGTAAGTGCTTCAACGGCATGTCCAAAGGTGTGTCCTAGGTTAAGCGTGGCGCGCTCGCCGTGCTCTTTTTCATCGGTTTCGACGACGTTGGCTTTGTGTTGACAAGACAGTTGAATGACTTCGCCGATATAGGCGGGATGCAAGGCAACCACTTCGTCCATAATATCATCTAAACGCGCTAAAAAATCGGCATCGCGAATCAAGCCGTATTTGATGACTTCAGCCATGCCCGCGGCAATTTCCCGCGGGGGAAGGGTGTTGAGTACATCGGTATCAATAATGACGGCATCGGGTTGATGAAACGCACCAATGAGGTTTTTGCCTAAACGATGGTTAATCCCCGTTTTTCCGCCCACGGAAGAATCCACCTGCGCCAATAGCGTGGTAGGAATTTGTATGAACGCCGCACCGCGCTGATAGCTGGCGGCGGCAAAGCCTGTGATGTCGCCAACAATGCCGCCGCCTAGGGCGATAAGCTGGCAATCACGGGAAAATTTTTGCTCAATCAAGCGGTCGTGAATGGCATCTAGCGCGGCTTGATTTTTATTGGCCTCGCCTTCGGGCAAAATCACCGTTTCGATGTGTATGTCGGCGTTGTCGTGTTGCAAGCTCTGCATTACAGTCGATAAATACAAATCGGCAATCACGGCATTGGTCACAATGCAAATTTGTTGACTGCGGATATGCTTTTGCACGCAGTCGGGCTGCGACAGCAAACCGCTGCCAATGTAAATGTTGTAACTATTCTCGCCCAAGGGAACATGAACGGTGCGGAGACTAGGTGATGCATGCATTAGTTAATTCCTGTAATCAATTTGCGGTAAAGGTCAACGGTCATAAAACCATCAGCCACCCAACAGTTGGCGGCTTGATAAGCTTGTAGTGCGCGGCGGGTGCCATTGCCGAAAATGCCATCCACTTTGCCCGCGTCAAAGCCATAGGCGTTGAGTGCCGTTTGTACGATTTTAATATCGTTGCGCGTCATGGGTTTGGCGTTATTAGGCCACGGCGTTTGCAAGCCGCCATTCCCAGCAATGCGGTCGGAGAGCAGCGCCACGCCCAAGGCATAGGCATCGGAATTGTTATAGCGTTTGATGACATCAAAATTGTCGTACAGCAAAAACTTAGGGCCAAATTGTCCCGCAGGAACGAACAACCGCGCCGCGGTATCGTTATCAGCCAAGGGATTGCCATAAGCATCGCTAACCCCTAAAGCCCGCCATTCACTCAACGGTTTTTTTAGCTGTTTATCGTTGGCCAACAAATAGTCAAAACCCGTGGGTAACTGCACTTCGCGCCCCCAACGGTAGCCCGCTTGCCAGCCCATGGCTTGTAAATAATGTCCTGTTGAGGCCAGCGCATCCGACTTGCCCCACAAATTGCGTTTGCCATCGCCGTTGAAGTCTTGTGCATGTTGTAAGTACGTGGTGGGGATAAATTGCGTCATGCCCATGCCGCCTGCCCACGAACCTTGAACATGAATGTTGGGCACGTCACCGCGGTCAATGAGTTGCAATAATGCCAGTAGTTCCCCCTCAAAAAAGCGCGCTCGCCGTCCCTTATAAGCCAAAGTCGATAGGGAAGATACCAGCGGCACATTACCTGTGAAACCACCAAAGCCACTTTCCATACCCCAAATAGCAGTGATAATTTGAGGGGAAACGCCCGTTTGTTGCGAGACTTGGTTGAGTAGCGCGGCTTGGGCATTAAAATGCTGTTTCCCACCGCGCACGCGGGCAGGCGAGACGGCGCTACGCAAATACTCCCACAGCTGTTTTTTAAATTCAGCTTGCGAGCGGTCACTGCTGATAGCTTTTTCATAGGGTACAGCAGTTTGTAAAAACTGTTGCGTAACGTTTTCAGAAATGCCGCTACTGAGGGCTTTTTGCGCGAATTGTTGTTTCCACGCCTCAAAGTTAGCGTGCGCGGCACTGGCAAATAGCAGTGACAAGGTTAGAATGGCGTATTTTTTCATAAAGGCTCCTAGGAGGGAATAGGGACACACCCTACATTAATTTTCTGACTGGCTATCACAGGGTTTACATTGGACTAAAATTTTGTCATCAACCGCTTCAACCAACTGGGCATTTTTGTCGGGATAATCCAACAGCGATAAGAAATGGCGCACACACTCTATGCGGGCGCGTTTTTTATCATCGCTTTCGACTTGATACCACGGAGCGACAGTGTGACTGGTGCGCTCGAACAATTTCTCAATAGCGCGGGTGTAGTCATCCCACTTATCCAGCGTATCAATGTCGTTAGGGCTAAGTTTCCAACGCCGCACCTCGCTAGTTTGGCGACGGCGGAAGCGGCGGAGTTGTTCCAGTTGGTCAACGGATAGCCAATATTTGACTAAGATAATGCCCGCCTTATGCCAGTGTTTTTCGATGTCAACCACGGCATCCATAAAGCGCTCGTATTCCGCGGGCGTACAATAGCCCATCACGGGTTCAACACAGGCGCGGTTATACCATGAACGATCAAAAAAACTGATTTCACCTGCCGAAGGCAATCGGTTGACATAGCGCTGAAAATACCATTGCGTTTGCTCGCGCTCCGTGGGTTTTTGTAGGGCAACATGATTGACGTAGCGCGGATTGAGATTTTGCATAAAGCGTTGGATTGTCCCACCTTTGCCCGCGGCATCGCGGCCTTCAAAGACGACAACGACTTTTTGTCCCGTTTTTTGAATCCAATACTGCGCTTTGACCAACTCAATTTGCAGTGCCTCCATATTACTCTCGTATTCTTCTAGGGACATTTTCTTTTTGTAGGGATAACGCCCTTCCTTATACAGGTAGGCAAGTAATTCTTTACTGCTGAGTAGGGGTTTTTGGCCTTGTGTGTCATTTTCTAATCGTGACGTATAGGCGCGAATGAGTTCGTCAACTTCGCCTTGATAGGTCTTTTTTTTGCCCATTAATTCGGTCTCCATTAATCTAAATAATCAAAAAACGCAGTTGGTCACCAACTGCAAAAAACACTCGATGCGAGCGAATAAATATCGTGCTTTTGCTGAGTCATCCCCGCCCCAAACACACTCAGTTAATTCAATTGAGTTCAACCCCGCCGGTTTTTAGGTTAAGTCGGTAAAAACGGCTTGTCGCTGGAGTGTTGTGGAGTGTTATTTAGGGTTTCCATCAGTGACGGTATCTATGTTACACTAAATCCATCGGCATCTCACTGCGTAGCCTAGTCGTGAGGTGCAGGAATCGCACCAGTTTAACCGAAAAAATCAAGGAGTTCAAAATGCACGTTATTTTTTCACATGGCCGTCTAGGTAGCCCTGATGGAAAAAAAATTCAAATGTTGGCTAATATTGTCGAGAATAAAGGATTTAGCTACGAAAGTATCGACTACACTGATACGCAGGATCCCGATGAGCGCGCGGGGCGTCTGATTCGCATTGTTCAAGACCAGTGCGAGCCCTTTTGTTTGGTAGGCTCTAGCATGGGCGGTTATGCGTCACTTGTAGCGAGCGAAACGGCCAATAAAAAACGCCTGTGTGGTGTGTTTTTGTTAGCTCCTGCGCTGTATTTACCTAGATATCAACAACAAAACTTTAGTAATAACATTGAGAATGTTGAGATAGTCCACGGTTGGCATGACAATGTGGTTCTGTTTGAACATTCGATTCGCTATGCTAGCGAGTCGGGGTGTACCTTGCATTTATTTGATGACGACCATCGCTTCACGCGCCATTCTCAGATGGTCAGTGAATTATTTGAGCGTTTTCTACAACGACTTGATGAGCGCAATAAGCGAGCCGAGTTATGGTGGTAAGACTTAATCTGCTATTTCACTGAATGCAGTAGGGGGGATTGAATCCCCCCCCTACCTGATTTTCTTGATTTTTAGGAGAGCCTTTTTAAATCGGATAAACCGAGCGAACGGCTTCCAATACCTCTGTCTGACCTTTTTCACCCGCTTGACGAATAAGTATGCTGGGCTGGTGAGTCAATTTTTTGCTTAAGCGCGTAGCGAGTTCTTGTACAACTTGTGCGGGGTCATCGCCTTTTTCTAAGCGTTTGAGCGCTTGCGCGGTGAGTTTGTCTTTTTCACTTTGGGCAAAGTCGTGAACGCCCTTAATGAGGCGGTGATGTTGGCGCAATTGCAACCATTCGTGAAAATGTTGATTGTAAGTGTCAATTAAGGATTCAGCCTGCGCGGCAGCTTGCTGACGCAAATCTTGATTGGCTTCGATAATGTTTCGCAAATCGTCAACAGAAAAGACATAACTATTTGACAGTTGACGGATATCTGGGTCAATATCCCGCGGAATCGCCAAATCTAACAACAGTTGCAAGCGATGGCGACGCTGTTTTTGCCCTGCGCGCAACATCGGTGCGCTAACGGTGAATTCACCTCGCCCCGTGGCGCTGACAATAATATCAGCTTCGTGCAAATGGCTAGGGATTTGTTCCAGTGCCATGGCAAAGCCATCGACAGTCAATGCCAATTGCTGCGCCTTGGACAATGTGCGGTTAGCAATAAGCAACTTGCCTACGCCCTTTTTCTGCAAGTGTTTGACAGCCAATTCGCCCGTTTGTCCCGCGCCAATCACCAATGCAGTCAGGTCGCGGTAATTACTGAAAAACTGCTCACTAAGCTTTATGCCTGCGTAGACGATGGAAATGGCATTTTCCCCTAACTTGGTATGACTGCGTACGTTTTTTGCAACGTAAAAAGCTTCTTGAAAGAGTCGGTTAAGCGTCTTTTTGACGCTGTTACTATCAACGGCAGTTTGATAGGCATGTTTGATTTGTCCTAAAATTTGTGGTTCGCCCAGTGCCAAGGAATCCAAACCCGTGGCAACGCGAAACAAGTGGTGTGAAGCGGCCTCATCGCGGTGTAAGTAGAGGTGCTGGCGCAAAGTTGGCTCGGCAATGCGACGCGAATCCGCCAGCCACTGGTAAATGTGCGCGGGGTGCTTGACATCAGCCAGATAGAGTTCAGTGCGATTACAGGTTGACAACATCACCACTTCATCAGCGAGCTGTTTTCGCTGAATACTATCAATAGCAATGGGAATATCTGCGGGCGAAAAACTAAAACGTTCGCGCAAATCCACCGGCGCGCTACGGTGGTTGACACCAAACGCCATAAGTGATGACATCATTTTGTACCCTCAAAAAACTTGATTCTTTTAATTTGGCTATATCATTATTTTTGATTTATAGTAAAATTCTTCGGGATGTATTAACGGAAGTTTAGCCATCTCCTGACGAAGAGTTATATTATAGGCACTTTGCTGGAAAAAAACAGCTTTAATACCACACAAATGTACTCGGAAATTCTATTGGAAATTTTAAATGAAAATCAAACTTATTAGTGTGTTAGTGACGCTTTGCTACTTGCCATTTGCCACTGCTCAAAAACTGGATGATCAGCCCGAAAAAGACCCGAAGGCAACCAGTAGTCGCGCGGAAAAGCTCCCCAAAACGTGGAGTAGTGACAGTCGTGCTGTTTACGATCTCATGTTGGCGCAATTTCGCCATGCGGGAACGGACTATGCAGGCTCTGCCGACACCTTGGTTAAATTCGCCAAGGCGCAAAAGGATGACCACTTGTACAGCAAGGCCTATGACGCCCTATTGCAAGCACAGCGCTACGCCGATGCCGTGGCACTTGCTGAGGTGTGGGAGAAGCATTCTAAGCTAGCTGTAAATCAATTTTACGTACTTGCTTTGGTGCTCAATGGTGATATTGACAAGGCTATTAACGAAATCGACAAAGCAGTTGAAAAACGTAAAGACGCGCCCAAAGAAGTGCTCACTCCTTATTTACAGTTGTTGCTTAGCCACTGGTATAGTCCTCAAGTGAGTCAAACTGTTGAACGCTTGTACGATGCCTATCCTGACAGTGACTTGGTCGGCAATATTTATTCCCAGCTACTACGTTGGCAAGGGGATATTGAAAGCGCGGTAAAAATCATTGAAAAGAAGCGCTTTGACGATCCGAGAAACCTTGAGCTTGTGCAGCGACAATCCGACATTTATCGCTATGCCGTGCGCCTTGACGAGGCGGAAAAGGTATGGCGAGATCTTCTGGCAGATTTTCCCAATGAAGCGAAGTATCGCTTTGCTTACGCGCAATTTCTCTATGACCGCTACGACTTTTCAGGCGCGGCAGCGCAGCTTGACAAAGTTCACACCAGCGACTTTCAAGAAGTTGTTAATGTATTAAAAATGTTGACATTAGTGCAGTTGCGCCAGTTTGATAAGGCGACCACCTTGTTTGAGCAACACTTTGCTAATAAAGAGAGTGATGAGGCGCGTGCGCGCTTTTTGCTCGGCCAACGCCTACTGGAGCAAGAGCAATGGCAACTGGCAAAAAAATACCTACTGCCTCTAGTCGACTTTGACAAAAATGAAAATTCGGGTTACGGTCCGCCAGCTGCCTTTTTGATTGGGCAAATTCTCTATCAAACTGCCAAAGATAAAGATTTTAGTGAGGGCGATGCGTGGATAGAAAAAATTAGCCAGCACTACCAGTTTAGCGCGGAAGAGCGCTTACAAGGGCAAGCTAATGCCTTGCAAGATGCTGGCTATCTTCAAACGGCTTACGAGCGCGTCAATACTTTTTTAAAAGAGAATCCTAATCATGAATCTATGCGCTACACGCGCTGTTTATTAGCGGCAGACTTGGGTCTAGATACCGTTGCCATCGAAGATTTTAGAATGTTGCACGCCCAATCGCCCGATGACATTAATGTACAAAATGCGCTAGGCTACACGCTGTTGGAGAATCCTAACACTCGCGAAGAAGGGGAAAAGTTAGTTAAAAAAGCCCTGCTCAACAAACCCAGCGACCCCGCCATTGTCGATAGCATGGGCTGGGCGGCCTTTAAACGCCAATCCTTTGATGAAGCACTACAGTTTTTCCGTGTTTCCTACGCTAAATACCGAGATGGTGAAATCATTGGACATTACATTCTCGGACTGCACGCATCGGGGCAAGTGGCATTGGCGAAAAAGCTCTATCAGTTGGAAATACGCAACAAACACAATGTCAAAAAAATTGAAAAGCATGTCAAAGCGATTCTTCCCGAACTCAAAAAATAACGCATAACAAGTGAATTATATGAAAAATAAAAAATGTACCTTTATTGTTGCCACATCATTGCTACTTCTATTGGGCGGATGTGCAACACCGCGATCGCCTGAGCGCGCCGATAGCCCTGTGTCTAAACGCGCTGATACCCTGCCTGTTCAGCAATCGCCTGAACGTGCTGACAAACGGGTGCCTAAGCGCGTGAATGCCACGCCTGTTCAACAATCGCCTGAGCGTGCTGATAAACGGATATCTAAGCGCGTGAATACCGCGCCTGTTCAGCAATTGCCTGAACGTGCCGATAAGCGCGCGTCTAAACGTGCGAAGGCTGAGCCTGTTAAACGCTCGCCCGAGCGCACCAATAGCAACGTATCTGACAGTTGGCAATTGCGCGGAAAAATTGCTCTAGCTTACCCCGCTAAACGCTGCCAAGGGAGTGGTTCTTGTGGTCGCAGAAGCGAGCAAGGAAAAATTCACTGGAAACAGCGCCAACAAAATTACCACGTCCGCTTGAGCGATCCCTTCAACCGCATTCTCATGACCATAGATGGCAACGCACAGTCCTTGAAAGCACAAGGTCCCGAACAGCCTTTAACGCAAACCTCGCCTAATGAGTTTATCGCTGTACTGGCGAACAATGCCAATAGCTCAGCGTTATCCAACTTAAGTCCTGAGTGGTTGCGATATTGGGTTACGGGACACCCCGCGCCAAAGGGGGAGGTCAGCGAAAAACGCGAAAATACCTTTGTCCAACACGGATACCAGATTACAGCGAGGAAATGGAAATCAACCCCAGTAGGGCGGATGCCAACACTCGTTTTAATCGAAAAAAATAAATCGACTTTGCGCCTTGTGATCGGCGAGTGGGCTAAGTAGTAATCGGCGCTATAGTTAGAGCGCCCCTTAACAACTCAATGATGTGATAATGAAAGACCTACTGGATTTACACTATATTGGCAATTTCTTCAGTCGCTATCGCATGCATGCCATCCGTGCGGCGGTTGTTGCCGCTTGCCAAGCCAAGTTGGACAAGCCCCACGGCGATGTAGCGCGCTGGCAAGCAGCACTCGAACAACTCCCCACTATTGATGATTCGACCCTCCAAGCTGGTACGGATTACATTCATTTGACAGGCAAATGTGACTGGGATGCGGCACGGCTGACGGCGGCGTTAAAGGCTTTTTGTCCTTGGCGCAAAGGTCCTTTTCGCTTTTTAGACGTGAGCATTGATACGGAATGGGACAGCTTGCTGAAGTGGCGGCGCGTACAACGAGCCCTTGCCGCGGCAGAGGTCAACTTCAAGGGCGATAATGTGCTGGATATCGGTTGCGGTAACGGCGCGTTTTTGTGGAGTATTCTCGACGAAGGCGCGCAATCGGTGACGGGTGTTGAGCCAATGTGGTTATTCTACCACCAGTTTATGGTTTTTCAGCGCTATGCCCGTCTGCCACAGCTGTGTTTTCTACCGTTGGGCGTGCAAGATTTGCCGCTCAAAAATAGCTTTGATAGCGTGCTATCTATGGGAGTGCTCTATCACCGGCGTTCACCCTTAGACCATTTGGCGCAGTTAAAAGGCCTACTGAAAAAAGGTGGCACACTGGTGCTGGAAACTATTGTTTTGCCTGATGCAGGCAAAACGTTGCTGACACCACCTGACCGCTACGCGGGTATGCGCAATGTGTGGATGATTCCGTCGATGGGTGTATTGCAGGATTGGTTATTGAAAATGGGTTTTGACATTGCCTACAGCAGCGAACCCGTGAAAACCACCTTAGACGAACAGCGCCAAAGCGAGTGGATGGACTTTCATTCGCTTAATCAATTTTTACAGGCGGATAATGAACAGCTAACTATAGAAGGGCATGTTGCACCTTACCGCGCTATTGTCATTGCCCACTCGTAGGATATTGGGTGAAAAACACTTTATAGTCTTCCAGATTTTAATTAAAAAATATATAAACAAAAATGAATAAAAAAAATATCTTTCCTGTAACACTGGTGAACGTTTTTTTAGCTGTGGTAGGGTTTTCACTTGCCATCAATGCTGGCTTTGAAGGACGAAATAAAATCTTCTATCTCATTTATTTGTTAACTGTTTGGGGGGCAATAACTTTATTATTTAAATCAAATTTTAGAGCTAAAAATTTGGTTATAGTCTCTGCTTTTTTATCATATATGTGTATCTATTCGTATTTGAAAATAATATCAGTTACTATGAACCTATATCTGCTTAACTTGTTTATTGTTTTCCATATTTTTATTGCTTTATTGTCTATTTTTATCTCATCCTATCGGTCAGCACTATTAAAAATAGTTGTCTTTCTAATTTACACCACGCTGATTTCAATTGTGGGTTGTTGTGTCATTTTCTACAACATGACAGGAAAGATCACCGAAGATGTCGTAAATGCTATCTTGCAAAGCAACCCTTCTGAGGCCATAGAATATTTAATTCACTTTTTGCCAGTAAAGTTGTTTGTAGTAGTGCTATTATTTGCTCTCATTTTATTTTTAATATTGATAATATCTCTAAAAAATAATGATGAAATCAGTCTGCAATCTATAGGGATATTGGTGTTGATTTGTTTTCTACTTTCGTTACAACCACACCAGTTAGGTACTTTCAAAGATATTAAAAAAATTGAAGGGTGGGTCAATAATTTTTCCAAAGAAATTGAAGGTTGGAGAAAGATTAAAAACCAACGGCAAACAGGAGATATTGGAGCGAGCACGAAAAAAAAAGGACAATTACATGTCGTTGTTATCGGTGAAAGTTTGGCAAAGTATAACCTATCGGCGTACGGCTATCCTGTGGACACGACACCTTGGCTAAGTTCTAGTGATAACATAAAATTAACACAAGCCTACTCAAATCATACGCATACCGTGCCTGTTTTATCGCGTTCATTGACTCAGAGTAATCAATATAACGGTAAGACTTATTATGAGACGCCATCAGTTATTCAGGTCGCACAAGCTGCAAAATATAAAGTTGCTTGGTTGAGTACACAAGTCCGAATTGGGACATGGGATAATATGGTTTCAATCGTCGCTGATGATGCAGATTATAAAAAATTCTTAAACTCAGGAACGGTTGGAAGAAGGTTTGATGTAAGACACAAAGACAAAGCACTCGTCCCCTACTTAAAAAGATATCTCGCAAAACTAGATGACGAAAAAAACAACATTATTTTCATTCATACCATGGGAAGTCATATAAATTACTGTAGTAGAATTGATAATGAAAAAATGGCGACTTTCAATTATCCCGAGGGGCTATTTAACCACAAAGAAAACCAATGCTATGATAAGTCTGTTAAATATACGGATGAATTTTTGCAGTCAGTTTATCAATTGGTAAGCGCTAAAAAATCATTTACTAGTATGGTATTTATGGCTGACCACGCTGAGGATGTGTTTAATAATCTAGGGCATAACTCAGCTTATTTTACCGAATATATGGCACAAATTCCATTTGTGGTTTGGACTAGTGATAAGCTAAATAAAGAAATAACACATAATTTAATTAATAATAAAAATAAGATTTATACAAATGACCTGTTTTTTGATACGTTGCTAGGATTGTGGAGTGTTGACACCCCATTAAAAAATTTACAGTTTGATTTAACTAGTAAGGAGTATAGACTTGATAACCCTTTAACCTTGCAAGGAAAGAAAAGAATACTAGAATTACCCGTGCAAGTGGCGAGAAGAAATGTCGCTAATAATAAGAATTTTATGGCAAATGGAGTCAATACTATCGGCAGTATGTTTGATGCAAAATTGCAAGGTTTTAAAAATATTAAAGTAGATATCTTCTTCGATGAAGAAGCCAAGGAAATCATTGTTGGTAGCGGTAAATCTGCTAGCAGAGAAATGTCACTGCATGAATATTTAACTTATGAAAAAGGTTATTTCAACAGATTGTGGCTTGACCTTAAGGGAGTTAGTGATGAAAATTTAAACATCACATTAGATAAATTAAATCAGTTGGATATGGAGTTTAATTTAAAAAAACGAACCTTGCTAGGGAGTGATTACACTGGCTGGAAGTTCTCAATTTTCAGAGATAATGCTTGGTTTACAAGCTACCATCTGCCCAAAAACAAATTCTTTGAATACAAGAAGCCAGAAGATATTAAGCAGTATTTACAAGGTTTGAATTTGCAGTTAAAGCTACAGAAAGTTCTTTCAATTTCATTTGATTATGAAATCAACAAGCACATTATTGAATATTTTACCAGACAAAAAGTGACCGAAATGGGTTTAGAATTAAATACTTGCTTATCGCTATCTGCTGATGATAAGGATTTCGATAAGAAGTTGGTGGATGCTCATTTGGCTCATTTACCTAAATTACACAGTGTTACTATTCAGCCAGTAACGAGATTCATGCTCAATACAGATCAAAACCCCTGATTTTTAAATGTTCAATGTCAGGTTATTTACGTCCAAAAAACATTGGCATCGCTAGCTACAAAAAATATTCACCGAGCAAATAGGGAGCGTGTTTGTGACGTGTTTTTTATCACAACCAAGGAGATGAATAAGATGAAACTACAACCCATTTTTAACATTGAGGAGCGCGACCCTAAAGCGCTGATGCAGTTGTTTGAGACCTTCCCCAGTACGGGGAATACAGGGGCGAAAATTACCTTTATCAGCGAGAACATCGACACCATCAACTTGGTGATTCCATTTATTGATAAGACAAAGAATTTTATGGGCATTGCCTTTGGCGGTTCAATGTATGCGGCAACGGATGCGCTTTACGTCACCATGTTGTGGTATCGTCTGGGGAATGATTATATTATCATCGACAAACACTCGGAGGTTGACTACCTGCGCCCCGGAATGACCGATTTGACAGCTGAGTTTCACTTGCCTGACAGTGAAATCAATACCATTGTCGATACCCTAAGCCAAGAAAAATCTATCACGCGCGTCTATACTATCGATATCCTAGACGATAAGAAAAAAGTCGTTTGTCGCATCAAGAAATCCATTTATATTCGCAAGCGTTGAGCGAATGGAAGCCACTATTCGTTGGAAAGTCTAGTTTGCTTTTAACCTAAAAACGGCAGTTGAACGACTCCCTCTCCCTCAGGGAGAGGGCTGGGGTGAGGGTGAACAGGTTGGAAAAGCAACGAAATTACAAGTAAAACAATACGTAATAAAGTATTGTGAAACTTGATTTGTTAGTTGCTCTTCCAAACAATTGCCCCTCACCCTAACCCTCTCCC
>PDWI01013313.1_pt1 | contig 13328 bp, 8 predicted proteins | sample 1430891 | NCBI WGS metagenome assembly PDWI01 (sample SAMN01162508, study PRJNA174530) | Oral metagenome, whole genome shotgun sequencing project. | biome: Marine environment; feature: Marine mammal; material: Swab sample of the gingival sulcus; isolation source: swab sample of gingival sulcus... | reverse complement strand
TAAGACATTATGAGCGACATTATTATATCTCAATTACAAACATGGATACAAAAAGGAAATCTTGACAAGGCAGGAACGGCCCTTCAGGACTTTCCCAAATTCTCTGAAACAGAACGGCAGCAGGTCATGGAAATTCTGGCGTTGGCCTCCAATGAGGCAGCCCTGTTTTTACTGGAATCTCTTCTGACCAATCAAACCATTACAGAAGAAGACCGGGATGCTTTTTTTCAATTGGTCATGGACAGGGCATACATCCACTCTCCTTTTGTCCTGCTTTTGCTGTACCACGGTTCTTTTCTTCGGATCAACCATTCGGCATCCCTGATCCGCCATATTCTGAACCAGGAAACCGATCCTGACATTCTTGGCAAGGTCATCCGCATTACAGGGGAAAAAAAGATCAACGCCCTGACCGATGATCTTACCGAGTATCTTTTTTATGGAGAGCCCACCCTAAAATCCCTTGCGGTTCAGGCCCTGGAACAAATGGGGACTCCAGAATCCCTCCAGCGCCTGGCCCAGGTGGCTGCCACGGAAAAATGTGATCAGGAAATTCTGGATGCCATTGATGACCTTGAGATCAAAATTCCTGCCATTTCCCGACAGGTGGACAAGCTGGATATAGAAAAAGATTTTTCCCAAAAGGATGAAAAGCGCTTACAGGATCTGGCATCGGGCCATCCCCATAAACAATTTCAGGCCTTTCGCTACTTTGCCCAGTCTGGCGAAAAAGTGTTCCAGGCCGTGTCCAGGCTTGATGAATCCTGCGATCTTTCCTTGCGTATTACCCTGCTGCGTCTTGTTTCCATGACAAAACCGCAAAAAGCCATCAAACTGCTGCTCAATATTCTGACAAAGGAAAAGCCTGGGCTGGCTTTGAAATTCATCGTATATAACGCACTCCAGGCATATCCCCATATTCTGGGAAGCCCTGCCCTCATCAAGGGGGCAACAGATCCTGCCGCCCATGTTCGCATTGCAGCCTTAAAGATGCTCAACAACCATTGTACAGACTTTATCGTTGCCGAACTCAAAAGACAAATTGAATCCAGCACCGCAATTGGCGACAATCTGGCCCGTTCTGTTGTGGATGCAAGGGCAGAAAATCTGATTGAAAAATTGATGGCCCACGATTCTTTTGCCTATATTGCCTCCCTGCATATGGAAACCAATGCAAGTTTGCCAGTCATGGACGCCTTTATCAGGGCCATTGAAAAACGGGGAATGAAATCCAGTATCAAAAGATGTAACATGCTGCGGCAGCAGCGAATGGAACAAAATCTGCCCAAAATCATGGCTGTCAATCCATCTATTGCATGTCTGGATGCCTTTGCCGCAAACATTGCTCCGGCAGGATACGAACCCATGCTGTTTCGTTCCACCCAGCAAGCCTTTGAAAAGCTCATGGAAGAAAAACCTGCGGCCCTGGTTACAGGAATTTTTTTAGGAGACATGCACTGCATTGATTTCATAAAGGAAGTCAGAACATTATACCCGAAAGATCAATTACCGATCATTGTTTCATCCATTATGCCCGTAAATATTGATACCTGGGAAAAAACATCAGGTCCCACAGGGATTAACGCGTGGTATAATTTTCCCCCCAAGGTGTCTGAAATCAAATCATGGATCAACAGCAAGTAATCAGATAATTCTGGAGAAAAATACAGTACAATGATTAAAAAAGATATTTTTCAGCACAATATCAAGGAGCAGTTCAAATCGGTTGCCAGGGACAAAATGTACCGTTTTCTCATGGCAGATGACCAGATCAGGGGAGCCATTGTCCATGCCACCACAATGATTCGCCAAATGCAGGCCAACCACGAACTTGATCCCCTTGCAACCCTGATTCTGGGCCAGGCTTACATTGGCGCAGCTCTCATGTGTGCAAGTCTCAAAGGCCATGACCGTCTGTCCCTTGCTCTGGAGTGTTCCGGCCCTGTCAAGGGCTTGCACGTGGATGCCAATACCCGTGGAGAAGTCCGGGGATACTTACAGAACGGTCATATTCCGTTGGATTCTTCTGACAATCTCAACCGCCTTTCCCAGATGTTCGGAGCAGGATTTCTTACCGTAACAAAATACCTTGGCAATCCCCAGCAATCCTACACAGGCCAGGTAATGCTGGAACATGGGAACCTTGCCAAAGACATTGCCAATTATTATCTGACCTCGGAGCAGATTCCCACAGCCATTACCTTGAGTGTTGCCTTTGATGAAAACGAAAAGATCACAGGAGCCGGAGGAATTTTGCTCCAGGCCCTGCCCGGAGCCGATGAAACCAAAATCGACCAGGCCCAAACCTTTTTGGCTGCCGTGGACTGTCTGGGACAAAGTCTTGCAGACAAATATTCTGACAAAAAAACAGACCAGGCCACCAATCCAGATAAAGATGCGCCCCAGAGTCTGATCCAGGACCTGTTTGCTCCCCTGAAACCTCGTTTTCTGGATCATTCCCGTGTGGAGTTTTTCTGCCGCTGTTCCCATGACGGCATGGCTGCCCACCTGCACCATCTTCCTTTGGAAGACCGAAAGGACATGCTTGCCAATGACCCGTTTCCCCTGGAAATCCGCTGTCATCATTGCAACTCCCTGTATCAGATCACGAAAGAGGAATTAGAAAAAGGACTCCCATGAAAATTGCATCCATCCAACTGGAAATCAAGGATAATGAACCCAAAGATCTTACAATGGAACGTGCCCTGTCCCTTGTGGATCAATGCAGGGACTCTGATTTGATTATGCTCCCGGAATTATGGAATGTGGGCTTTTTCAGCTATGGAGACTATGTGTCTTCCAGCGAACCATTGGACGGTCCCACAGCTTCTGCCATATCTTCCAGGGCAAGACAACTTGGCGCCTTTGTTCATTCCGGCAGTTTTGTGGAAAACAAGGACGGAAAATACTATAATACCAGCATATTGTTTGACCCCAGCGGCAAAAAAATTGCCGTATATCGAAAAATCCATTTGTTTACCTACCAATGCCGGGAACCGGAAATCCTCACGCCCGGAGACCAGATCAGCGTTGCAGACACACCATTGGGAAAAATCGGCATGGCAACCTGCTACGACCTTCGATTCCCCGAACTCTTCCGAAAAATGGCCCTGGAACACGGTGCCCAATATTTCCTGATTACCTCTGCCTGGCCGCAGGTTCGTCTGGAAGCCTGGAATCTTCTGAACCGAACCCGTGCCCTGGAAAACACCTGCTGCCTCATCTCATGCAATGCCGCAGGAACCAATCAGGGCATATCCTTTGCCGGACACAGCCAGACCGTTGATCCTCTGGGAAATGTCCTTGCTGGCAGCGGCCAGCATCCATGCATTGTCCAGACAAATTTTTCCCATGAACAACTTTTGGACATCCGCAGGGATTTTCCTGTACTCAGAGACGCCAGAATATAGAACCTGCCAAAAGGCTTGTGAGCAACTTTCCCCGTTGCAGATTCTCCCCTGCCCCCTGATGCCTCTGGGGATCTAAAAAAGCTACTTTCTTTCGAATTTTAACAAAAATTTTTTTTATTTTGACAGATATGATAAAAAATAGTAGCTTGATAATCAATTTTCCAAATAAAAAGGAATTATGCTATGCTGTCGAAATTAAAAATCAAAACCAAAATGATGTTATCCCTTTGTGGGGTTATCCTGCTCATGTATGGAACCACCATTTTCCTTGGCATGCGCACTACCAATTCCATTGTAAAGACAGAAGCTCTTGAAAAAACGGATTCCCTTGCATCCCATTACAGTAAGGCCTTGGAAAAGGAAATGGAATATGCCATGCAAACCGCCCAGGCAATGGCCCTGACCTGTGAGGGCCTGATTGCAGATCAGGCAAAACCATCCCAGTCAAACCTCAACGCAATCCTGCAAAAAGTCATGGAGCGCAACCAGAACTTTTTGGGCGCCTGGTTCATTCTCGACCCAGGTTCATTGTTTCCAACTCCATACGTATCCTATTTTTATAGGGAAGGCGGAAAAATCGCCTCAGAGGTTCAGGTGGATATGGAATACTATAAAAATGAATTGACCCAGTCCTATTATGCGGTTCCCAAAGAGCAGGGAAAGGAAGCCGTGCTGGAACCTTATCTGGACAATGATATTCACGTCATGATGACCAGTACTGTGGTTCCCATTATTGTCAACGGGGAATTTGCAGGTGTTGCTGGCATTGACCTCAGCCTGGAATCGCTTACGCAAATCGTTTCGAAAATTACCCCATACGAAACAGGAATCGCAAGCCTGATCTCCAATTCCGGGATATACATTGCCCATCCTGATACGTCGAAAATCAACAAAAAATTTGATGAGAATCAGCCATCTTTCAAGGCTGCGGCACAGGCAATCAAAGAGGGGAAACCATATCGAAAAATGTATTTTTCCGATATTCTGCAAGAAGATGTCTATAGAATCTTTCTTCCTGTGCACATCGACAAGGCAGGGGCGCCCTGGTCTTTTTCCGTGGAAGTGCCCATAAAAAAAATTCTTCAGCGCAGCCAGCAAATCCTGTGGGTATGCATTATGACCGGGATTGTCTCTTTGCTCTCATTGCCTCTTCCATCACAAAACCCATCAAGCAGACAGCAGCAGGACTCAAGGACATTGCCCAGGGAGAAGGAGATCTTACCATGCGGCTTGCCGTGGTTTCAGAAGATGAACTGGGTGAACTTGCCTCCTGGTTCAACCTGTTCATGGAGAAAATGCAGACCATCATTGCCCGAATCAGCGAAAACACCAACCAGGTGGATGGGGCATCACGGGAATTATCCGGGATTGCAGAAGAATTGTATTCCAACGCAGGCAGCACCTCTGACCGGGCCAACAATGTTGCATCGGCAACAGAAGAACTCAACGCAACCGTTACCACCGTTGCTGCGGCTATGGAGCAATCCACAACCAACGCATCTATGGTGGCAAGCTCTTCCGAAGAAATGTCCGCAACCATTTCCCAGATTGCCGACAATGTGGATGAAGCCTCCCAAATATCAGCTTCCGCCGTAACCCAGGCCCAAAAGACCGCCGAAAAAATGGGAGAACTGGAAAAAACTGCCCAGAATATTTCCCAGGTGACAGAAACCATTACCGATATTTCCGACAAAACCAACCTGCTGGCCCTGAATGCCACCATCGAAGCGGCAAGGGCCGGAGAAGCCGGCAAGGGCTTTGCGGTTGTGGCAACGGAAATCAAGGAACTGGCATCCCAGACCACAGAGGCGGCAAATGATATCAAAAACCAGATCAACGGAATTCAGGCGACTTCAAATGTTTCCATTTCCGCCATTGACGGCATTGTAAAGGTCATCAACCAGGTCAATGAAATCATCGGCACCATTACCACCGCTGTTGGAGAGCAGTCCACGGCAACCCAGGAAATTACAGCCAATATCAGTCAGGCATCCCAGGGGCTTATGGAAATCAACGAAAATATCAACCAGAGTGCTTCCATCTCAGGGGAAATCAGCCAGGATATTACCCAGGTCAGCCAGGCTGCCGGACAGATTGCCGGAAAAAGCTCCGAGGTTACGGCCCAGGCAGCCCAGCTGGAAGAACTTTCAACTGCGCTCAAGGAAATCGTCAATTCATTCAAAATATAACGGCCACGGGCCGACTGGGAATGCCATTCTCCAGATCAGCCCACAACGAAGAATGAAAGTAATTTAATATCTTATATAGACTTTCATATAAACGGCCACGGGCCGACTGGGTATGGTATCCTCCAGATCAGCCCACAACGAACAATGAAAGTAATTTAGTAGCTTATAGATACTTTCATATAAAAACGGCCACGGGCCGATCTGGTCTATCCATGACCAGACTTGGCCCACAACTGATCCTGACATCCAGGCCCGGTAGAATCCGGGTCTGGATGTTTTATTTTTACTATAAAATCAATGAGTAATATTATTGCAGTTTTTTTATTGACATTCTGTTACATTTACTATAATTGAGGATTGGCACTTTTTTCAATATATTTTCTTCTAATTGAATACCAGAGGGACATTACAGATGAAAGCTTCTCATAACATATTGTTTTATAAAACAATTTACCCCCCCCGCCCTATGTGAAAATAATGAAATCAAACACTTTCTTCTGTCTCCTGTTTTTTACAGCCATTGTCCTGTCTTTTTAAACAATCTTTCTGAACATTTTTTTGTTTTTGAACAATTTTTGAAACAAGGATATCCACGACACCCACAAAAATTAAGGAGGAGTTTACCATGAAGCGTCTTTCTATTCGTTCAAAACTGGTTCTTAGCGGACTTATTGCGGTTCTGCTTCCCCTGTATGCCACGGGATGGCTGGCCATAAAAGACTCCAGCAAAACCCTGGAAAAAACGGCCTATGCCTCGGCAACGGCAAATGCCGTTAAGACAGCCGACACGGTTTCAGAAATTGTGCAAACCCAGAAAAAAATTGTCTGGGCATTGGCATCGGATACCCTGGTACAGAACACGGCAAGCAAGGTGCAGCAATACGGCTGGAAAAACCTTCCTGAAGATATTGATATTCTGAACAAAAAAATCCAGGCAACCTATACAAATTTTCAGGACAAGGCCCTGGGAATTTTTATTACCGATGCAAAAGGCTACCTGTACACGGGTATTCGCCAGGGAGGCAAGGATTACAAAGGTTCCAACATACAGGGACGCGCCTATTTCCAGCAGGCAAAAGAAACGGGCAAGCCCGTTGTCAGCGACATTGTGAAATCAAAAAGCACAGGAGCCATGATCTCCATTGCCGCCGCCCCCATATATGGGCCTTCCCATGAATTTATGGGCATATACGCCATAGCCTTCAAGTCTGATTGGTACAGCAATGTCGTTCTTGCACAGCAATTTGGAAAAACCGGCCGGGCCTTCATGGTAAACGCAGACTCCCTGGTAATTGCCCATCCCAACAAGGATATGGTATTTCAGTTACATATCGCCAAAACCCCTGGCTTAGAAGACCTTGCCGCCAGAATAGCCCAACGGAAACCAGGAACCTCTTCATACGTATATAAAAATATTGACATTGTTACTGCATTTGCTCCCATTACAGGGACACCGTGGAACCTGGCTGTGAGCCAGAATCGTTCAGAGGTGCTTGCCAGCAACATCCAGTTGCGTAACAAAATTCTTACCGTTGCCCTGATTTCAGCACTCATTGTTACCATCCTGATATTTTGGGCTACCCGTTTCATCGTTGCCAGCATTACAGGCCCCATTTCCGATGTGGTGGCAAGGCTCCGGGACATTGCCCAGGGAGAAGGCGATCTGACCATGCGTCTGGATATTATATCCAAGGATGAATTGGGAGAACTTGCCTCCTGGTTTAACGTGTTCATAGAAAAAATGCAGGGAATCATTGCCAAGGTAAGCGAAAACACCAACGAAGTGGATGAGGGTTCCAAGGATTTATCCGGGATTGCCGAGGAATTTGCGTCCCTTGCCCAGTCATCCTCCAGCCGGGTAAAAGATATTGCAGACTCAACCGAAGAACTCAACACGAATCTGACAACCGTTGCCGCTGCCATGGAAGAATCCACCGCCAATGCATCTATGGTGGCAAGCTCCTCGGAAGAAATGTCCGCCACCATTTCCCAGATTGCCGCCAATGTGGAAGAAGCATCCCAAATATCAGCTTCTGCCGTAACCCAGGCAGAAAATACTTCCAGGCGGATGGGAGAACTGGAAGAGGCAGCCCAGTCCATTTCCAAGGTAACAGAAGCCATTACTGATATTTCTGATAAAACCAATCTTCTGGCCCTGAACGCCACCATTGAAGCGGCAAGGGCCGGAGAAGCAGGAAAGGGCTTTGCCGTGGTGGCAACGGAAATCAAGGAGCTTGCCGCCCAGACCGCCCAGGCCACCAATGACATCAAAAATCAGATTGACGGGATTCAGGCAACTTCCACAATGTCCATTTCTGCCATTAACGAAATTGTAACCATCATCAACCAGGTCAACGACATCATCTCCACCATTACCACCGCAGTAGGGGAACAGTCTTCTGCCACCCAGGAAATCACAAGCAACATCGCCCAGGCTTCCCAGGGACTTATGGAAATCAATGAAAACGTCAACCAGGGTTCTGCCATTTCCGGCGAAATTACCCAGCGGCTTTCCCAGTCAAGCTCTGCCGCAGTACAGATGTCAGAAAAAAGTACCGCTGTTACCAACCAGGCCGCCCACTTGCAGGAACTTGCCACAGCCCTGAAAGGAATCGTCAATTCATTCAAAATATGAACGACCACGGGCCGACGTTGCGGGCCAGGTCTGGTCATGGATAGACCAGATCGGCCCGTGGCCATTATCCAAAACACTTCCTCAATAATCTGAATCAAATACATCCAGGTTCTGAAACCATCCGGGCCTGGATATTTCTTTTCTCAAAATATTTCAAACCTGTGTCACCAGTCTCCTTTTTTTCAATATCTAACGGGCCCCTGAGTACCATCACAATGCCAGGTGTGATCTGTGATAAATGCAATTTCCCTGTCTGTCGAGCCGTTTTCATTTGACAAATGCTGGGAATATATGCTATTATATTATGTTAACAAAATGAGCTGAGGGGGGGGTAAGTTTGCCCCGGCTAACTAAGATTTGTTTAGATTCCCCCTGAACATCTGAAAAAAGACGAGCAATCTTTCCTTCCCCTCCTCATAAACCACCATCCAAATCGTGAGGAGATATGTATTCATGTTGTCAAAATTGAAAATCAAAACCAAAATGATGCTGGCCCTTTGCAGCGTTATTTTAGTAATGTACGGGATTACCATTTTTCTGGTCATGCGCAGCGCAAATTCCATTATCACAAAAGAGGCCATTGAAAAAACAGATTATCTGGCATCCCATTATAGTAATGTTCTCAAAAAAGAAGTGGAACAGGCCATGCAGACGGCCCAGGCAATCGCCCATACCTATGGAGGAATGATTACAAGCTCGGCCAAACCAAAAGAAAAGACACTTAACGCAATTTTACAGCAGATCATGGAATCCAATCAAACCTTTTCGGGTATTTGGGTAATGCTTGATCCGGGCGTTTTCTTTGACCATCCATATTCCCCCTATTTTTACAGGGATAACGGAAAAGTTGCCTCTGAAATTGTATTGGATATGGAACACTACAACAAACAAACCTCGGAGGATTATTACAGATTTCCCAAACAGCAGAGAAAACAAGTCTTGATAGAACCATACATGGATCCAGACCTGAATATCATGATGACAACGACTGCGGTTCCCATTATTGCCAACGGGAAATTTGCAGGTGTTGTGGGCATTGATTTAACCCTTGACGCTCTTACGGGAATTGTCTCCAAAATCAAACCCTATGACACAGGTATTGCCAGCCTGATTGCCAATTCCGGTACATTCATCGCCCATCCTGACTCTTCCAGAATCAACAAAAAATTTGACGAAAATATTCCCCTGCTCCAGGCAGCCGCCCAATCAGTAAAAGAGGGGAAACCATATAGTGTAACGGATTTTTCCAATACGCTGAAAGAAGAGGCATACAGATATTTTGTCCCTGTACAGGTTGCAAAAGCAGATTCTCCCTGGTCTTTTTCTGTGGAAGTGCCTATGAAAAAGGTTCTTGAAAGCGGCCAGGCAATCCTGTGGGTCTGCCTTGTTACAGGACTGATTTCCGCAATTGTGGCAGGATGTGTGATTTTCCTCATTGCCCTTTCCATTACAAGACCCATCAACCGAACCGTGGCAGGACTAAAAGACATTGCCCAGGGAGAAGGGGATCTTACCATGCGTCTTCCGGTATCCTCAAAAGATGAACTGGGAGACCTTGCCTCCTGGTTTAATGTGTTCATGGAAAAAATGCAGGCCATCATTGCAAGGGTCAGCGAAAATACCCATGAAGTGGATGATGCCTCCAATGATCTTTCGAATATTGCTTCAGAATTTGCCGCCCTTGCAGACTCTTCAGCCAGCCGGGTACAAGATATTGCAAACGCAACCGAGAATCTCAATACCAATATGACCACCGTTGCCGCTGCCATGGAAGAGTCCGCAACCAATGCTGGCATGGTGGCAAGTGCGTCAGAACAAATGTCTGCCACCATTTCCCAGATTGCTGCCAATGTGGATGAAGCCTCCCAGATTTCCGGCTCTGCCGTGGTCCAGGCAAACGACACCGCCAAAAGGATGGAAGAACTGGAAGAGGCGGCCCAGGCCATTTCCAAGGTGACAGATGCCATTACCGACATTTCCGATAAAACCAATTTGCTGGCCTTAAACGCCACCATTGAAGCAGCACGGGCAGGGGAAGCCGGAAAAGGATTTGCCGTGGTGGCAACGGAGATCAAAGAGCTTGCCGCCCAGACCGTGCAGGCCACCAATGACATCAAAAATCAGATTGACGGAATCCAGACAACGTCAAAAGTCTCCATTGAGGCCATTGACGGCATTGTAAAGGTAATTAACCAGGTCAATGAAATCATCGGCACCATCACAACGGCCGTAGGAGAGCAGTCCACAGCCACCCAGGAAATTACAACCAATATTACCCAGGCATCCCAGGGCCTTGTGGAAATCAATGGAAATGTCAACCAAAGCTCTGTTATTTCTGGTGAAATCAGCCATCGACTTACCCAGTCAAGCTCTGGTGCGGTGCAAATGTCGGAAAAAAGTGCCGCAGTTACAAACCAGGCAGGGCATTTGCAGGAACTTGCCAGGAACCTGAAGGAAATCGTCAATTCATTCAAAATATAAGCCTTCCCCAATCTGAATCAAATCCAGGCCCGGGAACGATCCGGGTCTGGATTTTTCTTTTTCCAGAAAAATACGTTCTGCCCCAAATGAGACATCCTGTTTTTTGAGATCCCTTTTTTTATCTTTGACAAAGATGGAGTAAATATGTTATTATATCAATTATTTATACTAACAAGATAAGTGGGGGGGGGGATAATTAGCCTCAACTAATAATATTAGTCAATTTCAAGGAGGTATGTATCCATGTTTGCAAAATTCAAAATCAAAACCAAAATGATGTTGTCCCTTTGCAGTCTGATTTTACTCATGTATGCAATTACCATTTTTCTGGTCATGGAAAGCGGAAACTCCATTATCAAAAAAGAGGCCATTGAAAAAACAGATTATCTGGCATCCCATTACAGCAATATACTGAAAAAAGAGGCAGATCATGCCATGCAGACGGCCCAGACCATCGCCCATACCTATGCGGGGCTGATTGCAGGACAGGCCAGGCCCAAAAAAAACTCACTTAACGCAATTTTACAAAAAGTCATGGAGGAGAATGACACTTTTTCAGGACTCTGGGTATTGCTTGATCCGGGATTCTTTTTCCAGCATCCCTACGCTCCCTATTTTTACAGGAAAAATGGAAAAATAGCCTCTGACATCCCAATAGATATGGAATACTATCGCCAAGAACAAACCAAACCATATTACATTCTGCCCAAACAGCAGAAAAAAAAGGTCTTGATAGAACCATACCTGGATGGAGACCTGAACATCATGATGACAACAACGGCGGTTCCCATTATTGCCAACGGACAATTTGCAGGTGTTGTGGGCATTGATTTAACCCTTGACGCTCTTACGGAAATTGTCTCCAAAATCAAACCCTATGACACAGGTATTGCAAGCCTGATTTCCAATTCAGGAATTTATATTGCCCATCCAGATACTTCCAGGATCAACAAAAAACTGGGAGAAAACTCGCCCCTGCTCCAGCCTGCCATCCAGTTGGTAAAGGACGGGAAGCCTTGCGACATTACCGGGTTTTCCAATATACTGAAAGAAGAAAGCTACAGACATTTTATCCCCGTACAAATCGGAAATACCAATACGCCCTGGTCATTTTCCGTGGAAGTTCCCATGGCAAAGGTGCTGGAAAGCGGGAAAAAAATCCTGTGGATTTGTATTATTACGGGAGTCGTTGCCGCAATTGTCTCAGGCGTGATAATTTTCCTCATTGCTCTGGCCATCACAAAACCCATCAACCAGACCGTGGCGGGCCTGAAAGACATTGCCGAAGGAGAAGGCGATCTTACCATGCGCCTTCCGGTGTCCTCAAAGGATGAGCTAGGAGAACTTGCCGCCTGGTTCAACCTGTTCATGGAAAAAATGCAGGGAATCATTGCCAGGGTCAGCCAGAATACCGACGAAGTGGACGGAGAGTCCAATGCGCTGTCTGATATTGCCACAGAATTTTCTTCCCTGGCCCAGGCCTCATCCGAGCGAGTCAAAGATATTGCAGACGCAACCGGCGAACTCAACGAAAACCTTACAACGGTTGCAGCGGCCATGGAAGAGTCCACCACCAATGCGTCTATGGTGGCAAGTGCGTCAGAACAAATGTCTGCCACCATCTCCCAGATTGCTGACAATGTAAAAGAAGCATCCCAAATTTCCGGTTCCGCCGTAACCCAGGCCGAAGATACCGCCCAGAGGATGGAGGAACTGGAAGAAGCGGCCCAGGCCATTTCCAAAGTGACAGATACCATTACCGATATTTCCGACAAAACCAATCTGCTGGCCCTGAACGCCACCATTGAGGCGGCACGGGCAGGAGAAGCCGGAAAGGGTTTTGCCGTTGTAGCAACGGAAATCAAGGAACTTGCCGCCCAGACCGCAGAGGCCACCAACGACATCAAAAACCAGATTGACGGAATCCAGGCAACCTCAAAGGTCTCCATTGAGGCCATTGACAGCATTGTAACCGTCATCAATCAGGTAAATGAAATCATCGCCACCATCACAACTGCCGTGGATGAACAGTCCACGGCCACCCAGGAAATCGTATCCAATATTGCCCAGGCAAACCAGGGATTTATTGAAATCAATGAAAATATCAATCAGGGCTCTGCCATTTCCGGCGAAATTACCCAGCGACTTGCCCAGTCAAGTTCTGCTGCGGTGCAGATGTCAGACAAAAGTACTGCGGTAAATGACCAGGCAGCGCACTTGCAGGCCCTTGCCACGAGCCTGAAGGAAATCGTCAATTCCTTTAAGATATAACGGCCACGGGCCGATCTGGTCTGTCCATGTAAGGGGGAGGTAGCAGCCCGCTGTTTCCCCCTGTTTTTTGCAAAAAAATGTATTTGGTTCCGGCAAGAGACAAATCTTACATTGACAATTCCCGCACAAACATCTATTCTTTGGACACAAGTTTTCAATTATCCCAATCTGTTGTTGGAGAACACCATGTTTGAAAAACTCCATATTATTATTCTCATTGCCTGTCTTGTTTTTTTGCCCTGCGCTGCGGGTGCAGTTGAGGTCGCTCCACGGATTTCTGACCGGGAGATTGTAGAATCTCTTGCCGAACTCAAAGAGCAGCAAAAAGCCCTGAACCAGCGC
>PDWI01007771.1_pt1 | contig 13330 bp, 15 predicted proteins | sample 1430891 | NCBI WGS metagenome assembly PDWI01 (sample SAMN01162508, study PRJNA174530) | Oral metagenome, whole genome shotgun sequencing project. | biome: Marine environment; feature: Marine mammal; material: Swab sample of the gingival sulcus; isolation source: swab sample of gingival sulcus... | reverse complement strand
TGGCTCATATCGGTATTTGGATTATCCGGTCTTTATTTGAAAGTGTAAGAAATTTGGATTCAGTGATCCCTGGGAGTCTCAATGATGCCATCAGCAATACCGCATCTGAATGCGTGAAGTGCTGTCCATTACCCGCTTGAAGGCATCCATATAGTCGTAGCAAGATTGAAGCAGATCGGCCTCACCGATTTCAGTATTCGGAAACCGAAGGGCGTGATCATTAATAATCTTTACCAACTGAAGTTGTTCTGCGCTCAGTTCGATGGCAGGCATTTTGGATTCCCCAAGTATTTATCAAAACAGACTTTTGTTTTACTTTTTCTGTTGTAAGGATTAGTCGTGTAGCCCCGACTCCAATTCACTGAAAAATGACTCACCATCAATCAGGTTGCCTGCTGCTATATCGGCATTGGCCTGCACGACTCTTGATTGTAATAAACGCAATTTGAGCGCTTCGATACTCTCGTATTCTTCTGCAGAGATCTTCATTGGCGGAAAGTGAATCCATTGTCATTGTCTCGCAATATCGTTCGATTCGTTCAGTATAATTGATTCGAGCTGTATGCGCTATAGCTGCATACCTATCATAATGTATACTATTTGATAGGTGTGGAAAAGCCTATCAAAACTACTATCATAAGTCATCAATCAAAACCTTTTAAGAGATATGATAGAAAATGCCGCGTGTGGGATATGCCCGAGTCAGCTCCACCGGTCAAAGCCTTGAGGTGCAACTGGAAAAGTTGAACCAAGCAAAGTGCGACCGGATTTACCAAGAGAAGCGCAGTGGTCGGACTGCTGACCGCCCTGAATTCCAAGCGTGCATGAATTATCTACGAGAAGGTGACACACTGGTCATCACACGACTGGATCGGCTGGCGCGATCCGTGGTGCACCTGGCGCAACTCGCAAAACGATTCCAGCAGGAAGGTATAGATTTGCTCGTGGTGGACCAAAATATCGATACCACAACATCCATCGGTAGGCTGATGTTTAATATGCTGGCATCCATTGCTGAGTTTGAAAATGACCTGCGTACCGAGCGCCAGGCCGAGGGTATTGCCAAAGCCAAAGAGAACGGAGTGAAGTTTGGCCGACCGGCAAAATTGACAGATACCAAGCGAGAAGCGATTTACTCTCGGCGCTTAGCCGGAGCCACAATAGGCCAGTTGGCCAAGGAGTTTAGATTGGGTGAAGCTACGATCTACCGGGCGCTGAATACTGTTAAGCAGTCAGGTTCAGTACCTGCGCTGAAAACCACAAAAGTGATTCTCTGGCTCCAAGTTAAAAACAACAGCAAATTTGTCAGAGGGAAAGGCAAATCTAGCCAGCACATCGAGGACTATATTCTGTCCGAGTATGATGCGAAAAAACTGGAAAAAGATGGCTGGGAGTACGAACTTACCTTTCAATACACCGATGACGAAGACCTTGAGCGACAAATCCACGAGCTCTCGGCTGAAATGAGCCAAGAGGCGGACTTGCGGAATGGCTTTGTAGAGTGCAGCTTTACTGAGGTTGGGACTCATCGCTCATGGTGACAGCCTCAAAGTTTACAAATTTGGGGGTTCTTCCACAGGACCCCTTATTGGCTCGGTACTTTATTACTAATAATTATCAATACTTGAACCCTCCCAATTCACTGTCCAGCTGATGGGTCATTTTGGATAGATATTCGGTGGCGGCAGTCACTTCTTCTATGCTTGTTGAATTGGTATTGGCAATTGCCTCTATCTTTTTAATCTGTTCGATGATTTGATTTACCGATTTGGATACTTCACTGTATTGCGTGGTGTTTTGCACATTTGCATCGATGCTTGTTTTGATTATATTGGAGTTTTCGGCCACGATACCCATCAGATTGGAAGATACTTTCGAGGTATCTTCTACACCCTTGGCGGCCTGATTCAAATCCGTGCTGATATCGCTGACCGACTGGACAACGGTATTGATGGTTGCATTCGTCTCGATCAGTCTTGTTTGTGTATTCTCTGCCAACTGCCTGACTTCATCGGCGACGACTGCAAAGCCTCGACCATGTTCACCGGCTCTGGCCGCTTCTATAGCGGCATTGAGAGCCAGCAAATTGGTTTGATCTGCAATATCGTTGATAACAGTCAATACCTCCCTGATTTCATTGGTTTTTTGACTGGTTTCATTGAGTTTTTCGCTTAACTCCAATCCTCGAGTGGCTGTCTGCTCCAGTAATTGGGCCAGTTTATTCATTTCCTGCTGAATCGTATTTAAATTGTCTCCGGCATTTGACAGGTTTTCACTGTTTCTCTGGGCAGAATCCAGTGTTGTCGCTACATCCTTTACAACGCTCTCACCTTTGATCACTGTCTGATTAATCAGAGCCGCCGCTTCTTCAACTTTTTTATCCAGTGTCAGTGAAGTAGCGCTCAGCTCGTTTGCAATACTGGCATTTTCAGTGCTTGTTTTCCTGCAGTTTGATACCAGTAGCTGAATTTTTTCGATAAAGGTGTTTACATCAGCGCTTATTTGGGCGATTTCATCGTTTCCTTCAATGGGTAATCGTTTGGTCAGGTCGCCTTCGCCTTTAGCCAGGTCATTGACCATAGCGCCCAGACGGTTCAATGGTTTGAATAAATAGGAAAGCAGTAAAACGATGCTTAAGATAGTGAGGATGATCGCCACAATGGCGATGGTGATACCTTTGGTCAGTTGGGTAGCTACATCTGCAAAAGCTTTTTCTTTGTTTACAGCGGCCAGTGTTTTCCAGCCCAGACCTTCGACGGTATCGAAAAACAATGTTTTATCGATGCCATTTAGTCGGTAGTCCACATGGCCGCTTTTTCGGCTGTAGATTTCATTCAGTACATCTTGTAAACCCGGGCTGACATCCAAAAGCTTTTTGCCTGCTATCGCCGGATTGGTATGTCCGATAAACACGCCTTTATTATCAAGAAAAGAAAACTCTCCGCCGTTAACTTCGATCTCTTTCGCTTTTTTATTCAAATCATCCAGGTTTAAATCTGATGCCAGGACACCAATAAAACTACCGTTTTTTATTACCGGCGCAGTAACAGAGATGACCGGCTTTTTGCTCACACTGTCAATATAGATTTGTGTCATTGTGGGCTGATTGGCTCTTTTCGTATCGATATACCATGGTCTTTTTCTGGCGTCCCAACCCGGATCAGGCACCCAATCAAGACGATCATAATAGAGGCCATCTTCATAGCCGAGGTAAACGTCCGAGCATTTAATGCTCTTTTCTGCCGCCTTGAGAATTGACATAATGCCTTCTTTATCGGCTGGATCCCTGGTGGCGACAAGGTTGGCGAAGCCTTCCACGCCTTTCAGAATTTGTGTTTTCCAGTTAACGATGTCACGGACGCCATACCGGGCTATATTGCCAAGGTTGTCCTGGATATTGACAGACAAATATTCCTTACTTTGGGTATAATTGAAAAAAGAGAAAACGCCATATCCGGCAAATAAAGAAATTGCGAGCGCAACATATATTTTAGTTTTAAATCCCATTTTTACATCCTTCTGCTCGTATTTTGGAGCTGAAAAAAGCCACTGAAACACTCGATCTGTTGCAGTACAGAATAGAAAACATCATGTTTTTTTCAAGCCGAAGTGATTTATTTGGCGAAAACGATGGGTTGGATTGACTTTTTATCGATAAAACCGGCCGCCGATGTTGAGGTGAGTAACCGGATTATCGCTAACAAATTCGGTTGAATGCGGCAAATAGGAGAATACTTATGTTGGAATTGATTGCTCATAAACCTGCCAATCAAGTGAAAAAGACCCCGTTGCTGTTTGTTCATGGCGCTTGGCATGGGGCGTGGTGCTGGAATGAATACTTTTTGCCTTATTTTATCAACAAAGGGTATAGCGTATACGCACTTAGCCTGCGTGGTCACGGGCAAAGCAGCGGTAAAGAACGGCTTCGCTGGACATCGGCAGCGGACTATTTGGCAGATATTTCCGATACGATTACTCAATTGCCTGAGAAGCCTGTTATCGTCGGACACTCAATGGGCGGTTATTTGGTGCAAAGGTATCTGGAGTATGTGACGCTGCCCGGAGGAATTTTGTTGGCTTCGGTACCACCGCAAGGAGCATGGCGGGTGACAATGCAGTCGGCCCGTCGTTTCCCACGCAACTTTTTGAAATTGAATCTGAAGTTAAGCCTGTATCCATTGGTGGAAACGGCTGAACTTGCTCAATTCCACTTTTTCTCGTCAACTATGCCGCCGGAACAAGTGAATCGTTACTTTGCCCAGCTAGGTGATGAGTCTTATCATTGCTTTTTGGATATGTTGTCATTTTTGCCCAATCCGGCAAAGGTGAAAGCACCGATGTTGGTACTGGGTGCAGAAAACGATGCCATCATTTCGGCAGACGAAGTGAAGGCAACGGCACAGGCTTATAACACTGAGCCGCACTTTTTCCCAATGGCCCACGATATGATGTTGGAAGCCGGTTGGGAAAAGGTCGCCGAAAAAATGGTGGCATGGTTGGAGGAAACGGAGATTGAATAGTGGTGTCAGTGATCTAATTTAATATGAAAAAAGTTTGCTACGCCCGCTTCCTTCGCTGAGCCACACGGCGGGGGAATCTCCGGCATCATCGATGTAAAAAGAGTTTCATATGACTGTCGATAAACTGGCTCTCGCTTTTGCAACTTTGGAATCCATTCAGCCTCGCTGGTCAGTTGAAGTTGGCCAGCCTGGCTCGGCAGGCTGGGTACATGGCGATAGCCTGCGCGATGCTGAAAGTAGCGAGTTCAATCTGCTGTTACAAACCATTGCAGCCGATTTGAACACTGAGCGGCGAAAAGTGATTGCAGCCTGCTTTGCGTTGCGTTTTGGTTGGTTATCAGGAATTTCATTTGGGCCGTTTTTGATTAATGGAACAGTCGCCGATGTTCGGCTCTGTAATTTATCTTTAAAATTCAGTGAAAGTGCGCTGTTTGAAAAAGCGGCACTGCATCGGTTGCACGTGTTTGAAGAAGGCGAGTCATGGCAGTCGCCGATACATCAGTTACAAGTGGCACTTATTACGCAAGCGCAACCCGTGGTGGATGCGTTGCAGCGATGGTCGAGGTTTCCCCGGCAAGCGATCTGGGCGCAGATCGCTTCTTCCTGGTGCGCTCAATGCGCGCAATTGTTGCAGACACTTGGCCGCTCCGACGAGACCATGACTTTGCTCAACCAATTTTTTAAAGAATCATCGCTACCGACAAAAAGCCTGCCTCGAATTTATCCTGTAACCTTTAAAGGTCACCGTCGCTATTATCATGAGAGTGCCAGCTGTTGCCTTTATTACAAAGTATCTGAAGATTATTGTGCAAGCTGCCCATTGATCGATGAAGATGAGCGGTTGCGCAAAAATAAAGAATGCTTGCAAGAAACTGTTTTTTAATCTCCATATTAAAACTTACAGTCTTTTAATAGTAACAACTTTTGTTATTGTTTAATTTGGGTTCTTTCCTTAAAAGCCGGGTTTTTTCAAGCTTCATGGCATTGGCTAGTAGCCATTCCGGTAAGATTTCAAAAGAAATCTGTTGCTAACGCCAGAGCGGAGTATAATAGTCCAAAAAATGAAATAAACGGATGTGCGCTGGTTATACTTGAGGGTCTATGAGAATAGTTGTAACAGGGGCTACCGGATTAATTGGTCAAAAACTTTGCCGGGAACTATTGCTTAGCAATCACGAATTGGTTGTCGTTGGTAGAAGCCCAGAAGACAGGTTTCGAGAACGATTCACCTTTCCATGTGAATATCATACCTGGGAAGATTTAAAACTTGACAATATCCAAGCTGTTTTCCATTTGGCGGGTGAATCTGTTGCCGGTGGTCGGTGGACATCGAAAAAGAAAGCTTCGATTGTAAACTCCAGGGTTGATACAACGCAGACACTTGCCAGTGCCTTTGAAGACAATTGGCCTGAAGTTTTCATCGGTGCCTCTGCCATTGGCTACTACGGTAATCGCGACAATGAATTGCTTAGTGAGAAATCCCCTTCCGGTACTGGTTTTTTGTCTGATGTCTGTAAGGAATTGGAAGCATCTTCCAGTCCGTTTGAAACTCATGGTAGGGTGGTGCGATTTCGCTTTGGCATCGTTTTAGATCCAAGCGGCGGGTTTCTGGCGTCTATGGAGAGACTGTTTTCATTGGGTTTGGGCGGAAAAGTGGGTACGGGCAAACAATGGATGAGCTGGATTCACTCTAACGATCTGATTCGTATGCTGATTTTTTCTTTAGAAAACCCTATCACAGGCACCTTCAATGCAGTCGCTCCCGACCCTATAACGAATATCGAATGGACGCAGACCTTTGCTAACCAGTTGCATGTCAAAGCATTGCTTCCTGTGCCAAAAATGGCGTTAAAACTATCTTTGGGTGAAATGTCACAATTAGCCACCGATAGCCAAAGGGTGTCCAGTGAGAAAATAGCCTCGCAAGGGTTTGACTTTCATTTTAGAAGCGTTCAACCGGCCTTGGCCGATCTTTACAGTTGGAAAAGCAGAGCCTCAGAAAGGCTTTTTGAGGCCGAGCAATGGATTTCAGCAGATAGAAAAGATATTTTCCCTTTTTTTAGCGAAGCCAAAAACTTAGAAAAAATCACGCCTCCCTGGCTGAGCCTCAAGATCCTTAGACAATCCAACGAAAATATCGATACGGGAACACTGATTGATTACAGAATAGTATTGAAAGGCTTGCCCATGAGGTGGAGAACCGAAATTAAAAACTGGGAGCCACCCCAAAGTTTTGTCGATGATCAACTCAAAGGTCCTTATAAACGATGGCAGCACACCCATTCGTTTGAGCAATTTCCTCAAGGGACATTAATGAAGGATCATGTTGTTTACGAACTTCCATTTGGATGTATAGGTCAAATTTTTGCTGGAACATTTGTCAGAAATGATATTTCAAAAATTTTTTCTTATAGAAAGAAAGCAATTAGCAAATTGATGTCATTATGGGAAAAAATTGATAAAAATGAATGAAAAAAAGCAAAGTGGTTCAAAAATCTAGCCTACTTAGTTGGTTGAATCAGTTGTGGCCCTGCTTTAAAATCAAGAGCACGATTGTAAATTTGGATAACAAAATTCTGACTGAGGGGAAAAATGGGTGTCAAAGCTAAGGTAGGTGCGGGCGCCTTGGTAATTCGTAATGATGAAGTGTTATTGGTTCAGATGAATTACGGTAAGTTTGCAGGAGAATGGATTCTGCCAGGCGGGTTGGTTGAGGAAGGTGAAGAGCCGGCAGAAGCGGTGTTGCGCGAGCTTCATGAAGAAACGAATCAAAACGGAAAAGTGGTGGCACCACATTCAATTCGGTTCAGGAAAAATCCGGCAGATATTTATTGGGTTTTTATAGTCGAGTTAGCCAGTTTGAATCCCATCGTGTTTCCGAAAAAAGAATTGCTCGACGCAAAGTTCTGGTCAATTGAATCCGCCCTTTCTGATGAAGCTGTTCGCCCTATGACAAAGTATTTTGTAGAGACTGCCAATTCAAAGACTGCCAATTCAGTTGAATTTCCAAACCAGCATTTGGAGATGGACACAGTTTATTTTTTTAATAGTTAAAAAGAGTCAACACAGGAGGGTGACAAACGATGCCCTTTTGTGATGTATGTGTCCTTATACGAGCATTTTTTTATTCTTCTCCGCCTGCCGGATCAACCAACAGTGTACATCGCATCTTTTTTAACTTAATACACCAGAAAACGTCATGGCTCGTGTTTGGTTGAAAAGGGCTTCAATGCTCCTATGCCCTGTCAACAGCCAACGATCAATGAAAACAGCGTTTAAGTAACAGGATAGAATCGTAATACTTGTTTGCATTACGGAAAAACCTCATGAGTCTCGAAAAGCTAGTCCCTATTGCTATACTTGCTACACTTTTTTCTAAACCATTACTGGCTGAGACCAACTTGGAATCGCAAATTGCAGTCGATATTACTCAACGACATCTAAGCCTAGGACACGCCATAAAAGAACTAAAATGGGAGTTTGGCTTAGTTGTTGCCGGTACAACTTACTTAGGTCTGGACAATTGGAACTGGGGTAGCAGCAATACCTTTAGAACAGTCGATGAAGGTTGGTTTGGTACAGATACTGGCAGTGCTGGTGCGGATAAACTAGGACATATGTACAGTACTTACCTGATAAATGAACTTTTTACCAAACGTCTGATTGACAAAGGCTATACTCCTACGGAAGCCTCTCGTAATGGCGCTTTGTTGGCGGGTGGTATCATGCTTTGGGTAGAGGCTTTTGATGGCTACTCCGTTGATCACGGTTTTTCGTATGAAGACGTCATACTCAATACGGCGGGTATTGGTATTTCTTATCTAAAAAATACGATTCCTGGTCTGGACGATAAAATTGACTTGCGTGTTGAGTACCATCCCACGCATGAACATGGTGATCATCCGATTACTGATTATTCCGGTTACACGTACTCAGGTGTTTTGAAGCTAGCGGGATTCGAGCGCTTTAAAAACACCCCGTTAAAATATGTAGAACTGCAATTAGGCTACCACACAGAGGGCTTCAAGAAGAATGAAGAAAAATATTACAATGAAAAGAAAACCGAGCTACAACTAGCTATCGGGCTCGACTTGTCAGAAGCGTTGTTCAAACCAGTTAAGCGATATGCTGAAAGTGACTGGATTGATTATATCGACACTTTTTTTCGTTATTATCAAATGCCAGGAGCTTACCTTCCTGTGACTCTCAATAAGAGAACGACCCCTTATCGTTAAACGATTTTCGCTTATCGGTAAATTGCTTTTTGGTTGAAAAGAGGTTTGATCTTTTTATCTTTTGTTTTGCCTTTGATAGCGATAGTTAGTCACCAACGATGAGGTGACTAACCAGATTTTTGCTTGTAAAACCGAACCGAGGGTAAAGACTGTGGTTCAACTGCCGGAGATGGCGCGTTCACGCCTCGATATAGTCTTCGACCTGTTCCATTTTTTTGTCGATAGGGTCGAGTTCGTCCTCCCGCCCTAGCGCTTCCAGTTTATTTCTAAGAGCCTCTATTTGTTGGTTTATCATCGGTAGTAATTCGGTTTTAATATGATCGCGCGCGCTTTTGCTGAGGTTTTTGATATCTTTTAAAATCCGATCCAGCTCTTTTTCCATATAGTTGAGCTGCTTGTCCATTGTCTCACTTTTCCATTCATCCCACTGGTTTTGCATGTTTTCGGAAAAGGACAATAGCGCCTGGCCGAATTGATTTTGCAGCTTTTGCGCTAAACCATCGGCTTTCGCGTCGCCATGAATAACCTGATCTTCATTGATAGGAGTGTCTGGACCGGTTTGTCCGGCCGCCAGTTCGATGACTTTGGCATCGCTATTGTCGCTGTCGCTTACATAGAACAAAGTCGATTGTTTAGCCAAATCCCGGTATTTCTCCATGATAGTCACATCGACCATGACAGTGCCCTGGTCAGTATAGTCGATGTTCGATACTGACCCGATACTCTCACTGCCATAAATGACGGAGTCTCCTTTCTTTAGACCTTGGCCGTCGTCGTACTCTATTTTGAAGTTGAGATCGTTGCTGCATCCGGCCAAAACCGGGATCGCAAACAGAACGTAGAAGAATAATAGTAATTTCATAATCAGCCTACTGTGCGTTAAATGCCTGGCCTGTGATACCTTCGCTGTCATCGCCCATCAGGTAAAGGAAGACTGGCATGATATCTTCAGGCAATGGGTTATCGGTGGGGTTTTCCGCTGGATAGGCGCTCGCTCGCATATGGGTGCGTGTCGCGCCCGGGTTGACGCTGTTGACCCGGATCGGGTGCTGGCCATCATCCAGTTCGTCAGCCAGCACTTGCATTAAACCTTCGATGGCAAACTTCGATACTGAATAGCCTCCCCAATATGCCCGACCCTGGCGGCCAACACTGGAAGACGTAAAAATAATCGATGCCTGATTAGATTCTCGGAGCACAGGGATCAAAGCTCTGGTCAACAGGAAGGGTGCGTTGACATTGACCTGCATGACTTTTTGCCAGGTTTCTGAACTGTAGTGCTCGATCGGGGTTCGACTGCCAAGCAAGGCTGCATTGTGGACAATACCGTCCAATCGACCGAATTCGGTTTGAATCATGCTGGCCAGATCTTCATAGTCTTTGGCTACGGAGCCTTCCAGATTGAGTGGGGCGATAGCGGGTTTGGGATAGCCCGCCGCCTCGATGTCATCGTACACGTCTTCCAGCTTCTTCAGTGTTCTGCCCAGCAGTATGACGGTTGCACCTTTTGCTGCATAGCATTTTGCCAGTGCCTTACCGATGCCATCGCCTGCACCTGTGATTAAAACTATTTTGTCTGCGAGTAAATGATCTGGGGCATCGTAGCTATACATGCGGGGGTTCCTTAAACAGATAGTCAATGATTTCCAATGGGTGATCGATGTTATAGTCAGCGCGCCAGTGTTGCACTTCTCCGTCGCTGACATAGCCATAAGCCGCCGCTATGGTGCGCATCCCGGCGTTTTTTCCGGCTTGAATATCCCGGGCGTGGTCGCCGATATATACCGAGGTTCCCGGGTTTGCCTCGAGAGTCGTGCAGGCCAGAAACAACGGTTCCGGGTCGGGTTTGCTATGGGTGACATCCTCAGGGCATACGGTGACTGCAGATCGGTCATCGAGTGAGAGGGCTTCCAGTAAGGGCAGTGTAAAACGGCGAGGTTTGTTAGTGACGATTCCCCAGGGAATATTTTTTGATTCCAGTTGTGACAACACCGTTTCCATACCGGCGAACACGGAAGACCGGGTTGCCAGTTCATTCAGGTACATCGTCAACAACTCGGCGTGCAGTGGCGCAAACTCGGTGTCGCCCACATCCAGCCCGAACGAGAGGTTGATCATTGCCCTGGCACCATTTGAAACAGTCGTCCGAATTTCTGCTTCGTCCAGCACTGGCAAGCCATGCTTCTCTCTTTGTTTGTTGACGGTAAATACAAAGTCAGGCGCTGTATCAACCAGTGTTCCATCGAGGTCAAATAGTACGGCGTCGACGGTTATCATGGTTTGACCGTATGCATCAGGTAATTGACATCCACATCCTGACTCATTTTGTACTGTTTGGTAAGTGGGTTGTATACCATGCCTGTCATGTCTTTGACTTCCAGTTGGGCCTTTCGCACATAGCTGGCAAGTTCGGAAGGGCGGATAAACTTTTTAAAGTTATGGGTGCCTTTAGGCAGTAGTTTGAGAATGTGCTCTGCGCCCACTATGGCGAACAGAAATGATTTTGGGTTGCGGTTTATCGTCGATAAAAACAAGCTGCCGCCTGGTTTCAACATATCGGTGCAAGCTTGAATGACGGAACCTGGATCCGGCACATGCTCCAACATTTCCAGGCAGGTGACGATATCGTATTGGTTACGATGGGTTTGAGCGTGTTGTTCGGCGGTCGCCTGCAGGTATTGGATAGACAGTCCAGACTCCAGGCTATGCAGTTTGGCGACGGCGAGTGGCGCTTCTCCCATATCGATACCAGTGACATGGGCGCCTCGAACACTCATTCCTTCAGAGAGAAGGCCGCCACCGCAGCCAACATCCAATACGTATTTGCCAGGTAAAGCGGCATGCTCGTCGATATAGTTGAGTCGTAACGGGTTAATATCGTGTAATGGCTTGAATTCACTTTCCTTATCCCACCACTGGCTGGCCAGTTGTTCGAACTTTGCCACCTCATTGGGATCGACATTGTGATTGGCATCGATTCGCTGAACGGGTGTTTCATTCATATGTTTATCCTTGTTTGGATTCGCCTCTGATTTTCCGGGCCCATTGCTGTGCTTTCATTTTAACCTGAACCGTGTCGATCGTGGTCAGTTGTTTGTTATGCAAATGCTGTGCGCCGCCAATCCAGCTGTGTGAAACATCTTTGCCCGATGTGCAATAAACAAGGTGAGAGACCGGGTCATAGACGGGCTGATGTTCAAGTTGACTAAAATCCACCGCGATAATATCGGCCCATTTGCCTGTTTCCAGGGAACCGGTAAAGGCATCGAGCCCCATTGCTTTCGCGCCATTGATGGTGGCCATTTTCAGCGCGTCCATCGCCCTGACCACTGTTGCATCCTTGGCGATCGCTTTGCCTAAAAGTGCGGCGGAATGGAGTTCTTCAAACATATCCAGGTTATTGTTGCTGGCCGCGCCATCGGTACCCAGTGCGACATTGACGCCGTTGGACATAAGCCGGTCAATTGGACAAAAGCCGCTGGCCAGTTTTAAGTTGGATTCAGGACAGTGGATAACATGGGTGCCTGTCGATGTCAGTATGTCGATATCTTCGTCATTCACCTGTGTCATATGGACGCATTGCAAGTCGATGGAGGTGAGGCCCAGTTTATGAATACGCGCCAGTGGCCTTTGTTTTGAGCTGGTTTGTGCATTTTTTACCTCAGACTCCGTTTCATGCATGTGTATTTGAATTTTGCTATCCAGCTGTTTTGCCAAGGTTTCAACCTGTTTTAACGGCGCATCGGAGAGGGTGTAGGGCGCATGAGGCCCGAAGGCGACAAATACAAAGTCATTGCCTTTGTATTTGTCGTGTAGCTGAATCCCCTTGTGAATATACTCATCCGGGCCGGACGCCCATTGTGTTGGAAAGTCGAGAATCGGAAAACACACCTGGGCCCTGATACGATGCTGGTAGATTAAATCCGCCGCAACGTCGGGGTAAAAATACATATCACTAAAAAAAGTAGTGCCTGTTCGTAACATTTCGGCTATCGCAAGCAAGGTGCCGTCATGGACAAATTCGGGATCGACGAACTTTGCCTCGGCAGGCCAGATGTGATGGTTTAGCCAGTCCATCAGACTCAGATCGTCGGCCATCCCTCTAAACAAACTCATCGCTGCGTGGCCGTGGGCATTGATCAGGCCGGGGCAGACCGCATGCTCGTCAAGTTTAAAGTGATGGAGGCACCGATACTTACGATTAGCCTCATCCGAGGGCAGAATATCGACTATGGTGGAGCCGGAGATCGCAATGGCATGATTTTCCAGTACGCGCTCATCAGCGGCCATGGTAACCAGCCATTTTGGTTCGATAAGAGTATCAATCTGCTGGCTATCGGCCGCGTTTGGCTTCATCGCGTGTCTTTCCCGATTTCAATTATATCGTTAAAATGCGCTTACTGGAGAACCGAATTGTATCAGCTCGAAATTGTACCGCGTATCTGGCAGTTAGAAAACCACGATTCGTCCGGGCAGCAGGGCAATCGGGCTTAATACCGCTTGAATTTAGAAACGAATTGAGGTAATCAGTTTATCTTTATGATTTATAATAAAGGATTGATTTCATCGAATGAG
>PDWI01007416.1_pt1 | contig 13333 bp, 14 predicted proteins | sample 1430891 | NCBI WGS metagenome assembly PDWI01 (sample SAMN01162508, study PRJNA174530) | Oral metagenome, whole genome shotgun sequencing project. | biome: Marine environment; feature: Marine mammal; material: Swab sample of the gingival sulcus; isolation source: swab sample of gingival sulcus... | reverse complement strand
ACCATTAATATAGTAAATATTATACCCTAAATATGTTACATTATAATTAAATTTTCTTAATGATTATATTTTAAATCAAATATCTAATTTTTCTAATCCAATTAAATTAGGCATAAGTCTTTTTATTCCTTTGGCTGAAAAATTAACCTTAATCTCACAGTCTGCACCTGCGTCCTTAACCTCTAAAACTTCTCCAACACCAAATTTTCTATGTTTTACAAAATCTCCTACTTGATAAGTTTGTTTTTTGATAACCTTCTTTTCCTTATTAGTATTGCTTGAATTCGCAAATGAATATGGTTTTGGTTTATTTGCCACAGCCTTTTTTCTTGCGGTAAAAGTTTCAGCCTTTTGCCTTGTATATTTAACTTCAATTAGGTTTTTAGGTATTTCCTCAACAAATCGAGAGACAGGATTATAATTTATATTTCCATTTAAAAATCTTGACTGAACGGCTGAAATGTAAAGCTTTTTCTTTGCCCTAGTAATTCCTACGTAGCAAAGTCGCCTTTCTTCCTCAATCTGTTCATCACCTTCATTTATTGACATATAACTCGGAAATAAACCGTCTTCCATTCCTGGCATGTATACACAAGGGAACTCAAGGCCTTTCGCAGAGTGTAAAGTCATCAAAGTAACATAATCACTCTTTTCGTCATAGGTATCAATGTCTGAAATTAAAGCTATATCCTCCAAAAAGTCAGCAAGTGTTTTATTCTCATCATTTGAACTATATTCGCTAAGCTTACCAAGTAATTCATTTACGTTGTCACGCTTTTCTAACCCTTTTTGAGCATCTTTTAGGAGGTCCTTATATAAATCTATTTTCTCAATTAATTCTTCTGTAAAATCTCCCAATGAAGTTAAATTTTCTAATTTTTCTCGCAGATCTTTTATTAACTTATAGAATTCATAAACTTTATTTTTTGCTCTTTCCTTGATACTGTCAATATTTTTAGCATTTTTTACTGCATCAAATAAATTGATTTCATTCTCCCTTGCATACTCTTTGAGCGAAGCTACTGTACTCGCACCAATACCTCTAGTTGGATAATTAATTATCCTTTCAAGTGATATATCATCCCTATCTTCATTTATAATTCTAAGATAAGCCAAAACATCCTTTATCTCCTTACGTTGATAGAAGTTTAGTCCTCCAACTATTTTATATGGTATTCCAGACGCAAATAATTTTTCTTCAATGACCCTACTTTGAGCATTTGTTCTATACAAAATACTCTGTTCGTTATAAGTAAATATATCATTCCTTTCGTTTTGAATAATAATATCTCTTATAACATCTGCCTCTTGCTTTTCATTTCCTAAATTGTAAAATGATATTTTTTCACCTATAGCATTATCCGTCCAAAGTCTCTTTTGTTTTCTTTCGAAATTACTTTTAATAACTGCATTAGCGGCTTCTAATATAGTCTTTGTTGATCGGTAATTTTGTTCTAATTTAATAACCTTAGCTTTTGGATAATGTTGTTCAAACTCAAGAATATTTCTAATGTCAGCGCCTCTAAACTTATAAATTGACTGGTCATCATCCCCAACCACACATAAGTTTTGATGTTTTTTTGCAAGAAGATTTACAATTCTAAACTGAATCATATTTGTATCTTGATACTCGTCTATCATAATATACTTAAATTTGGTTTGATAATAATCAACTACTTCTGGATGTTTTTCAAATAGTTCAACGGTATAGTAAAGTAAATCACCAAAATCAAGAGCATTATTTTTCTTTAATTCTTTTTGATATTCTTGATATAATTCAGCAGTTTTTCTCTTTTGAAAATTAGTAGCTGAAAGTCTATAATACTCATCAGGTGAAATCAACTTATTTTTAGCATTGTTTATTTCAGATAATATACTCGCCTCTTTATATAATTTAGGATCCAAATTATTTCTTTTAACAATGTCTTTTATAAGTTTTTTACTATCAATGCTATCATAAATAATAAAACTTCTAGTAAATCCAAGCTTATCGATATCTTTTCGCAAGAACCTAACACACGCTGAGTGGAAGGTGCTAATAAATACATTAGAACCAGTACCAATCAAGGCATCTACCCTCTCAGCCATTTCTTTACTTGCTTTATTTGTAAAGGTAATTGCCATTATCTCCCATGGTTTCGCTAAACCATTCTCAATGATATAAGCTACCCTATGTGTTAAAACTCTTGTTTTCCCACTACCTGCTCCAGCCAACAATAACAATGGACCATCAGTGTAAAAACAAGCTTCTCTTTGTTTATCATTCAATGTGTCGTATTTATTCATAATCTTTTTCTCCTCCAAAATATGTTAGCACAAGTAATTTATTTTTTCTACACTTGAACTTAAAAAAATTTTTATATATACTTAATTTAAAACAAAAACCTTATGCGAGGAAAAATTATGTCTGGTTCAATATTTGGAAAAAATTTTAAAATAATGACTTGGGGAGAATCTCACGGAAAATGTATGGGTGTGGTAATCGATGGTTGTCCTTCTGGTCTTGAATTATGCGAGAAAGATATAGAGAACGAATTAATTAAAAGGCGTCCAGGACAAAATATATATTCAAGTCCAAGAAAAGAAAAAGACTTGCCAGTTATTCTTTCTGGTGTTTTTCAAGGTAAAACATTAGGAACACCAATATGTGTTATGGTAGAAAATAATAATTTAAAATCTAAAGACTACAGCAATTTAAAGGATATTTACAGACCTTCTCATGCAGATTATACATACGATGAAAAATATGGAATACGTGATTATAGAGGTGGTGGAAGAGCTAGTGGTAGAGAAACTTTATCTAGGGTTATTGCGGGTGCAGTAGCTAAAAAAATACTCAGCAAATTAAACATAGAGATATTAGCATACTCAAAGTCTATTGGCGATATTTCAGTTCTTGATAGCGAATTAGATTTTAGCGAAATTGCTAATAACCCTTTTCGTATGCCTAACTTAAAAAAGGCAAGTTTGCTTGAAAAAGAATTACAAAAACTAATGTCTGAACATGATTCCGCTGGTGGAGTTATCGAATGTAGAATAAATGGTTTAAAATCTGGTATTGGTGAGCCTGTTTTTGATAAGTTAGATGCAGTATTGGCGAGTGCATTAATGAGTATTCCTGCTATAAAGGGTGTAGAAGTTGGAAAAGGATTTGGTTTAGCCAATCAAAAAGGAAGTGTAGCTAACGACTCATTTTACTATGAAAACAATAAAATTAAAAAACACAGTAATAATTGCGGTGGAATATACGGTGGAATAAGTGATGGTTCAGAAATAATACTAAAAGCCAGTGTTAAACCAACACCTTCAATAGCAAAAAAACAAAGAACTATAAATAACACTAATGATAATATAGAAATAAACGTACAAGGTAGACATGATCCTGTAATAGTACCTAGAGCTTGTATTGTTGTTGAATCAATGGTAGCAATCACTATAGTTGATTTAATAATGGAAAATAATAATGGAAAGCTCGAAAAATTACTTAAAACTTACTCTATGTGAAAATTATAAGTAAAAATTCGGAGCTAAACTTATCACTTTATAAACTATTAACCCTATAAATCCGCATAAAAGCATTGTCTTAACTGGATCCATTTTAAATTTACGTATCAACACTAGACTTAAGGTAAATATAAAGATTCCGACATAATTTACTTTTTCGAATTCATCAAAAATCATCATTTTGAAAATTATTATGCCAGCATAGGTTATCATAGCAATTACTACAGGTCTCAAAAACTTTAAAATGACCTGCATTAGGCCTAAACTGTTATATTTATAATATATGTGAGCAAGTATTGAAACTATAATAACTGAAGGACTTATAAACCCAAGTGTTGCAATTATTCCCCCACTTATCCCAAGAATTTTAACACCAACAAAAGTAGACAAATTTAGCCCGATTGGACCTGGGGTCATTTGCGCTATTGTTATCAAGTCTGTAAATTCACTTATTGATATCCACTTATTCACTTCAACAATTTGGTCTTGAATAAGACTAATAGCTGCGAGTCCACCACCAAAGCTAAGTATTCCAACTTTAAAGAAGGCTAAGTACAGTTCTAATAACATCACACCCTCCCCACTTTTTTCATGTAATAATACTTAATTATGCCTAGAGCGATAGTTGTTAAAATTATATATACAACATTAATCTTAAAAATCATTTTACTAACCAAGGCGAATACTGATAGTCCAATGTAAAACGGCTCTTTTTTCCTAAATATTTTTGCACTTAAATCATAGGCAGCAGAAAAAATAACAGCACAAACACTTGCCTGCATACTTCTTAAAAAAAGACTAACATATTCATTTGTTCTAAATTGTTCATAAAACATGGCAATCAAAGATATTATTATTAATGGCGGTAATGCAGTAGCTAAAACCGAAACCATCATTCCAACTGGACCTGCAACTTTATTTCCTAAAAGTATTGAAGCATTAATAGCCATAGCGCCTGGAGATGATTGCGCAATAGCTATTAAATCGAGCATTTCTTCTTCATCAATCCACCCTAAATCACCTACAAACTTATCTTTCATAAGTGGAATAATTACGTACCCACCTCCAAAGGTGAACGCAGAAATATAAAAGGTTGTAATAAATAAAGTTAATAATTTTTTTCTCAATTTTTCACCTTACACCATTAAAATTCCTATCACCATACCAAGTAAGGCACCAATTAAAACCTCAAGATATGTATGACCAAGCAACTCTCTAAGCTCCTCATTATTAGAGATTTGAGTGAAGTCTTCGGATAATTCTTTAACTAATTTATTTAAAACTTTAGCCTGTCTACCAGCAGCCATTCTAACATTAGCAGCATCATACATGACAATAAAACTAACTAGCAAAGCTAAGGCAAACATAGGATGGTCGTACCCCAAACTTTCGCCTATTGCAAAGGTAACACCAACAATTGAAGCTGTATGTGAGCTAGGCATGCCACCTGAACCCATTACTCTTTCAAAGTCAAATCTTCTTTCACTTATAAGTGTAGTCAAAACTTTGTAACCTTGAGCTACAAACCAGGCTATTATTCCCACTAATAAAATTTTGTTATTTAATATCGCTTGAATATTTCCCATACTATTTTCTTCTATTCTTTAAAAAATTGATTAAGTCTACTAAAAATTGATTTGATGCAAAATCATTTAATAAATCAATGGCTTCATCATAATAGTTTTTATAAATCATTTCAGATTTTTCTAAACCATAAATATCAACGAAGGTATTTTTCATATTTTTCTTATCGCTTCCTACAGGTTTCCCTAATTCCTCAGTAGTGGAATTAACATCTAGTATATCATCTTGAATTTGAAAAGCAAGACCAATCAACTTACCTATTCTTTCAAATTTATTAATTAGTTCATCATCTTGACCTGATATAATGGCACCTAACATAAAGGCGCCTTCTAGCAAAGCTGAAGTCTTGTGTTCATTTATAAATAAAAGACTTTCTTCATCTAATAACTTATTTTCATTTAATACATCAACATATTGTCCAGCAATCATACCTAGATCACCTGATTTATTAGATAAAATAGATATAGCTTTAAGTCCTCTTTCCCCTAAGCCTAGTCGTAAACTCTCTTTAGACATTAACTCAAAACTTTTATTAAGCAAGGCATCACCAGCAAGTAAGGCTATGTCTTCTCCATAAACCTTATGAAGAGTGGCTTTTCCTCTCCTTAAATCATCATTGTCAAGAGCGGGTAAATCATCATGAACAAGAGAATATGTGTGTATCATTTCGATTGCTACTAAAAAAGGTTCTACGAGTTTAGTGTCATCAGAAAAAATTTTAAACGTTTCGAGCATTATGATTGGTCTAATTCTTTTTCCCCCACTAAAAAGAGAATACTTATAGGCATCAACTAAACCATCTGTAAACTCACAATAATACTTAGTATATTTTTCAAATAAATTTTCTACATACTCAATATCTTCTAAATATTGTTCGTTAAAACTAAAATTATAAGTTTTCATCATTGATTATCTCTAATTCTTTTCTTGATTTATCAAGTTGCTCTTCACATTCCTTAATTAACTTGAGTCCTTTTTTATAATTGTCTACTGAGTTCTTTAAATCGATTTTGTCATCTTCCATTAAATTAATTATATCGTTTAATTTATTTATTTTATCTTCAAAGCTATTTTTTTTCATCAGAAATATTTACCTCCACTACCGTAGCTAAAATTTCGCCATCATACATATTTATAGAAATTGTATCCCCGCTTTTTAAAGCGTTAACTGACATAACATGGTCATCACCTTTATAAATATAAGAATAACCATTTTTTAAATTGTTAAGCGGATGTATACTCTCCAATTTTGCGCTAAGAGTATTAAGTTCCGTTGATTTTCTAATTAAAGTCCTTTCAAATAAATTATTTATTGTATTTGATTTTTCAATTAAAGTATGTTGAAATATATCCAATTTACTTCTTGGACTTAATAAATTAATCTTTGAACTAAGAAGTGTTAATTCATCATCCTTTTTTCTTATAATATCTTTAAGTTTAGAATTTAAAACAAAATTATAATTTACTAGGCTATTTCTTAATTCCTCTTTATTAGGAATTGCTAAGATAGCTGCATCGGATGGTGTTGCCCCTCTAACATCACAGACTAAGTCAGATATTGAAAAATCCCTTTCATGACCAACTGCAGAAATAATAGGTGTTTTCGCATTAAAGATAGCTCTGGCTAAACCTTCATCGTTAAACGCCATTAAGTCCTCAAAGGAACCGCCACCTCTTCCGATTATTATAATATCAACATCACACTCTTCATCAAAATATTTTAGTCCTTTAATCAAAGTCTCTTTTGCATTTTCTCCCTGAACTAAACTATCATATAATTTTAGTGAAACAGAATCATTTCGTTCATGAGCTATTTTAACTATATCCTTAATTGCAGCACCAACTGCCGAAGTAACTATACCTATAGTATTGGGATACTTGGGAAGTAGTTTTTTATGAGACTTATCAAATAATCCTTCTAATTCAAGCTTTTTCTTGAGTTTTTCAAGCTTGATATACATTTCTCCAAGACCAAATTTTTGTATTTTTTTTACATAAATTTGATATCTTCCTCTTGATTCATAAACAGAAACTCTTCCAGTAACTATTACTTTATCACCATTTTTCAAGTTGAAATCAAGATTTTGAACTTCGCCTCTGAACATAACACACGACGCTTCGCTTTCATTGTCTTTTAAAGAAAAATAGTAATGTCCAGAACTATGTTTGGTAAGAGTTGATATTTCACCACTAACATTTATGTCAGCAAGCAAAAAATCTCTTTCAATAAGCATTCTAATATATTTATTTGTTTCACTAACAGTAAAAATTTTTTTATTCATTTATTACTTTTCCAGCAACTCCATTAATGAATTTCGGAGAACTATCTCCACCATATTTTTTTGCAAGTTCTATTCCTTCATTTAGAGCAACCGCTACAGGAATCTCATCATAAAGAACTTCAAAAATAATAAGTCTAAGCAAGGACTTATCAACTACTGCCATCCTATCTAATGACCAATTAATTGAAGCCTTGCTTATCTTATCATCTATTTCATTTGTATTCTCTATTATTGATTTAACCTTACCATTTATTTCTTCCATTACTTTGTTTGGAATATCATTTTCATTTTGAAAAATCTCCAACTGTTCATCAAATGAACTTTCTTCATGAAAATTGCAAGAATAAAGTAATTTAAAAATATTCTCTCGTATCTCTCTTCTGTTCATAATATTTTAAATTACTCCTTCAACATTAATATTAACTTCAGTAACAGTAAGACCTGTCATAGTTTCTATTGTTGAACTAACTTTATCTATTATAGAATTTGTAAGTTCTTTAATATTAACTCCAAATTCTACCACTACTGCTAAGTCAACTTTAACTTCTTTTTTATTAGTCACTACCTTTACACCTTTTTTGTGATTTTTCTTTCCAAATTTTTCTACAAAATCTTCAGTAGTGCTACCCACCATTTTACTAACACCGTCAACTTCTAGTGTAGCAATGGATGCTATTACTTCAATTACAGAATCTGCAATTTTAACTTCTCCTATATCCTTGTAATCGTGGATTTTAACTAATTGTCTTTCCATTTTTTTCCTCCTAAATTAATCTTCTTTTAAAAGAATTTGTATCCGTAACATACAACAAAGCTTCTTCCATATCTATTTTATCACTTTTTACCAAATTTAACAAAGCATCATCTAAAGTTTGCATGCCATTATTTTTATTTGTTTGCAAAATTGAATATAATTGATGCGTTTTATTCTCTCTAATAAGATTTTTTGTAGCAGTATTGTTATGTAAAATTTCAAATGCAGCAACCCTACCATTACCATATTTTTCTCTTAGCAAAAGCTGTGAAACCACAGAAACTAATACTGATGCCAACTGAATTCTAACCTGCTGTTGTTGATGATGCGGAAAAACATCTATTATTCTATCAATAGTATTTACTGCTCCAGTGGTGTGAAGTGTAGAAAGTACTAAATGTCCTGTCTCCGCCGCAGTAATAGCAGTAGAAATAGTATCGAGGTCTCTCATCTCACCTACCAAAATTACATCTGGATCTTGTCTAAGCGAAGCTCTTAGTGCATTAGAATAAGACTTAGAGTCTAAGCCTATTTCTCTTTGATTTATTAGACAATTATTATGGCTATGAACATACTCAATCGGGTCTTCTAAAGTAATTATGTGATCCTTCCTATACTTGTTCATCTCATTTATTAAAGCCGCTAATGATGTGCTCTTTCCACTTCCTGTAGGTCCAGTAACTAAGATTAAACCACTTCTTTTTTTATATAAATCAACGACTGATTCTGGCAAACCTAGATTCGTAGGGTCTGGTATATTACTCGAGACCAAACGCAAAGAACAGGCATATGAACCTCTTTGTTTAAATACATTTGCCCTGAACCTTCCAAGTTTTTCTATAGAGAATGAAAAATCCACTTCTCCAAATTCTTCTATTTGAGCAATCTGTTGTTCATTCATAAATGACTTGACTAATTGTTCAACATCATTTGGTGTAAAAATAGGAAAATCAGATTCTACAAGAGTTCCATTGCACCTATATTTAGGTTTAGACGCAACTGTAATGTGAACATCTGACGCTCCGTATGTAATAGCACTTTTTAATAATTCATTAACGTTCATTAATCAATGACCTCCGTATGCTATTTTTAGCAATTCATCAATAGTTGTAGTACCATTTATCACAAGTCTTGCAGCATTGTTTTTAAGAGTTTTCATACCATTATTTATGGCTATTTTTCTAATATCATATGAATTAAGTCCTCTATTTATTCCTGACCTTATCTCTTGATCTATTGGCATAATTTCATAGATGCCAATACGCTTACTATACCCTGTATTATTACAAACATGGCAACCTACAGCTTCATATATTTCAGCATTTTCATGCTCGCTAAGTCCAAGAATGACTTTTTCTTTGTCATTTGCTTGTTTTAATTTTCTACATTTCGGACACAGCTTTCTTACAAGTCTTTGAGCTATAACCCCAACGACTGAAGCACTAATCAAAAATGGTTCGATTCCCATATCTATAAGTCTAACAACAGAACTAGGTGCATCATTTGTATGCAAAGTACTAACAACTAAATGACCAGTTATAGAAGCTTTAACAGCTATTTCAGCAGTCTCCTTATCACGAATCTCACCTAGCATAATTACATCAGGGTCTTGCCTTAAAATACTCCTAAGCGCAGTTGCAAAAGTAAGACCTACTTTTTCATTTACTTGAACTTGGTTTATTCCTTCTATCTTTGATTCGACTGGGTCTTCTACAGTTACTATGTTTATGTTTTCATTGTTAATTTCATTTAAAGCTGTATATAAAGTTGTTGACTTACCACTTCCAGTTGGACCTGTTACGAGAATTATTCCATGAGGATTGCTAAGCATGTCATCAAACTTCTGTAAATCATCAGGAAAAAATCCAAGATGTGCCTTCCCAATGCTAAATCCTTCTTGTGAATTAAGTCTCATTACAACTTTTTCACCGTGAGTAGTAGGAAGAATAGATACACGAATATCAAAGTCCTTACCATCAACATTTGCACTTATTCTACCATCTTGTGGTTTTCTTTTTTCAGAAATATCAAGTCCAGAAATTATTTTTATTCTCGCCAAAATAGCAGGTAAAATAGACTTTTCATATTCAAAAAGTTCCTTCAAAATACCATCTATCCTATATCTAACCCTGACTTTGCTTTCATACGGTTCAATATGAATATCACTCGCTCTATTGTGGACACCTTGTTCTAAAAACATATTTACAAGTTTTACAATAGGTGCGTTTTTTATTGAATTATCACTTTCATCCTCTACAATGCCAACATCTTCTTCTTGTTGATGTTCTTTTTTGTATCTTTCAACAGTGTTTGCCGATTGTTGTTTTCCGTAATAAATATCAATAGACCTATTTAGTTGAATTTCATCGGCTAACATAGGTATGACTTCTTTACCCGAGTAAATACGTATATCATCAATAGCGAAAATATTTAATGGGTCTTCCATAGCCACATAAATCTGCGTATCCGTAATTTTTATAGGCAAAAGTTTATGTCTTTTTGCTAGACTCTCATTAATTGCTGCAATGGCGTTCGTATCTACGTCATATTCTAATAAATCTACATATGGTATTCCTAATTGAAATTCTAAAACTTCATTTATGTTATCTTTTGATGCAAATCCTAATTCAATAAGTACTTCACCAATTTTTTTACCCGTGCTTTTCTGATATTGCAACGCTTCTTTTAATTGTTCTTCACTAATAATTCCATACTGTAGAAGTAAATCTCCTACTCTGATTTTCTTTCTGAAATTTCTCACGAAAAAGTCCCCTTTTTTAATCTACTTTTTTCCTTATAATATCGTTATCGGCAACTTTTACTGAAGTTTTTATTTTTATTATTTGCTTAGGATGAGGAGCTGATTCAATAGACTCTCCATCCTCATTAAACATTTTCTCAACTTTTATTTTTTCGTTCTCACCCTTTTCGGTAATTACTTCAAGAGTATCCCCTAATACAAATTTATTTCTCTGCTCGATTACAGCTAATCCATTTTCATTATCATAATATATTCCTCTACCTACAAACTTATATTCCTTTACATAGGAATTTTTATCATAAATTTGCTCGGTTTCTTTTGGTTTATCATAATAAAAACCTGTTGTAAACTGTCTATACGTGCATTTTCTTACTTCTTTCTCATAATAATCAAGTTTTGAAAAATACTTATCTTCATCATCTAAATAATCATCAATTGCTTCTCTCCATATTTTGGTTATAGTAGCAACATAAAGAGCTGTCTTCATTCTTCCCTCTATCTTAAACGAGTAAACACCCGCATCCAAAAGCTTATCAATATGGCTAATCATACCTAAATCTTTAGAATTGTAAATAAAAGTTCCACGCTCATTTTCAAATACTGGCATATATTCATTTGGTCTAGTTTCTTCTACCAAATTATACTTCCACCTGCAAGCATGAGTGCAAGCACCTTTATTGGCATCCTTATTTGTCATATAGTTAGAAAGCAAACACCTTCCACTATAGGAAATGCACATAGCTCCATGAACAAAAGCTTCTATGTCAAGATCGTCATCTGTCATTTGATTACATTGTTTTATTTCTTCAAATGACATCTCTCTCGCAGCGACAATTCTCTTAACTCCTATACTATGCCAAAAATTCATAGAAGCATAATTCGTATTATTAGCTTGTGTACTCAAATGAATTTCCACTTCTGGCAAATACTCTTTTGCGAGCATCAAAACTCCAGGGTCAGCTATTATAATAGCATCTGCATATAAATCTTTTATCTCTTTAAAGTAATTTCTAGCTATTTCAATATCACTATTATGTGGAATTATATTGGCAGTTACGTAAACTTTAACACCATGTTTATGAGCAAATTCTATTCCCTCTTTCATTTGCTCCATAGAAAAATTCTTTGCCTTTGCTCTCAGAGAAAAAACTTCTCCGCCTATATAAACAGCATCTGCACCATATTTAACTGCAATTTTTAAGTTCTCCAAACTCCCCGCTGGAATCAATAATTCTGGTCGTCTCATTCTATCTTTTATCCTTCTTTTTCGAGATTATAACACCGTCAGAAATACTAAGTAATGTACTCTCAAAATCAACATCACTCAAAACCTTATTTATAAATAATTTCATTCTTGTATGTATAGTTCTCATTCTTCTATTAACAGCATACTTAGACTTTGCTATATCACCATCCTGTAAAATGTTATCAAAAACTATAATTCCACCATCTATTATAAGTTTTTTTACTAATTCAAAATACTCATCATAACTGCCCTTGGCAGCATCAACAAAAATAAAATCATACTTTGCATTCTTTATATTTTCACACACTAATATATCAGCATTATATATATTAACTCTGTCTGAAAATCCAAGTTTATCAAAGTTCCTTATTGCATCATAGTAATGTTTTTCACTTTTTTCTACTGTAACAACTTCACAATCATTATTACAAGACAAAAATACAGATGCTGAGTATCCTACAGCAGCACCTAACTCAAGTATCTTTCTTGGTTTATAAATAGCCAAAATTGTTCTCAAAAAACCTTCCATTTCTGGCTTTATTATAGGAACAGAATTAGCAACAGCTTCGCTATATACTTCTTCTAAAAGAGCGGAATTGTCTCTGTTGGATTTAATTACATAATTTACATAATCATCAACTATCTTTTTTCTTATCATCCTAATATCTTATCATTACTTCCTTTTTTTAGCAAGCCTGTTTTGTTTGTGTTTGCATGGAAAGAAAATCAATATTCTAGAAGGTGAAATCCGATATTCCCATTAGGTGGTATATACGCTTTCGGTAGGTTATCTTGTTTTTTCACGAAAACCGAAGTGGTTCTATCTTTTATCTTTCTCTGCTTATTATCACTATCTATGCCAATGGGCACTTCGGATTTCTATTAATTATCGAAATCCGATATTTCCATTAGGTGGTATATACGCTTTCGGTAGGGTTATGCTTTCGGGTTAATAATATCGGATTTTGGCATTTTAACATTTCTATCACGAAAACCGAAGTGTTTCTATCTTCTGTCTTTCTCTGCTTATTATCACTATCTAGGCTAATGGTCACTTCGGATTTCTGTAATCTTAACCAAATCTATACATAACAAAAGCTGAGATCTAAGCTAATTAAAGCCAAAGATTCCAGCTTTTAATCCCCCTCGCCTCGTTATAAAATCCGTTATGAGATGTAGCATTAAAAACGTTATAAAATCGC
>PDWI01007773.1_pt1 | contig 13335 bp, 17 predicted proteins | sample 1430891 | NCBI WGS metagenome assembly PDWI01 (sample SAMN01162508, study PRJNA174530) | Oral metagenome, whole genome shotgun sequencing project. | biome: Marine environment; feature: Marine mammal; material: Swab sample of the gingival sulcus; isolation source: swab sample of gingival sulcus... | reverse complement strand
TAGAATACTTAAATTGTCTAGAACAATAGCAGATTTACAAGAAGAGAAAAATATTAAAAAAGAGCATATTTTGGAAGCTTTAAGTTTTAGAAAAAAAGAAGAGGATTAAAATTTTATACTTTTTTTTGAAAAAAATATGTGTTTTATTTGTAAAAAAAATATTTTTATGTTATAATTTTCTTATAAATTTAACTGTTAACTATAAAAAAGGTGATTTTACTTTCAACATCTTCTCTTACAGGTTATTGATTACATAGGATTTTTATGTTTGCAAAAAAAGCCTGATTTGACGGAATAGATTTAGTTTTGTCTAAATTTAATTATGACACTTGGGACAAAGAATATATAAAAGAGTTGTCTGATTCTTTTTGAATTCCTGTTTTATCTATAACTGCTCCTGCTAGATGATTAAATGAAAAAAAAGTAGATAATATAGTTTCTATAGCTAAAGAGTTGGGTTCTCAAATTATAAATTTTTCTCCTCCTCATTTTTCTGACTCAAATACTAGTTGGTTTACAAACTATTTAATAAGAGTAAAAAGAAATACACATATATCTATTTCTGTAAAAAATGTAGAGCCAAAATTTTTATTTTTTGTTATACCAGAGTATAAAAACTCTTCTTTACTTGAAATTAAAAAAGTAACTTGAGATACATCTCTAGATTTATCTTCTATAGATTCAAGTTCTTCTATGGATATATTAAAAGCTCAAGCTTTGCTTTGAAGTAGTGTAAAAAATATTTATTTAAGTGATAAAAGAGGTTCTAGAGTTTGAATTTTGCCATGAAGTGCATGATGATGAGTTTCTCATTTGCCTCTAGAGAGTTTTTTTATGAAACTTAAAACTAGTTGATATAATTGATTTATAAGTTTAAAAGTTAGACCTATAGAGCTTTGAGTTTGAACAGAAGAAAAAGTTTTACAAAACTTAAAATACTCTATAAATTATTATAAAAAACATTTCTTAGATTTTGAATAAAAAAAATCAGTAAAAATAAAAAAATATTGCCTTTAAGGCAATATTTTTTTATTTTAAAATAAGGAATTTTACATTTTATTGATTCCGTATCAAGTACGGAATGACAACTTTTTGCTATTTTTGGGACAACCTCTTTTAAGCAATATTTTTTTACTCAAAATCAGAATTTTCTTTTCAATTTGTGTAGGCATAATACCAAAGTGCTGTTTTAAATACTTCCAAAACTGCAGTTAGGTATCAAAGAGTGATTATAAGTCATATAAATATTACAGAAATTATAGCTATGGCAAGTAGTAATAAAAATTTAGATGTTATTAAACTTATAGAAATTGCTATAAATACAGGAAAAAATAAAAATACTATAATGTTTATAATTATTCTAAAATTTAATAAAAACATAGCAAAGAAAAGTTTTATTGTTTTTTTGGGGTTTAGGATTGTTAGTTTTGTTGAAAGTGATAGTGATTCAAATATTCTTTTGTTTTCTATTATTAAAAAATATTTAGAATAAACTAGGAGTATGTTTATGAGTATGGAAAAAAAGAAAATTGCAAGATATGAATAATTTATGATTTTTATGTATTCAATTCATAAAAATCTTATGGTGAATAGATAAAAGTTTAAAACACTTAGTAGTTTGAATTCTGAAAAAAAGTTATTGTATTCAAACATAGGTAAAAAGTTGTATAATCATTGTCAAAAAGCATCTGTTTTTGATATCTCTTTTCATTTGTCTTTTAAGTGTATATACTTAATAAGTCATGATTCAAATATAGGTGTTAGTATAAAATATGCAATTAAAAATACAACAGCAAAAATTAATGCTTCGATTATATATTTTGTTTCTACAAATGTTAATATAGATTCTAAAATTTTTTCTCCTTCTCAAAAAAATTTTACATATGTGTATATAACTTGATAAGAAAGAAGTCCTGATAAAAATATAACTGATAGTATTCAGGGAATTACATAAAATTTTTTGATATTTCAGTCATCTTTTATGGTTTTCCAGGCAGGTATTATGATTTTTTCTCTTATTTCTTTACTGGGATTATTCATAAAGTTTTTTGAATAAATAAACTACAAATCAAGAAAAACTTTTTCATTTTAGAGAAATAACTTTTTCTTGTTTTATATAAGATTTTCATATTATTTTACTTCTAAGGCTACTAGAAGGTAGCTCAGAAATTTCTTTGTTAATTTTTATGTTTTTATCTATCAGTAAATTTACTTTTGGAGAATATAGTGTTTTTACAGATTGTAAATCTTTTAATATATCTAATGCTTTGTTTTTAATTTCTTCTGTTTTTTCTTCATTATATATATTTTCTTTTGATTCTTCTAGTAGTAAATCTAAGCTTGTTTTTTTGATAGAAGAGTAGTTAAATCATGAGCTTGCTTGACTAGAATGAAAGTAAGGAAATATATTGAAACTAAAGTAAGATAGATCTATTCATCATAAAATCATATCATATTCTTTTTTTAATAAAGCTTCTCCAAATCATTTTTTATCTAATGGTTTTAGCTCTACACTTATTCAAATTTCTTTTAATGAATTTTTTATAAATTTTGCAGTTTCTTCAAAATCTTTTCTAGAGTTTAGATAAACTAAACTTAGGGTATATGGTTTAAGTTTAGGACTGTAAAATAATTTATCATCAAGTTTTTCTAATTTTGCTAGAGTTTCTTTGTCAATTTTTAGTGGTTCTTCTTCTTTTTTTTCAGTTTCTTTTTTATCTTCTAGAGATTTTTTTTCTATTTCTTTTTTTTCAGCTTCATATAGGGATTTTACAAATTTTTCAGTTTCTTCTTCTAGTTTTTTTCTATCTTTATAATATAAAAAAGTTATTTCTTCTTTTAGTTCTTTTTTTCAGTTTTTTTCAAAATATATTTTATATGTGTTTTTTCATTCTTTTATATTATCATAGCCTTCTTTTAGTCTATAAAAAAACTCACTATCTCATTTTTTAAATCATTTAAGTTTATAATTATTTATATAAATAGCTTCTGTTTCTTCAGGAGCATCTCAAATAAGTTTAAAATCCTCTTTTGTTATAAAGTTGTATTTTTCTACATATTTTGGAGATTTTATTGTTTTTGAGTCTTTTTGATATCTATCTATTCATTTACTTTCATCTATTTCTTCAACTTTTACTACTTCTTTTTTACTTTCTTCTTTTTTTTCTGGATTTTTCTTTTTTGCTTTTTCCTCAGCATCTTTTTTTAACTCTTGAATAAGTATAGATTTTTTCTTGTAACCTATAGAGGCCATTACTGATTTTAGGTTTTTATTTTCAGGTTTTTTTTCTATACTTTTTTCAGTTAAGTAAGGATTTTTTACAGCTTTATAACTAACTTTTCATAAATGATCTATTAAATTTTCTCTATTTACTTCATTTAATATAAAATTTCTTAAATCAGGACCTTTAATTTTTTCTACATTTATAAATAAAGATAAAAATTGAGGCAAATTGTATCTATTGCTTTCTAATCTAGGAATAGAATCTCATATTGCATTTGTTTCATCATTATATATATTTATAACTTGTTTATTTCTTTTTAGAGAATTTTCATCTGGAAATATATAAATATTTATTTTTGATATATTTGATTCTCAAAAATTTTCATTTCTTTTTAGTATGATTTTTGATACTCATTTAGTTTCATCAGCACTTATATTTTCTAGTATATAATTTCAAGAATATACTATGTTATTATATGGAAAATTTCATTCTATATTTTCTTGTGATAATTTATCTATAGTTTTTTGGCTTATTATAGGTTGAAAAAATATATTTAAAAAGTTTGTATCTTTTACTTTGTTTTTAAAAACTATTATATTTCATCTAGATTCTATTTTTACATCTTTTAGTAGAGAAGAAATAGTTGGGTTAGAGTTTGTTTCTTTTATTAAGTTGTAAGTAGATTCTATATCACTACTTTCTATACTTGTTCAATCTGACCAAACAGCATCTTCATTTATCACACATTCTATATTTACAAGAGAACTTATGTCACAACTAGCTATATCTCAAACTATTTTTTTCTGATCTATATCGTATTTTAAAATAGATCTATATAATAAGTTTAATATATATTCATTGTTTCAAGAAATAGGCCTTAGTGGATTTAAACTAGGAAATTCTCAAACTATTCATTCAGAAATAGATCATCATTTTATAGGTATTGATTTAGAGTTTTCATAAATGTAGCTGTAGGTTATATGAGAGAGAGTTACTAAACAAAAAAGTATACTTATCAGAAATAAGTATTTTTTTAACTTTTTTAGATTTTCTTTTTTCATATTTTTTTAACTTTTTTAGGAATTACAAAACACCCACTTTAAGGATTTTTTTTAAAGTAGTAGTATTATTATATTGCTTTTTTGAAGAATAAATATTTTTTCCAAACATTATTTTTTTATTTAAGTAGAAATAATGCTATTGAGTTTAATATAAATAAAGTTCAAATTATTATTGTTGCATTTTCTAAAACTTTTTCAGGTCATCTTTTAGTTACTTCTCACATAGAAGAACTCATAGTGCTTAAACTTAAAGACACATTTTTATTTTGTACAAGAACTATAAAAATTAAAATTATAGAAAGTGTTATTTCACTAAATTGTAAAAAATTTACCATTGTTTGTTATTTTTTAAAAAGTAATGAGTATAGCATATTCAAAATTGAAAAAATTGCAATAGCAATTATAAAATTTGTCCACCAAAGTGTTGAATAAGGCTCTCAGCTAATAGTATAACTAACTCAAGGAATCTCTAAAATAGAGTTTAGTATATGATCTAGTAAAAAAAGAACAATTCAATTTATAACTACAGAAACTAAACCAAAAAAAACAAAAAATAAAGGAAAAGAAAGTATTTTAAGTATAGGTTTTATAGTTATATTTATGAGTCACAGTATTGTTCATCAAACTAGGTAGGTTGTAATTCATCAAGTAACAACTATTCATTCAGAAACTTCTTTTGAAGGATCTCACAAAAGTAAAAAACTTAAAAACCAGAGTATGAAAGAATTAAATATTATGGATAAGAGGATTTTCATTTTATTATCTAGTTATAGTTTTAAAATATTTATAAATTTTTCTATTCAAGATAATTCTCAGTCTTTTGCTTCTTCTATATAGTTTGGAAGTATTTTTTTTAAATCATAACAAATATCATTATCTATTTTTAAATTTAGAGATTTTATTCATTTTTTATTTATCCAAAGTTTTAAAAATATAGCATTTTTTTTGTTATAAATAAAACTATAACTATTTATTTTTGAAAAATCATAAAAACTATCAGAAACCTGTATTCATAATTCAGTTATTTCTACATTTATAGTATCTGGAGAATTGTTTTCCACAAAAAATATAACTCAAGAAACTAGCAAAACTATAAAACTAAGTCAATATTGTTTTGTAAATATTCACCAAACAACTAGTCATATAATTATAGATATAGCAATTATATACCAAAGTTTTCATCTGTTTTTTAAGTCACTAAAACTCCATTTATAAATTGTGTTTTCCATATTTTAACTAAAGTTATCTAAAATAAGCCTAATAATAAACCAAGCTAGACTTGCTATAACAAAACCTCATATAGCCATTATTATTGTGTTTTTTCATTTTGATTTATCTTGTTCTATAGCTCCAAAAAGTAATTTATATGCTCAGATTATAATAAAAATTATTGCTATAGTTCAAGCTATATTTATACCAAAATCTATCATATTTGTAAGCATTTTTGGTATATCTTCTGTTGTTATATTTCAACTTCTTAATTTTTCATTTGTTTCATCTCATGAAAATTCTCATAAAATACCTCATTGGTCAGCTAGAGCAATTTTAGATTTAGTAAAAAAAATAATTCAAATAATTGTGTAAAAAGTATTTTTCATAGTGCTTTAATTTAAGTTGTAGTCTTCTATTTTTCAAGCAATAGGAGCTAGGCTATCCATTCTAGGATTATAATAATCTGTTAGGAAGTTTACAAGTTCTCATTTTCAAATAGGTTCTGCTTTTATTCATATATTTTCAAGGGAAGTTTTTACTCAGTTTACTCTTTTGGCTAATTCTTTTTTTATTTTTCAGAACTTTTTAAGTTGAGTTTTTAATTTTAATGTGCTTTGTCATTGGTTTATAGATTCCCAAAAGTTTTTAAAAGGTCAAAGTAGGCTTTTGTCTTTTACACTTGAGTTATCTTCTTCGTCAAAAGGTATAACTATATAGAAATCTTTTCTCATAATTTGAGCAACTTCTATGAGTTTTTTTAAATATGCTATATATTCATAAGTTTGCTCTTGTAATAAGCTGTTTTCTTGTTTTATTGCTATAGAATTTAGATTTGATAAATAAGAATCTATATCTAATTTTTTTGATCTTACCATTATTTGTATTGGAAAATCAAGAGAGTTTAAAAATCTCTGAAAACTCATAATAATAGAGTCTTGTTCATCAGAACTTTTTAATAAAAAGTTTATGGTAGAGCATTTTAATACTATCCTAGCACTATCATCCTTCATAAGTATAATATTTTCTTTTAGTCCAGAAAAAGGTAGGTATCTTTGAGTAGAACTATCAGGATGAGATGTTTTTTTAGTTTTAACAGCCACTTTTTTGTTTTTATTAAATATTAAATTTTTTCTAGTTGTTCATCTATTTTTTTTATTTTATTCAATTTATCTCAAAAATCCACTTTTTTATCTACTTTTTTATCTTTTGTTATATATCATAGGTCTAAATAGGAAAAACTATCTACTCATTTATCCCATTTTCTGGTTGACAGATTTATTTTATATCTAATAAATGCAAGAACAAATGGTATAAATGTCATTTCTGAATATTTAAAAATAGCAATAACTAAAAATAAAGTTGCTATCATTATAGCAGGAAGAGCTGCTACTTCTGTAGAAACACTTTTTACTAGAGAATTAAATGTCATATAAGCAAATCAAGTTCAAGCCATTATTATTATTAATTGCCTTAAACTTAATCATATTATTATAGGATCTTCATTTTCTATTTGAACAGGGATTTTGTATTGCATAGGAAAATCAGTTAAAAGTTAAAAGTTAACTAGTTGAAAGTAGGAAATCAGTTTAAAGTTAACTAGTAGCTAGTTGAAAAGTAGGAAATCAGTTACTAGTTAACTAGTTAACTTTCTACTTTTTTCTGTTTTAAATATTTCTTTCCAGATTTTATCTTCAAGGGGTTGCATAATTTTGTAGTCTTCATCAAGTTCATGGTCATAGCCAAGTATGTGCAAAACAGAGTGGATTAAAAGCTTGTAGAATTCTTTTTCTTCTCATAGTCAATATTCTAAAGCTTGGGATTTAATTTTTTCTTCACTCATAACTATCTCTCATATTATATCACTTTTTTTAAAATTTGAAAATTTTTCATAATAATGAAAACTTAAAACATCAGTTGACTTATTTATTCACCTATAATTATTGTTCAAATTTTTTATACTAATATCATCTAAAAATACTATATTTATACTTCAAGTTTGCTCTTTTTTAACTATATTAGAAATTTGAAAAAGTATTTTGTCAATATATTTTTTATTTATATTAAAAAGTGGTTTATTTACTATGTTATAGCTAAACATATGTTTTTATTTTAAAAAAAATACTTAAAAAACATTATAACTATTTTGCTTTTTTTTACAAAATTATTATAATGTTTTTGTTCATATGTCTATCTTATAGGTGACTTTGTCAATTAATTTTTTTCCTTACAAATGAAAAAAATTCAAGACATTCTTAGTTTTTTATCTGCTGAGGGTTAATTCTTTCAAAACGATAAATAGGTGTCTTACAAAACTTCCTAAATAAGGGATACAAAAAGTTTGACTGACCATAAAATAGACTTGAAAAAAAAGACAAAATAAATTTATTTTGTCTTTTTTTAATCCTTAATTTGTAATTATTTTTTTTATTTTTTTCTCAAATACTTTTTTATCAAACTTTTTTGCTCTTTTTTTACAATCTTTTTCACTATATTTTCATTTTAGATTATTTTTGTGAAACTTTTTAAATTTTTCTATAAAATCTGCTCAAGTTTTATCATCAAAAAATTCTCAAGTAACTCAAGCTAAAACTGTTTCTGTAAGTCATCAAGAGTTATAAGCAAAAACTGGTTTTCAAGCAGCCATAACTTCTATTGGAACTATTCAAAAATCTTCTTCTCAAGGGAAAATCATTCATAGAGAATTTTGTACAAGAGAAACTAATTCATCACCATATTTTGCTCAAACAAGTTTTATATTTTCTAAAACTATCATTTTTTCAAGTTCTCATTTGTAATCTCACTCTCAAATTATAACTAAATTTTCTTTTAAATTATTAAAAGCTTTAATTGCTACATCTATTTTTTTGAATTCTGTTAGGGCTGAGATGATTATATAGTAGTCAGTTGTCAGCTGTCAGCTATCAGCTATCAGCTTTCAGCTGTTAGCTGTTAGCTGTTTCCCAAACCTTTCAGTTTCAACTGGTGGGTACAAAACTTCAGCATCTTTTTTGTAGTATTTTTTTATTCTAGAGAGAGTATTTTTAGAATTTGCAAGGTTTACATCAACTCTTTTACTTGCTATAAAATCCCAAATTCTATTTTTATGAAGCATAGAATTTATAAAAGGAGAGAGAAAATATTTTTTAAGTCCAGAATTAAGTCACAAATCTCTTTTATATTCATTTGTCCAGTCCCACATATAACGAGCAGGAGAATGATAATAAACTATAAATTTTGTTTCAGGTTTTGTAATTGCTCAGTGTGCAAATCCTGAAGAAGAGCAAAGCACTACATCATATTCTGAAAAATCTAGTTTTTCTACTGAAGAAGACATAAAAGGTAGACAAAATCTTTGTTTTTTTGTTAAATTGTATATTTTTTGGGATTTTAGTTTAAAAACTTGAGGATCTATTTTTTCTTTGGGAAATACTTTTCCTACTTTTTTTTCATCATAAATTAGGGTAAATATAGGAGCTTCTGGAAACATATTAGAAAAAATTTCTACTACTTTTTCAGCTCAACCAAGTTTTATAAACATCTCATGAAGAATAGCAATTTTCATATTTATTTTGTAATTTTTAAAAAGTTATATATAATAATATTATAAGTATTTTTTGGAAAATACCAGTTTTTGTGTTAAAATTATTAAGGAACATCTGAAAAGCTACTTCGTAAGAATAAAAATCATGTATTTTTTAGATAATTTTTTTGCAAAATTTTTTACTTATGCATTAGTATAGGGAAAAAATTTTAAGAAAAAATTAGCAAAAAAGATTATTTTTTTCTAGATGTGAGTTTTTCAGATGTTCCTTAAACTAATTAATTAATTTAAAGGTAATATGAAAAAAACATTTATAATTATTTTTTTACTTTTTTCTTTTTTTAATCCTGTTTTTTCAGCAGATGATTGAAAAACTTGAAACAAGACTGCTGAACAAATAGCAGAAGAAGCTGCTGGTGAGGAAGTTTGAAATTTGTTGGAAGAATATAAAAAGTTAAAAGCAGATAATAAAGAAATAATTTCAGCAAAGGCAGATTTAGATGCTGCTCAAAAAAAATTAGATAATGCAAGTTCTGAAGAAAAAGAAAAAGCAGAAGAAGAATTAGATAAAGCACAAAAAGCATATGATGCTGCTTGAGGAGATGGTGTTTATGCTAATCTTGGAGATGATCTTAAGGCAAAAAAAGATGAAATTAAAGAGGCTCAAAAAAAACTTGAAAAAGCTCATAAGGCAGCTTGTAAGGCAAGTAAATCTTGTTTAGAAGATGAAAGTTTTGAGATAACAGTTGCAGATGTGGTTCCAGGTTGAGTTTTTGATTCAAGTAAATGAGAAACTATGAAGCAGAGGACAAATTGGATTTTGTGAACTATAATAGAGAAACTTATAATAGCTCTTTGAGTTATTTCAGTTTTGATAATGACTGTAGGTTGAGCTTATATGATTTTGCATAGTTGACAAGAAGGTTTATTGTGAAAATGAAAAGATTTATTTATGTGATGAGTTTATGCTATGGTTATAGCATTAAGTTCTTATTTTATTATGGCTATAGTTAGGTATCTAATATTTAATTAAAAAATTATTGTTTATGAAAAAGTTATTAAAAGTTGTATTTTTATATATAATTTTATCTATGAGTTTTGTTTTTGCTGCAGGGCAAAGTGCTCCTACTTTGAATTGTGGAGTTGGTCTACCTTGATGTGTAGATGATAGTCTTTCAAGTCCAACTGCTCCAAATTTATCTAACAATAAATGAAAAAAATTTATTGTTAAAATAATAGATGAGTTTATACAAATAGTTGCTGTTTTTGCTGTTTTTGCTCTTATTGCTAGTTGAATATATTATCTTATTTCAGCATGAAATGATGAAAAAGTAGCAAAAGCAAAAAAATGGCTTATATGGTCTCTTGTTTGAGTTTTTCTTTCAGTAACTTCTTGGTGAATTGTTTCTTGGTTAAATGGTTTAAATATATTAAATTAATTTTATAAATACATATTTTTTATGATACAATTTTTAAAAAAAATTGCTTACTTATTTTTTTTCTTCCTTTTTGCTAATTTTAACTTGGTTTATTCTTTTAAAGACAAGGTTATACCAACAGATGACTTGCCTGCTTCACCTTCTTCTGTGTCTTTATCAAATGTATTTACTTGGGCTAGTAGAGAGGTTTTTTCTGTTATAATGTTTATAGCTGTTTGAGTTTTTGTTTTTATAGGTATAAGAATGGCTACAGCAAGATGAAACCCAGAGGAATTTAAAAAATGATGGATTCATTTTGTTTATGCAGTTATTGGTTTGTTTTTAATATTTGCATCTATTTGAATAGTACAACTTGTATCAAATTTATGAAATAATTTTTAATATAATTTTAGATTATGAAAAAAATCTTTTTTATTTTAGTTTTTGCTTTTATCTCAATTTTTAGTTTATTTGCTGAAAATACATTTGCTGAATGTGTTTATAATGGAGAAATTACATCAAATTTGGAAGCTTGTGTTTCAGGAACAGATTTGTATAAAGTTTCAGATGCAACAGTTGATGAATGATTTAAAAATATATTATTAAAATGGATAAAAAATATAGCTGTTTATTTATGAGTTATAGCTGTTTTTGCTATAGTTCTTGCTTCAGCTATGATGACAATAAGCACTTGAGATGATGAAAAAATAAATAAGGCTAAAAATATATTAAAATGGGCTATATTTTGACTTTTGTGAGTTATGTTTGCTTCTACGATTATAACATTAATAATAAATATTATTTATAGATTATGAGAAGTTTAAAAAAAATATTTATATTTTCTATTTTAACACTATTTTTTAGTGTTATAATTTTTTTTGTGAAATTTTTTTTCTTAGACATAGAGCAAACAGAGATAGATTTTATAGAAGATAATTTTATAGAGCCTGCTTGACTTGATGCTCCAAAAGAAAAAAAACCTATAAAAAAAATTGTTCATAAAAAAGAAAAAGTAAAATATACATATCTTCCAAATAGTTTTAAAAGAGATGTAAAGGTTATAAATCACAGATTTTCATTAGATAGATTTTTTCTTTCAGATTTTATAGAAAGCCAAATTAATTTTTTAAATATATATTTATATAAAGATAAAAAAGATGTAAGAGGGAGAATGAAATCAAAAAAAATTCATTTGTTTTGAGCTTCTCTTATGCCTAAAAAGGAGATTTTGTCAGTAGCTATACATGAGTTTTGACATTTTTTTGATTTATATATTTTGCAAAAAGGATTATATGAAGATATAAGTGACTTTTTTTATGATATTTCTTGGGAATCTACAACAGTTATAAAGTCCTCTCAAAAGCAGATGGATTTTGTTTCTGGTTATGCTATGACAAATAAATATGAAGACTTTGCAGAGAGTTTTACTTATTATATACTTCATAATAGAGATTTTTTAGAAAAAGCACAAAAATCAAAAGTATTACAAAAAAAATATGATTTTTTTGGAGAGTATGTGTTTATAAATTCTGAATTTCAAGAAAATTTTTCAAAAAATAATCATAAAATAAAACCATATTATCGGGATATAACAAAAATAGATTATGATTTAGCTTTGTTTTTAGATTATTTGAAATAGATTTTTTCAAAAACTTTTGCTATTTTTCAAAAATCAATATAATAAGCTCGCTTGTAAGTTAATAATTTTTTTTAAAAACATCAAAAACTTACTTAAAAAACTTCTTTAAAAAGGGAAAACTTCTTAAAATATTCAAAAAAAATATCATAAAATTTTTAGAAAAGTGTCTCTATGGAAAAGCTATTATTTATTCAGCTAAAAAGCTGAGGGTTTTTGTTTTTGGTGTTTAAAAGATACTTTAATATTTAAAAATAATAATAAAATGAAAGATTACTTTGACGAATTAGATAAAGAAATAGATTCTTTACAAAAAAAACATAAAAATGATGATATAGTAGATAAGCATATTATATTAAATGAATGACTTGATTGAACTACTGAAAATATAGAAAAAGAGAAAAAAATCATAAACACTATAAATAAAAAAACAGTAGTTGTAAAAAAAGCAAAAAATGATAATTTTAGATCTAATAATTCTAAAACTTATCATAATAAAAATAATAAAAAAGCAACTATATGAGAAGATGGAGAAATAAGAGGTAGATTTGATGGGTATGATTCAGTATAATAATGATATAATTATAGTTGATTGTTGAGTTCAATTTGCAGATCAAGATATGCTTTGAGTAAATTATTCTATACCTGATGTTTCTTTTTTAACAAAATACAAAAAAAATATAAAAGGTATTTTGATAACTCATGCTCACTTAGATCACATAGGTTCTTTAAAACATGTTTATCCAGCTTTAGGTTGTCCTCCACTCTATGGAACTAGATTTACTCTTTGACTTGTTAGAAAACAATTAGAAGAAGCAGGTCTTATGTCTTATGCAAATTTAATAGAAGTAGATGCTTGAAGTTCAGAAAAAATAAAAGTTTGAGAATTTGGAGTTGAGTTTTTTAGAGTTAATCACTCTGTGCCTGATTGTGCTTGAATATATATAGAATCTCCAGGTGGAACAAAAATAGTTCATACTTGAGATTTTAAAATAGATCACACTCCAGCAATAGATGAGCCTGCTGATTTAGATAGAATTTGAAGAATTTGAGATAGAGGTATTTCTTTACTTTTATCTGATTCTACAGGTTCTACTAGAAAAGGTTTTTCTATGAGTGAAAAAAATGTATGAGAAGAACTTGAAAAAATAGTTTCAAATCACAAAAGATGAAGACTTATAATTGCTACATTTTCTTCTTGGATTTCAAGAGTACAACAACTTATAGATATAGCACAAAAATA
>PDWI01007415.1_pt1 | contig 13336 bp, 9 predicted proteins | sample 1430891 | NCBI WGS metagenome assembly PDWI01 (sample SAMN01162508, study PRJNA174530) | Oral metagenome, whole genome shotgun sequencing project. | biome: Marine environment; feature: Marine mammal; material: Swab sample of the gingival sulcus; isolation source: swab sample of gingival sulcus... | reverse complement strand
AAATAAACCATATTAAAACAGCAATAGAAAGTTTATATGAATATTATTTAGTAAATAGCAATCAACTTCCTAAGGAAAAAGAATTTTATATGAAAAAATATGATATAGAAGAAAGAACTAAAGATTATATTGCTGGAATGACTGATCGATTCGCCTTGGAGAGTTATAAAAAAATTACGTATAAAAATTAAAAATAAAAAAGGATTTTGAAAGTTTTGTTGTATAAAATAGTGTAGAGATAATTTTGTGAAAACGTATTTGATTAGAGAAAAAGGAGATGTTTTTTTGTGGCTTTTGATGGAAATATTGTAGAAGAAGTAAAAAATAGATGCAATATTGTAGATATCGTAGGGCAATATGTAGAATTAAAGAAAACAGGGTCAAATTATAAAGGTTGTTGTCCTTTTCATCATGAGAAAACACCATCTTTTGTCGTTTCTGAAACGAAGCAAATATTTACTTGTTTTGGTTGTGGGGAAACAGGAGATGTTTTCAAATTTCTACAGAAACAAAACAATTTATCTTTTATAGAAACATTAGAATTATTAGCAAAACAGTATGGTATTGAATATAAAAAAAAATCAGCTAGCATAGATAAACAAATATATTATGATGTCAATAAGAAAGTTGCTCGATATTTTTTCCAAAATTTCTGGAAAGATAACAATATCGGTCGAGAGTACATGCTGAAAAGAGGGATTAAAGCTGAAACTTTACGAAAATTTGGTGTGGGATATGCTGATGGAGAATGGACAAGCCTATATGATTTTTTAGAAAAAGAAAATGTCCCTAAAAATATTATGAAAGAGCTGGGATTAGTATCAGAATCTAATGGGAAAATATTTGATAAATTTAGAAATCGCGTCATATTTCCCATCTTTGATACGAGAGGTCGAGTGATAGGATTTGGTGGTCGTTCTATTGGGGATGATATGCCTAAATATTTAAACTCTCAAGAAAGTTATATCTTTTTGAAAAAAAACAATTTATATGGTTTAAATTTTAGCAAAGAAGATGTAGAAAAGGAAGATTATATTATTCTAGTGGAAGGATATATGGATGTTATATCTCTTTATCAAAGTGGTATCAATAATGTTGTAGCCTCTCTTGGGACAGCCCTTACTGAAAATCAAGTAAAGTTAATAAAAAGATATACTAGAAATATAGTTCTTTCCTATGATTCAGATGAAGCTGGTATAAAAGCTGCACTTCGTGGTATAGATATAGTAGAAGAACAAGAGTGTAAAGGTAAAGTTTTGACGATTTCTGAGGGAAAAGACCCTGATGAGTTTATCAAAAAAAATGGTAGAAGCGAGTTTTTAGAATTAGTAAAAAATGCCGAAACGACTGTTGATTATAAAATTAATCTAAAAAAACAAGCTTTTAATACAGAGAGTTTTGAAGGAATGATAGATTTCTTGAATGAAGTTGTTAAAATTTTAAGAACATTGAAACCCATAGAAGCGAATATGTATGCTAATAAAATAGCAAAAGATATGGGGGTTTCTGCTAGTACAATTATTAATGCTATTGAAGAAAAGAGAGCAGAGTATTTACCTAATAATAATTACAATAATACAGCTATTAATAAAAATGAAAGACTTAATAAAGAAAATAGGACATTTGATCAAGATAAGATATTACCTATTTATAAGACCTTAATTAAACTTGTTATGTCTGGAAAATGCTATTATGATAAAGCATTAGAAAATAAAGAGTATATAAAGGATAAATTTACGTTAGATTTTTTAAATTGGATAAAAGATCATGTTAATAAAGATAGCTGGATAGATTTTAATGATATAAAAGATATTTTTAATAGTGAAATTATTATAATATTAAAACGAATAGATGATGAAATTTATCTAGGTAGTAATATGGATGAAATATGGGAAGATTGTCTGAAAAAAATTATTAAAAATAGTTTATTAGATAAAAAAGAAATGCTTTTATTGCAATTATCAATGGCAGACGAAGAAAATAATAAGGATGAAATTTTTAAAATAAGTCAGGAATTACAAACAATCCAAAATTTGCTGAAAGATAGGAGTTGATGAAATGGGTACTGGAGAAGAACAAATAACAAAAGAAAGAAATTTTGTGAAAGAATTAGCAGAAAAAGCTAAAAACAAAAAAAATATTTCTTTTAAAGAAATTGAAGAACATCTTGAGGGTATAGATCTGAATAAAGAACAATTAGATGATATCTATGATTCTTTAAATTCTTTAGGAATAGAAGTAGTTGCTGAAGTGGAATTAGATGATTTTGATATTATTCCCATAGTTGATGATTCAGAAGATGAAGAATTGATTAATAAAGTTAGTGATGGACAAGTTGATTTAGAAGCAACATTACCTAAAACTATAGCAGTAGATGACCCTGTAAGAATGTATTTAAAAGAAATAGGAAAAGTACATCTTCTTTCTGCTGATGAAGAAATTGAACTAGCAAAGAAAATGGAAAAGGGCGATGAGGAAGCGAAAAAAAGACTTTGTGAAGCAAACCTTAGACTTGTTGTTAGTATTGCTAAGAGATATGTAGGGCGTGGTATGCTTTTCTTAGATTTAATTCAAGAGGGTAATTTAGGACTTATTAAAGCAGTGGATAAATTTGATTGGCGAAAAGGTTATAAATTTAGTACCTATGCTACTTGGTGGATTAGACAAGCGATTACTCGTTCTATTGCAGATCAAGCTAGAACCATCAGAATTCCTGTACATATGGTTGAAACTATTAATAAACTGATTAGAATTTCAAGACAACTTCTTCAAAAGTACGGTAGAGAACCATTACCTGAAGAAATAGCAGCAGAAATGGATATCAGTGAGGAAAAAGTAAGAGAAATATTGAAAATAGCACAAGAACCAGTATCATTAGAAACGCCTATTGGTGAAGAAGAAGACAGTCATTTAGGGGATTTTATCCCTGATGAAGATGTCCCATCGCCAGCAGAAGCAGCAGCATTTTCAATGCTTAAAGAACAATTATCAGAAGTTTTAGAAACCCTTACTGATAGAGAAAAGAAAGTGTTAAAGCTTCGTTTTGGTTTAGAAGACGGAAAAGCAAGAACTTTGGAAGAAGTTGGTAAACAATTTGAGGTTACGAGAGAAAGAATCAGGCAGATTGAAGCAAAAGCCTTAAGAAAATTAAGACATCCGACGAGAAGTAAAAAATTAAAGGATTATTTAGAATAAATTTGGGAGAATTACAATGATTAAAATATCAGATCGCTTAATGGTTATGGCGATATTGGTAGGTAATTTAAAAACCGTGGCTGATATTGGTACAGACCACGGTTTTTTACCGATATACTTAAATCAATTAGAAGAAAGAAAAAAAATAATACTTACTGATATTAGTGAAAAATCGTTAAATAAATCGAAAGAAAATGTGTATTTTCATTTAAAAAATAGAGATGCTGTCTTTGATTTTAGAGTAGGAGATGGACTTGATGTTTTAGAAGAAAATGAAGTAGAGGCAGTGTGTATAGGTGGTATGGGGGGATTTCTGATAGCAACGATTTTAGCAGAAAATTTTGAAATAGCTCACTCTTTAAAAAGAATAATTTTACAGCCAAGAAATGGTCAAGGAAAATTGAGATGGTGGTTAGAAAATAGTGGGTTTAAAATAACAGCGAACAAAGTTGTGATGGAAGGAAAAGTACCTTGTGAAATTATTTTAGCTGAACAAGATGTAAATTGTAAAATTGATAAACCTGCTAATTTAGAAAATTATAATAGATTGACTGAAAAAGAAAAATTAAAATATTATTTTAGAAAAGAAATGATGTATCATAATGGAACATCAGGGTTTCATTTAGCAATATCAAATTTGTATAAGGATGTTCTTATCTATAAGAATTTAAAAAAAGCGAAGGAACGAAATTTAGAAAAAGAACAAATACAATTGTATAAAATAGATTATTATAAAAAATTGATAAAAGAATTTATAGATTCAATTAAGGTTGAATGAAAATAGTGAAATACTCAAAACTTAATAAGATTTGAGTATAAAAGAGGAGAATACGATGAGTATCAATAAAGAAGAATTAATGGAAGCATTAGATAAGATAAGTCCTTTTCATCTTCAAGAAAGTTGGGATAATTCAGGATTGCAAATAGATAGTGACAAAGAGGAAATTCATAAAATTTTAGTTGCTTTAGAGGTAACACCAGAAGTATTAGCAGAAGCTAAAGAAATGAAAGTAGATGTTATTGTTACCCATCATCCATTGATATTCAGCCCTTTGAGTAAAATTAATTTAAAAAAATATGAAGATAGACTCGTATTTGATAGTATAAAAAATAATATAGGAATTTATGCTTGTCATACTAATTTTGATAAAGCAGATAAAGGGAACAATTATTATTTAGCGAAATTACTCAGATTAAAGGATTTAGAAATGTTTGATGGCGATGGAGAAATTGGGATAGCAGGTGTCTTAGAGAATAAGGTTGACTGTAATGAAATTATAGAACTCCTAATGAGCAAATTAAACTTAGGTAGTAAAGAAATTCAATTAGCAGGGGAATGGAAAGAAAAAAATATAAAAAAAATAGGAATCTGTACAGGAGCTGGAGGCGACCAGATGGAGGTGTCAAAACTTAAAGGTTGTGATATTTTTATCACAGGAGATTTTAAATATCATCTGGCGATTAAGGCGAAAGGGATTGGATTGATGGTTGTGGATTGTGGACATTATGGTACGGAAAAGATATTTGTCCCCAATATGGCAAATCAGCTAAGTGAAATATTTAATGATAAAGTTGAAATTGTGAAATCGAAAATAGATATAAATCCTTTTATTTATAAATTGGATATGATAAAATAATAGCGTAAAATGAAATGGGTAAACCAGACAATCGCATGAGATTCATGAGGAAAGTCCGGGCTCCATAGGGTAAGAGTGCCAGATAACGTCTGGCGTAGGTAACTATAGGGAAAGTGCAACAGAAACATTCCGCCGAAACAGTAAGGCTGTGGTAAGGTTGAAATGGTGAGGTAAGAGCTCACCGGCATTGTGGAGACATAATGGCCGTGTAAACCCCACTCGGAGCAAGACCAAGTAGAGCAGTAAAGATGGTGACCCGTCATCGCTCGGTAGGTAGGTTGCTTGAGCATATTAGTAATAATATGCCTAGATAGATGATTGTCAAATACAGAACCCGGCTTATAGGTTTGCCCATATTTAATATAGTTGCTCATCGTATTAATCTGTGAGGTAGTGTATGAAGTTAGGAATCGATATAGGATCGACAACAGTAAAAATTGTTTTATTGGATGAAGAAGAGCATATTGTTTTTAAAAAATATGTGAGACATATGTCCGATGTGTTTGGTAAATTGACAGAAATTATTGATGAACTATTTTTATGTTTTGGTAATATTAGTATTTACATAACGATTACAGGCTCTGGAGGAATGGCATTATCTAAATTTTTAGATGTTCACTTTGAACAAGAAGTCGTTGCTTGCAGTAGAGCAGTTGAAAAAATTATTCCTGAAACAGATGTTGCTATAGAACTAGGTGGAGAAGATGCAAAGATAACTTTTTACGGCTCTACGGTGGAACAACGTATGAATGGAACTTGTGCAGGAGGAACGGGTGCTTTTATCGATCAAATGGCAGTCCTTTTAAATACAGATGCTCAAGGGCTTAATTATTCTGCTCAAAATCATAAAATGATATATCCAATAGCTGCTAGATGTGGTGTATTTGCAAAAACTGATATACAACCTCTAATTAATGAGGGTGCAAATATTGACGATTTAGCAGCTTCTATTTTTCAGGCTGTGGTTAATCAAACTATTAGTGGGTTAGCTTGTGGGCGAGCGATAAAAGGTAAAATTGCTTTTTTAGGAGGGCCTCTACACTTTTTAACAGAACTTAGAAGTCGTTTTATAGAAACTTTACAAATAAAAGATGAGGATATTGTCGTTCCTGAAAATCCACATTACTTTGTAGCGATTGGTGCTGCAATGATTTCAAGTAAATATAAAAAAATAAATTTAGAAGATATAAAAAATAAGTTAGAAGATAGAGATCCTTCTTTATTTTGTGAAAGTAAACATATTGAGCCTTTATTTCACAACAAATTGGAGTATCATCAATTTAAAGAAAGACATGAAAAAAACAAAATTAATAGAAAAGATATAAGATATGCAAAAGGGGAGGTTTATCTGGGTATTGATGCAGGTTCAACTACCACAAAAGCTGTTCTGATGGATAGAGATAAGAATTTATTGTATTCTTTTTATGAAAGCAATCAGGGAAAACCGTTAGAAGCAACGGTTAAAATGTTGAAAGAACTGTATCGATTATTGCCTGAAAGTGCTTATATTGCTAATGCTGTCGTAACTGGATATGGAGAAAGTTTACTTAGAAATGCTTTTAATATTGATTTAGGTGAAATTGAGACGATGGCTCACTATAAAGCTGCAGAATCTTTTTTGAAAGATGTGGATTTCATTCTTGATATTGGTGGTCAAGATATGAAGTGTATGAAAATAAGAGATGGTGCTATTTATAATATTATGTTGAATGAAGCTTGTTCTTCTGGTTGTGGCTCTTTTATAGAAACTTATGCAAAATCTGTAAATTTGACAGTAGAAAATTTTGCTCAAAAAGCCATATTTGCAGAAAATCCTGTAGACTTAGGTACTCGGTGTACAGTATTTATGAATTCTAAAGTAAAACAATCACAAAAAGAGGGAGCAACTATAGGTGATATTTCAGCAGGGCTTTCTTATTCTGTTATAAAAAATGCGTTGTATAAGGTGATTAAGCTTAGAAATACGGAGGAAGCAGGAGAAAGAATTGTTGTTCAAGGGGGGACTTTCTATAATGAGGCTGTTCTTAGAGCTATGGAAAAAGTGTTAGGAAAAGAAGTTGTAAGACCTGATATTGCAGGAATGATGGGTGCTTATGGTGCAGCGATAGTAGCAAAAGAAAATCATTTAGATGGTACGAAATCATCTATTGTAAAACTAGAAGAAATTGATTTATTTACAGTGGAAACAACAAGCAAACGTTGTAAATTGTGTGAAAATAGATGCTTGATGACAGTAAATACGTTTAATAATGGAAAATCTTTTATTACAGGAAATCGATGTGAAAAAGGTGTTGGTAAAAGTGTTTCAGAAAATCAATTGCCTAATTTATATCAATATAAATATGAACGAGTTTTTAATTATAAGCCATTAGATAGAAATTATGCTAAGCGTGGAACAATTGGTATTCCTAGAGTTTTAAATATGTATGAAAATTATCCATTTTGGTTTACTTTTTTTACAGCGTTAGGTTTTAGTGTAATGCTTTCCAATAAAACAAGTAAGACAATTTATGAACAAGGGATGGAAACGATTTCTTCTGATACTATTTGTTATCCTGCAAAATTAGTCCATGGTCATATTAAAAATTTAGTAAATAAAGGAGTAAAACGAATCTTTTATCCTAGCATAAACTTTGAGATAAAAGAAGACAAGCATGCTCAAAATCATTATAATTGTCCAGTGGTAGCAACATATCCAGAAGTAATTGCCAATAATATGGATGAAATTTTTAAGGATAATAATGTGATTTTTATGAATCCATTTTTGCCTTATGATGACGATAAAGCTTTAGTAAGAGAATTAACGAGACATTTTAAAGAATTAGATATTAGTAAATTTGAAATACTAAAAGCTGTAAAAAAAGCTAGAGAAGAAGATAAAAGGTTTAAAGATGATGTTAGAAAACAAGGGGCAGCAGCTATTAGATATGCCAGAAAAGAGCATAAAAAGATTATTGTTTTAGCTGGAAGACCTTATCATATTGATCCTGAAATCAATCACGGTATTGATAAAATTATTACATCTTTTGATATGGTAGTTGTTACAGAGGATTCTATTTCAAATAATGTAGATGTTAGAGAGTCTTTAAGAGTACTAGATCAGTGGTCTTATCATTCTAGGCTTTATAAAGCAGCAAAAGTGGTTCGGGAAAATGATGATATGGAAATGATTCAGTTAAATTCTTTTGGCTGTGGAATTGATGCTATAACATCTGATCAAGTGGATGAAATACTAAAAAAAGCTGGAAAGATGTATACTGTATTAAAAATTGATGAAGGAAGCAATTTAGGGGCAGCAAAAATAAGGATACGTTCATTAAAAGCAGCAGTAGAAGAAAGAAATAAACATCAGCAAAATCAGTATATTGTAAAGATAGCAGATGATAAAAATATAAAGAGAAAATTTACCAAAGATATGAAAAATAAGTATACGTTATTAATTCCTCAGATGTCTCCTGTACATTTTCAGTTTATAGAAACAGTAATGAAAAGTGAGGGATATCATGTAGTGGTGCTTCCATCAGTAGATACAAAGGCAATAGAAGAAGGTTTAAGATATATTAATAATGATGCTTGTTATCCTAGTATTGTTACCTTAGGTCAAATAATATCAGAAATTAAAAGTGGAAAATATGATTTAGATAAATTGGCTGTATTTATGTCTCAGACAGGGGGAGGTTGTAGAGCGAGTAATTATATAGCATTGTTAAGAAAAGCACTAAAAGATATGAATCTAGAAAAAATACCAGTAGTATCTTTTAACTTGAATGGTATCGAAAAAAATTCAGGTTTTACAATTACACCGAAAATGATTCAAAAATTTATTATGGCAATGGTATATGGTGATGTGCTGATGAAAGTGATTAATGGTACGAAACCTTATGAAAAAAATAGGGGTGATGTTGAAAAACTTCATAAAAAGTGGCAAAGAAAAATAAATGAAAATTTAATCAAAACAAATAGGAAAGAATTTATTAAAAACATAGATGATATTGTTACTGATTTTGAAAATATAGATGTAATTAATGAAAAGAAACCGAAAGTAGGTGTTGTTGGAGAAATTCTTGTGAAATATCATCCAACGGCTAATAATCAAGTAGTGGATGCTATTGAAAAAGAAGGTGGGGAAGCAGTAGTCTTAGATTTATTAGATTTTTTCTTATATGGTATGTATAGCAAACAATTTAATGCAGAATATTTAGCAGGGAAAAAAAGTACGATGATTTTAAATAAATTGGCTTTAGATTATGTTGAATGGTATCGAAAACCTGTTCAAGAACGATTGAAAAAAAGTAAGTATATGGCACATTGTCATATTCGTGAAATTGCGACAAAAGCATCTTCTATGATTTCTTTAGGAAATCAATGTGGCGAGGGGTGGCTTTTAACGGGAGAAATGTTAGAACTTATTGATAGAGATGTTTTAAATATTGTTTGTTTACAGCCCTTTGGATGTTTACCGAATCATATTACTGGTAAAGGAATGTTGAAATCTTTAAGAAAGTATAATGAAAAAGCAAATATTGTATCCATTGATTATGACCCCGGTGCAAGTAATGTCAATCAGCTTAACCGAATAAAATTAATGATGGCGACAGCTTATAAAAATATCGAAACTATTGATAATTCAAAGAAAAAAATAAGTATTGATAAAGTAGATAGAAAAATAAAACATTTAGTATAGAAAAAAATAAGCAATGAACGGTTGATATGATGAAAGAAAAATGCTAAAATATTTATAATTTAAAAAATAGGAGGCATTAAATGGGAAGACATGGTACGATTGCAGGAAGAAAAGCTGCACAAGATTCAAAAAGAGCAGCTTTGTTTACAAAGTATGCAAGAGCTATAACGGTAGCTGCGAAAAATGGAGGCGATCCAGAATATAACGCGTCATTAAAAGTTGCTATTGAAAAAGCGAAAGGTATAAATTTACCAAATGATAATATAAATAGAGCAATTAAAAAGGGAACAGGAGAATTAGAGGGGGAAACATACGAAGAATTAAGCTTTGAAGGGTATGGATTAGGTGGTGTTGCAGTCATTGTGGAAGCATTGACAGATAATAAAAATAGAACAACATCATCTGTAAGATCTACGTTTGATAAATTTGGTGGAAACTTAGGAGCACCTGGTTGCGTTTCTTATATGTTCTCAAGAAAGGGCATTATTGTTATTGAGAAAGACCAAGGAGAAGAAGATGTTGTGATGGAAAAAGCATTAGAAGCTGGTGCTGAAGATATTGTAGTACACGATGATTACTTTGAGGTTCAGACAGACCCATCGGATTACACGGATGTTCACAGTGCATTAGCAGAGGCTTTTGAAATTTTAGAATCAGATATTGAGTATGTACCATCAATGGAGGCAGCACCAACAGAAGATTACGATATTGCTAAATTAAAGAAAATGATTGATATTTTAGAAGAAAATGATGATGTTCAAAAGGTACATCACAATTGTTCTTTAGATTTAGATGAATATTAGACGAAAATATGATATAATAAAATAAGAAAGAAGATATGTATAAAATTAATATGTTAATTTTTTGACAAATTTCTTCAGAAAATTATCCTGAAGTGTTCGTCAAGGATTTATAATTCAACCTACAATGTTACTTTGGGAATTCGCGTCTTTTATTTGATGCCAAGCCTCTATAAGTGGAAGGCAGAGAAATAGGAGCAGATATCCCCCCTATCCATCGATAGGGCGTGAATTATACCCTTGACGGCATGTTGGGATTTTTTTATTTTTATGAGATGAATAAATTAGAAAAGAGGTGCAAAATGAATACGTTAAAATCTCGAGAAATACTGGATACTTTTATTGAAGCTGGAAGAAAAAGAGCAAAAAGTAAAATAGGAAAACTTGTTGTCTTAGGAATCTTGGCAGGGGCATTTATTGCTTTTGCAGCAGAGGGCTCTAATACGGCAGCCTTTAATTTATTTGCCAACCCAGATACGTACGGATTAGGGAAACTTTTAGCAGGAGCTGTTTTTGCCAGTGGATTAGTTTTTGTAGTATTAGCAGGTGGCGAACTTTTTACGGGAAATTCTTTGATGGTAGTTTCTTTGCTTGATAAGAAAATTACAGTAAAAGATATTTTAAGAAATTGGCTTGTTGTTTATATTTCAAATTTTATTGGTGCTGTATTTATTGCTTGGATGATTATCCATTCAGGACTTTTAAATGCAAGTGGTGGACTTTTAGGGGCTATTACCTTGAAAATCGCTGTATATAAGGTGGGATTAACTTTTTCAAAGGCATTGATTTTAGGTATCCTTTGTAACTGGATTGTCTGTCTAGGCGTTTGGTTATCGATGGCAACAGCCAATATGTCGGGGAAAATATTAGGAATGTTTTTTCCAATTATGCTTTTTGCAACCTCAGGATTTGAACATAGCATCGCCAATATGTATTATGTACCAGCAGGTATATTGGCAAAAACAGAGAGTAATTTTGCAGCAGTGGCAGGATTGAGTGATACTGTTCTTCAAAATTTAACGTGGTCGAATTTTGCCCTTCATAATTTACTGCCAGTAACCATTGGTAATGTAATCGGTGGTGTGGTATTTGTAGGAATGGCATATTTTGCAGCTCATAGAACATTTAAGTAAGAAATAATAAAAATAGTATTTGCTTTTCATTGTTTTAGGTATATGATATAAGTATATGAAACGTTTTTGAAAAGAAAAGGAGTGTTTGAGATGATGAAAGTTTGTTTAGTACAAAAAGGTTCTGTAAAGTATGATAAAGAAAAGAATTTAAAAGAGGCTGAAAAAATTGTGAAAGAAGCAGCAGCAAAAGGGACTGATGTGGTTCTTTTTCCTGAAATGTTTCCAACAGGGTACACTGTTTTTGATAAATTAGAGGAACTGCAAGAAGATATGAATGGATTTTCTGTTCAACGATTTGTTTCTTTAGCAAAAGAGTATCATATGATGATTATTTTTGGCTTTGTAGAAAAAAATCCAAACGGCAAACCTTTTAATAGTTCGTGTATTATCGATAAAGATGGTACTATTGTAGGAACTTATGCAAAAACTCACGGTTGGGCTCAAGAGGAAGAAACTTTTACTCTTGGGAAAGAACTGAAAACTTTTGATACTTCTATTGGGAAAATAGGTGTTCTGATTTGTTACGATATAGAATTTCCTGAACCAGCTAGAATTTTAGCACTTCAAGGAACAAAGATGATATTTATGTTGGCACAAAATATGAAACCAGATGAAGATTTACATATAGAATATATGAAAGCGAGAGCTTTAGAAAATGGTATCTTTATGTTTTCGGCAAACGGCATAGGAGATGATGGTGTTTATGAATATTGTGGCAGAAGTGTTGCTGTAGACCCTTATGGCAAATATCTTGCCATGGGTAGTATGGAAAAAGAAGAAATTTTATATGCTGAATTTGATTTAAAAGATGCTGAAAAAGAAGATGAAAGTTTGAATTATTTAGGTAGAAGAAGAACAGACCTTTATGGGGAGTTGTTGAAATAAGAAAAAAATACAAACCACAATATGAGCCGACCAAATGTGTCGGTTTGTGTTGTGGTTTAAAAAGATGATATTTACACAAAAAAAGGAAAAGGATTATACATGTTAGAAGATAATAAAAATGAATTGAAAAAATCAAAAAATAATGAAATCAAAACAATCAAAGAGGATGATGGTTTTATTATTCCAATGTGGAAGAAAGGTTTTCATTTTTTAGGAATGATCTCAGTATTTTTTTGGCTTAGAAAATTCTTAGAAATATTCAAATTTACTAAAGATTTTATGCAAAGAAAACCTTATTCTTTTGTTGAAATTTGGGTGTTGATAAATTTGGGAGCATCTATTTTAGGTTCGTATATGGCAAGTAAATATAATATAAATATATTGATATGGATTTTTGCGATATATGGATTGTTTAGAATTTTTGAAATTGTAGTTTATCAATTTAATGTTATTTTTTTTGATCCAATGCAACATAAAGATTATTATCTGAAATCAGCTACTCGTTCAATTATATTACTAATACATAATTTCATAGAAATTATATTTTGGTATTCGATTGTATATATTATGGTTGTTAAAATACAGACTAATGTTGATACTATCGATTGGTTTTATTATGTTCAAAATAGTATACTTTGTTTTATGACGGCAGATAATACATTAATAATACAAGAAAACATGAGTTCGACTTTACAAAAAATAGCATTTACGGAGTTGATTATTGGAATAATTATGACAGTTATATCTTTTTCGAGATTTATTGGCTTATTACCAAGTGTAAAAATTATAGATGAAAATTAATATTATTTTAATTTGATATAAATGAATTGTTAGAAAAAAGGGGAGAAATGAAATAATGTTAGTATATTATTATCCACCTTGTGGTACTGTAAAAAAAGCTTTAAAGTGGCTGGATGAACGAAATTTATCATATGATAAAAAGCATATAGTAGAAGAAACGATGAGTAAAGAGGAATTGAAAACTTTTTTAGAAAAAAGTGG
>PDWI01007414.1_pt1 | contig 13337 bp, 9 predicted proteins | sample 1430891 | NCBI WGS metagenome assembly PDWI01 (sample SAMN01162508, study PRJNA174530) | Oral metagenome, whole genome shotgun sequencing project. | biome: Marine environment; feature: Marine mammal; material: Swab sample of the gingival sulcus; isolation source: swab sample of gingival sulcus... | reverse complement strand
CAAATGTGGCAAGCATTGGGAATTTCTGAACATCTGACTTTACAAATTAATAGCTTAGGCGAAAGTGAAGAACGTCAAAAATATCGTGATGCGTTAGTTGATTTTTTAAATGATAAAAAAGAACAACTTGATGAAGATAGCCAACGTCGATTAAGCACAAATCCATTACGAATTTTAGATAGTAAAGACGAGAAGACACAAAGTTTATTAATCGACGCCCCAAAACTCGCCGACTTTTTAGGCGAAGAAAGCAAGGCTCATTTTCAACAAGTGCAAGATTATTTAACTGCTTTAGGTATTGATTTTGTAATTAATGAAAAATTGGTGCGTGGTTTAGATTATTATAATAAAACCGTTTTTGAATGGGTCACTGATAAATTAGGCAGTCAAGCGACTGTGTGTGCAGGTGGACGTTATGACGGTTTAATAGGGCAATTAAAAGGCGGTAAAAAATCCGAGTCTGCGGTCGGTTTTGCGATGGGACTTGAGCGGTTATTATTATTAATTGAAGCAGTCAATCCTTTTGCCGAACAGTCCGCTTGTGATGTCTTTGTTGTTGCTCACCCTGATGTATTTATTGAAGGTATGAAATACGCTCAAGAGTTGCGAGCAAAACGTAGCGATTTACGAGTACGTATAGCAAGTGCGACAGGATTAAAATCACAAATGAAAAAAGCCAATAAATCAGGGGCTAAGCAGACGGTCATTATTGCCCAGCAAGAGCTTGCAGATGGTACGATTAGTATCAAAAATATGCTGGCAGGTGAGCAAGCTATCTATCCTAGAGACTATTTATTTAATGAGTAATTAATATATGAGTAATAAAAAAACATCAAACAAACCTGAAGAAGTTTCGGGCAATATGAATGATAAACAGGCAATGCAAGCCCTCAAGCAACATGGAGGAAATATTGTTTGGGCAATAATCATTGTTTTGGCTGGATATTTTGGTTGGTCGTATTTTCAAAAACATAACGTCGCACAAGTTGATACAAGCGTTTCTGATAGTTATATTAAAATTGCTGATTTAGAACAAAAAGTGATTGCAGAAAAGGGTACGGCACAAACAAGCGAGAAGGCAAAAAAATCATTGGCAACTCAAGAAAAGCAGTTACAGAATGACATTGAAACATTGGTCGCTGAGCATGGCGAGAGTGTTTATGCGTGGCAAGCGTTAATGTTGGAAGCCAAGCGACACATGGATAATAATGATAGTAAATCTGCCATTCCTGTATTACAATCTGCTTCAGAAGTGAAAATTGATGATTTAGGCTTAAAAGCGATTACTCGTCTGCGTTATGCTCAAGCTTTATTGGCGAATGGTCAAGTTGATGAAGCAGAAAAAGAGGCGATGAAAGAAGTTGCCGGCAGTTTTGAGGCGAGTAAACAAGAATTGTTAGGTGATATTTATCTTGCAAAAAAAGATAAAGAGTCGGCAATTCGTTCTTATAAAAATGCTTGGAAATTATTGGAAAAACGTCAAGAAAATCGCCCGATTTTGTTATTAAAAATGCAAAATTTGGGAATTGATGTTAAGCCAATTGAAAGCAAAGAATTGTTTATTAGTAAGCAAGAAACTCAAGAGTTGCCTGCCCAAAGTGAAAAGACCGAAGAAACTGCAAAAAGTGAATAGGCTTTTGGTAGTCGTTTTATTGTTGTATAGACAGATTGTGTGGACAGTTTGACAAAAAATAATGAATAATATGGTGAAAATGTATGAAAATACAGATGAAGTATAATCAGCCTAGCAAAGGTAATTTTATGAATGATAAGAAAATTTATAACTTTGTGTTTGTGGGGCTTGTGTATTCAGGGTTGATGGGCTGTTCTTCTGTCGGACATATTACCCACAAAGATAACACAAAAAAACCTGCAAAACTTGTAGCAATAGATAATCCTGTTAATGTGTTAGAACCTGTGCTGGATGTTGATATCGGTGGGGCAAGATTTGCCAAAAAAGACCCATTAAAATTAGAGCCTGTATTAGATGGCGACAAGATTTATAGTGCGTCTCGTGCGGGGGAAGTTAATGCCATGTTATTGACTGCGGTTCGATTATGGTTAGTTGATGTCAAAGATGAAATTACTGGCGGTGTTGCTTATGATGGCGTTACGAAAACGGTCATTGTATCCACCAAAGACGGCAAAGTGGTTGCTTTAAGTGGTAAAAATGGAGCGGTAAAATGGACAACACAATTACCGTCAACTGTTTTGTCTCCTGCGGTAATTAGTAATGATTATCAGCGAGTTATGCTGTCTGCGAATAATGGTACTTTTTATGGTCTAGACTTATCTTCAGGTCAATTGGTATGGCAGTTCGCAAGTAGTGTACCGAAAATGAGTGTGCGTGGTACTGCGAAACCAAAATTCCTTGATGCGGAAACAGTCTCTTTTTCTGGTGCAGACGGACGTATTTATGCGTTAAACATCGACACAGGCAAGCCGATATGGTCACATCGTATCGCTCATGCAAAAGGCTCAAACGAAATTGACCGTGTGATGGATTTAGATGGTAGTGCAGTGCTTAGTAATGACCGTATTTATTCCACAAGTTATACAGGGCAATTGGTTTCTATCGATTTAAAAGACCATAAAAGCGTTTATTTTGATAAAGTGGCGAGTTTGCATGAGCCTGTTGTCACTGATAAATTTGTGGTTGTCAGTGATTTACAAGGTAATGTGATTGCGTATGATAAAAATACAGGCAAGCAAAGTTGGAAAAATAGTGAATTACAATCAAGAAAATTAACCAACCCTGTGGAATTAAACAATTATATTGCCATTGGTGATTATGATGGTGTTGTGCACTTATTAAATAAAGACACAGGTAAGATTGTCAGTCGAGTTAAAACAGATGGTGCTCTCAATTATTTGCAAGTTATTGGTAATAAACTAATTACCCAAAGTGCTACAGGTCATATTGCCATTTGGCAGTGGTAAACCTACAATTAAAATTAAGATAGTATGATAAGTCAAAAACCTGTCGTCGCATTAATTGGACGACCAAATGTGGGTAAATCCACGTTATTTAATCAAATTACCAAAAGTCGTCAAGCACTTGTAGCCGATATGTCAGGCTTAACTCGTGACCGTCAATATGGTGATGCCTACTATATGAACAAAAGCTTTATCGTCGTCGATACAGGCGGAATTGGTGAAGCAGACGATGGCACAGGTCATATTGATGATTATATGTCAGAGCAATCTTATACCGCCATTCATGAGGCGGATATTATTGTGTTTGTCGTTGATGCTCGTTCGGGTATGATTGGGGCTGATGAAGAAATTGCTAATAATTTACGCACTTTAGGCAAACCGATTTATCTTGTCGCCAATAAAATTGATGGCGTACATGAGGCATCAACTGCCGAATTTTTTCAATTAGGCTTAGGCGAGCCCTATCCAATGTCGGCAAGTCATGGGCGAGGCATTCATAACTTACTTGATACTCTTACTGAAGATATGCCTGAACAAATTGAAGAAGAAGTTCCTGAAGGGCTAAAATTGGCGGTGATTGGTCGTCCTAATGTGGGTAAATCGACTTTAGTCAATCGCTTGCTTGGTGAAGATAGGGTCGTGGTTTTTGATATGCCAGGTACGACTAGGGATAGTATTTATATTCCTTATGAGCGTGAGGGCAAAGATTATGTATTAATTGATACCGCAGGCGTGCGTCGTCGTGGACGTATTGGTGAAAAAGTCGAAAAATTCTCCGTTATTAAAACCCTACAAGCGATTAAAGATGCGAATGTGGTCATCTTGGTGATTGATGCTCAAGAGGGCATTGTTGACCAAGATTTGCACATGCTTGGCTTTGCGTTAAATTCAGGACGTGCCATTGTTATTGCCATTAATAAATGGGACGGCTTAAGCTATGAGCAAAAAAATATGGTGAAATTAGAAATGGATAGACGTTTTAATTTTATTCCTTATATTAAAACGCATCTGATTTCTGCATTACATGGCACAGGTGTGGGCAATATGTACCCCTCTATTCATAAGGCATATGAATCTGCTATGCTGAAAGTTTCTACCAATCGGCTTACGCAAATTTTGCAAGATGCGGTGATAGCTCACCCACCGCCTATGGTTGCGGGCAGGCGTATTAAATTAAGATACGCTCATTTAGGGGGCAGTAATCCGCCTGTGATTGTTGTGCATGGTAACCAAACTCATGCCTTGCCAAAAAGTTATAAACGCTATTTAGAAAATCAGTTCCGTACTGTGTTTAAACTAGAAGGAACACCGTTACGAGTTGATTTTAAACAAAATAGTAATCCTTATGAAGGCAAAAAAAATAGCAAACCAAAACCGAAATCAGAGAAACAACGTCAGCGAAAACGCATTCAAAAATTTAAGCGTAATGCAAAAAAACGTTGATGAAAGTTAGCTTGCAAAAAGTGTGCTATGATGCGAAATAAACAATCCCAACAATCAGCAATGCCCTCATTATTAGCGTATTCGTTGAAATATATCTTGCTAATGCTGTTGATATCTGCCTTGCTAACAGTGACGATTGTGAGCCTTTTTGGTATTCATCACGCTTTTGTAAAACAAAGAAAAAATGCTCAAGAATTTGCGGTACTACTTTCTCATTCTGCAGGCATGCCCTATGACTTAGGTCTTGAGCTTTCTGTCAATCAAGTCGAGGAAATATTACAAGCCAATCCGTTTATTAAAGACATCAATCTATATTCATTTCAAAGTCAATTAGAGCTGACAGAGGAGTTTAAGTCTCCTTGGGCTATTGCACTTACTCAAGATAATTATAATATTAATCAAACCATTATTTATCGTGATAATGTCGATGAAATCTTTTTAAGACAAATTCCTGATATTGATAAATTAGCCAGTAATTTAAATAAACAAAAAGGTTATGTTAGTGTGGAACTTGATGTAAAAAAAATTCGTTCCCAATGGTTGCATGAGCACATCAGTTTATACTTAGTTATTTTGTTGGGTTATTGCTTATTGTTTATTGGGCTATATTTATTTAATAAATATGGAATTAGACAAGCAAAAGCATTACAAAAGACGGCCAATAAATTATTTGAATTAGATAAAAATGGATTTATGGCATTGCCTGCGTTGAAGCAAAAGATTAGTTTTGCTGAATATCATGACATAAAACAAGCATTTTTTAAATCGGTTGAATATTATAACGCTATCAAAAGACAGAAAAATCAAATAGAATTTGCAGAACAGAATGAACAAGAAGAAACGGGGAGTGAGTTGCAAGAAAGTGCTATCCAAAAAATTATTCAGAATGAGCTTGTGCAATCGCTAAAAATAGTCAACGAAGGAACACAGTCACTTGGACAGCAATATCTGCTAGATGAACAAAAAGATGCTTTATCTGTAGTGAGAAAAGGCTCACAACAAATGCAATTTGTTTTAGAGCAAATTACTTATTTTCAAAAATTGCAAGCTGGTGAAGTCGTTATCAATCGAGTTGAATTTAATCCATTGCAATTAATTTCTGATATTATTGCCATATTTGAAGTCGATAGTAGCAAGAAAAATATTGAATTATTAAGCAATATTACCCATAAAGAATATAAATTAGAAGGTGATATTGATAAAATTCAACAAATTATTAAAGCGTTAGTGGAGAATGCCATTGAATTTACTGATAAGGGCGTTGTTACCATAGAATCACAGCTACAACATTTTGAAAATAGCACTCGTTGGACAATTAGGATTAAAGATACAGGTATAGGTATCGAGGAAGTGTATTTAGAAAATATTTTTGAGCCATTTTTTCAAATCAATCCAAAAAAAGATAAATCAACAAAAAATCAAAGCATTGGTATTGGTTTAACCCTTGCCAAACAATTAACCGAATTAATGGATGGAAAGTTATCAGTCAGTAGTGATGAAAAAGGTAGCGTATTTACTTTAATAATTCCGCTATTTGATAAAACACAATTGCTACAACGTCAGTATTTACAAGGTATTACCATTAGTTGTTTTCAACAAGAACAAGATGAAACATTAACTCATGATTTGTTTGAGTCAGGTGCAAAAAAAGTGCGTTGTTTTTATAATGTTGATGAAACTTTGCAGATGTTAAGTCAACAGCCAACAGATGTATTGATAATTTCTGCAGATGTTGGTTACCGACAAGTCATGCAACTTGTAAGCACTATCCGTGAAAAAGAGAGCAATCATCGTATCCTGATTGTATGGTTAATGAAGGCGGAAATGAAAGTCAGTCATACACGAATGCAGGTGATGGGGATAGATTTTGGCTTAACCGTGCCATTTTCTCGGCGAGAGCTTGCGTTAAGTATTAAAAATTGGTTACGCTAAAAACCACCCCCTAAATTATTTTAAAAGAGAGAGAAATTTTATGGAACCTATGGTTAAAATGGCGGCTCGTGCTGCCCAACGTGTTGGCGAAGAGATATTAAACGCTCATAACAATCGTCATAAAATTGAATTAGACATACAATCAAAAGGGCTAGACGGTCTTGTTACAAGAATTGATAGATTTAGCGAAGAATTAACCATTGAAACTTTGCGTGAAAGCTACCCAAATCATTCTTTTTTAGGCGAAGAATTTGGTTTACAAGAGGGCAAGGGCGAAGATGCCGATTGGTGTTGGATTATTGACCCACTCGATGGCACCCATAATTTTGTCCATGGTTTTCCGCATTTTTGCGTATCTATTGCCGTGCAACACAAAGGCGTTACTCAACATGGGGTAATTTATGATCCTGTGCGAGATGAGTTATTTTCTGCCTCTCGTGGACAGGGTGCGAGATTAAATCAACGTCGCATTAATGTTTCTGACCGTAAAACCATTCAAGGCGGATTTTTTACCACAGGTCACCCTCACGAAAGAAAAGTCGCTGAGGGTACAAAATTATTTATTAATGAACACTTTGCAAGTTTAGCAAAAATCTGTGAAATGGGCGGACAAGTTCGTCGTACAGGCTCGGCAGCTTTAGATTTAAGTTATGTCGCTTGTGGACGTTTTGACGGTTATTTTGAAATGTCGCTTAAACCTTGGGATATTGCCGCTGGTGAATTGATTGTTAATGAGGCTCGTGGTTTAGTGGTTGACCATAAAGGGGCTCATGAGGCAATGAAAACAGGCTCAATTTTTGCTTGTAATGTCAAACTGTTAAAACCATTAATGCAAGCGGTTGTACCGACTTGGGGCAGTGAGTTTTAATCATGCGTATTCGCAAGTTATTTAAATTTGAAAACGCCCATATCGTCCGTAACTGCTCATCAGACCGATGTCGCCGTTCCATTCATGGACATAGCTATCAAGTGGAATTGATTTTAGAGGCTCATCGTTTAGACCATGGGCAAATGGTGTATGATTTTGGGCTATTAAAATCGTCTATTAAAGATTTAATTGATAGTTTTGACCATGCAATTTGCTTTTGGAATAAAGACGACCCTGAATATGTCGCTATGTGTAAGCAATTTAGTGCAAGATGGATAAGTCTGCCTGTATCGCCCTCTGCCGAGCAATTTTCACGAATTATCTTTTTTTGGTCGCAACAAATTTTGCAACAAACACAAATGCAAAATGGTGAGCAAGATGTGAAAGTTTATTCGGTGATTGCTCATGAAACCGCTACAGGTTATGCACAGTGTTTTGCTGAAGATATCACTAATGAACAAATGGGCAAGTTAAATTTAGCGGATTTTGCTTTTAGTGAGCAGGTTAAAGCGGAATGGGCAGACCCAAATATGTATGATAAATTAATTGCAGGCGAGCCGTTTATTAATCCGTCTGTTGATATGCAAGTGGTTGTATAGTTTATGTCTATGTTCGATAATCAACAAACTTTTATCCTAAATAATGATACTGATACGCAAGCCCTTGCGGAAAAATTAGCAAAAATAGACTTATGTGGCAGTGTGTGGCTATCGGGTGATTTGGGGGCAGGTAAGACGACTTTAACTCGTTATTGGTTGCAAGCATTGGGGCATAAAGGGGCGGTAAAAAGTCCTACTTATACTCTAGTTGAGCCGTATCAAATTGAAAAAAAGGCAGTGTATCATGCTGATTTATACCGCTTACAAGACCCTGAAGAATTGGAGTTTATTGGTTTTGAGGATTATTTAGCTGATGAGACTGCGTTAATTATTATTGAATGGGCAAGTCGTGCCTCCGATTATTTACCTGAGCCAATAATGAGAATTCATATTAAAACGCAAGCCGATGGCAGTCGTAAGGTTACTGTCAATTAAAATCAAAATCTACAAAAAAACCAATCAACTAATGATTGGCTTTTTTATCACTAAACTACAAGTTATTAATTACACAATTAAATGAATTAATTGTAAATTGTCAAAATTACCTGCTTGCACATCTTCAAGTGATTGTGCTGAACAAACTTCAATTTTATCTGTCTCTACGACACGGACAAAGGCTCGACAGTTGGTTGTATCACCATCAAATGATAACAAGATTTCTTTTAATCTGCTATCACCACGGCGTAATTGACCTGTTCTTGCTTCTGCACTCTTCGTATAAACGACAAATAATTGACCTTTACGGATTGCACCCAACTCGACCCATTCATGGAAAGGTTGTGATTTCACCATACAAGGTTTGAATTTCTTCAATTTATGCGTACCAACGAAGTACTGGAATGGGCTTTCGCCATCATTTTCTTCGGTAGCAAGGTTAATCACTTTAATTGCCTCACCTGGACAAAGGTCTAATAAGCCCATGGCAACCCCTGTTTTTGCGGTGATTTGGTCATCAATACTTTCAGAATCAAATGGCAGATGAATGTCAATTTCAGGTTTTTCTTCAGGGGTAAATACCGCAGTATCCAAGAAGGTCTGCAATTTAGCATGACGTGCATTTGCTCGTTCAATATTACTTAGATTAACGTCATTTGGATTGCTGACAGGGGTATAAGTTGGTTTAACTTGAGGAAGTGCTTCTTCTACACTCTCATCATCTGCTTGTTCTGAGTCATCATATTCTGTATTAACAGTATTTTCTAACTCAATATCAACTAAGTTTTCACTTTCGGCATAAGTATCCGAACCAACCTCTGTTGGGTGATAACCTGCAACATTATTTTGGGAAACACCTAAGAATTCTTGTAAGATTACCGAACGGCTAGAGTTACCCGCTAAGAATAAATGAATGTGTTCTGGTACTAGATTATCTTCACTATGGCGAATAAAGGCACTCTTCATTTCGATAAAGAAAGATTTTAAGCCATCAAAAATACGTTGCTCAATATAGTTGATTAAATCAGTTTGTTTAATCACAATATCGACATCAACGGTTCTACCATGACGGTTAATTAATTTAATGGTTTCTGTGCCTTCTGCATCTGTATTGAGACTGCCTTTTTCCCATAAATTACGTAATTTTGTCATCATCAAAGTGGTATTGGTGATGGTTGCTTGCGTTTTTAATAATAACATTTCTGAACCTGGGAATGCTTTGGCATCTGTAGGCTTAGTAAAAGCAATTTCATGTTGGCGACAGGTCTCAATATTTTGTTGGAATACCAAGTAGGCAAGATTTTCTAAAATCAATTCACCGCCTAAAAATTCATCACCTGATGCACCAAAATGTTCGATAACCGCATCATAATCGCCTTCATCAAGATTGTCCTCTCTAGGCAGACGATAAATACCATAATCAAAGTCAGTTGTACCACCACCAAAGTCAAATACAGAATAAGGTACGCCTTCTTCGGTTGGTTCGATGTCTAGTTTGGTAAAGGCAGCCGCTGAGAAAGCCGCAGGTTCTGAAGCTTGTTCAACGACAGAAAACGCTTGGAAAAACGCAGGGTCTTGTACTAAGGTATAAGGTAAGCTACGTTGCAGACCACGACGGAAGGAAGATAAAATATTTTCTTTTACTGGCTTTTTGAATTTCACAGGGAAAGTCATAAAGTAGTTTAAGAAGATACCACGGCTACGCCAGTTGATATACATACCCAAATACCAAGCGTATAATTCGATTGGGTCAAATGGATAATTTTCATCAACAACTAGTGGACTTTCAGCACTTGGGTCATTGCGTTTTAGATGTTCAATCGAATGCTCATGCCCTTGTTGGTCGGTGACAAAGGTATTTTCTGAATATTCATCATACATTGCCCATTGCTTTAGACGTTGCAAAATACTACCGACAATTAATGGGTCAGAATTGTTATTGCGGAAACTTGCTCGAGCCTCATGAGCAGAATGCACTGTATCCCAATTGACTAATGGGCGATGGGTTTCTGCTTGCCATGCTTTTAAGAAAGTTGGATAATCAATTAATTCAATAACCGTTGGGTTTTCAAAATGCTCGGTTTTAATATCATTAGTCAAGTAATCTTTTGCTTGCATGCCAATACGCAATAATTCATCTTGACCATCACGACGGATAGCAACGACTGTACTGCTTGTGCCAAAATCAATGGCAACATTAGCAGGTTGAATATCTCTGACAGGGTTACGAGCACGAATATTTTCGCTTGTTTTAATATTAATATAATGAGCAGGCTTTTTATCGGTTGCATAAAACTCCCATAAGCCTTGATTAATATCGGTTAAGAATAAATTATCGATTTTTGGCAGGCGAGTGCTAATATAATCAATATCAGTAAATAAGCCTTGTACATTATCAAACTCTAATTTACCTTGTTGATAGGCCAAATAGCTTAGATAATCATTGACTTTGTTTTCAACGTCAATATTTTCAGGTCTGATTGAAAAATGGTGCTTATTACAAAAATTAAAAAAAGCAATGTTATCCATAGTTTTATGGAAACGAGGCAAAATACGACCGTCATCACCGGTAATTTTTGGGCTTGCGTTGGTGATATATTCGACATCAACCACTTCGCCGGTATTAATATGCCAATACCAAGATTTTAGCAGTTTTTTTGCATTCGCATCTTCTTGTAATGGGAAGGTTTTGTCTTCCATCAAATGCTGTAGTTCTTGCCATGATGGCATTTGCCAATTGCCGATACCGGCAATACTTAGTTGTTCAAGATAAGTTTTTGTCTCTTCGATAGGGTAGTGGATTTTACTTGGGTCTGCTTGCCATAAAATCCCTGAAACGCTATCAAAAAGCATGGTATTGTTGGCAACCCACCACCATTTGCTTTGTTCGATTTCTGCATTAATTTCTTTTGCCCCTAACTTTTTTCCTTCCATTAAGGCATCAAGTATGGGTTTAGAAATAGATACGGTGTGCATTTTTGGTGTATCATCTTGCACTTGCCTATTGTTAGTTTCGCTCACTGGTTGTTCTCCTGTTACTATGGATTGATTTTTTTGCTGATTATCATCATGATTGTTGCGTTTATCAATATTGGTTTTATTAAAGATCATATGGGGTATTCACTCCGTAACTACTAAAGTTGTGCGTACATTTTCACCTGCTCCATTTTTTAGTCCTAAAAGTAACACAGAGGCAATCTTATCGCCACTATTATTCACTTTTTGTTGATAATCAAAATTGTAAGCACTGCCTACTTTTGGTGCTTTTACTAAAGTAGCAGGGTTTTTTGCCCGATTTAAGTTATACAAAGCAAGGCAGCGATTTAATATATCAATTTCTTGCTTAGGGACAGGCTCTTTATTTTTTCTACATTGAGTTGCCAATTCGTCCCACAGTCGTAAAATGGTTTTCCATTGACTTGCTCGTACAATAAATTGTAACAAAAGTTGCTCTTCAGGAACATTAGCAAGTAAAATTGGTTTTAATAAACTATTGCTTTTTTTCAGTTGGTTGATTAATTTATCATCGTCTTCAAGCTCGCCTGCCCATTTTGGAAAAGTCATCACTTTCTTTTCCACAATTTTTTCCACAGGCTTTTCAACAATTTTCTCAACGACTTTTTCGACTTCAATCTCAACTAACTTTTCAACTTCAACCAGTTTTTCGACAGGTTTTTCGACGATTTTTTCAACTTCAACAATTTTTTCGACAGGTTTTTCGACGATTTTCTCAACTTCAACAATTTTTTCAACGGGTTTTTCAACAATTTTTTCAACTTCGACAATTTTTTCTTTGACATTATCTTGTGTTTTGATTTCTACCACTGCTAAACTTGATAATACATCAGCTAATAAGTTTTTAAATGAATTACTTCGTTCTAAATGTTTTAACACAAGGTCAACTTGCTGAGTTACATTATTTTTAGTAGCAGAGGCGTCATTTTCCTGTTTTCCTCTAGTCGCTGTGCTAGTGGTATTTTTTTTGCTCATAAATTTTATTCCTTACTTAGTAAGATTTTAATAAGATAGTATATAGTATAAAGAAAAATAGTACAAAAGGCTATAATAAAGAAAATCTTCAATATTACCAATGTTGTTTTAATTGTTGCACATAATGTTCATTAAAATCAATAAATTCTTGTGTTGCCATATTTTCTTGGTTTTTTTGTCTTTGGATAAATTCGCTTGGGATTGCTGTATTTTTTTGTTGAGTAATGGCTAATATATCCTGTTTACTATCCCCTTTAAAGTGTTCAAGTAATTGATTAATTTGCTTTTGTAACTGTTCTCTTTGTTTGTCTGTGGTAGTCACGTCATAAAAAGCGGTCATCATTTGCTTGAGTGTTGATTTTTGTAAACTGTCTAAAATAACTTGATGACTGTTAGCGGTCAAGTCATCAGGCTGTTGAGCAATATACCATCTTAACAATATTTTTAATTCCATAATTGTATCACGGAATTGCATTTCTTTGTCAGTGCCTGTTTGTGAAAAACCAGCCATTTGTTTTTCCATAATGCTTTCGTTGAGTGCCTTAATCTCGGCAATATGATGATAAAACAGTTCGGTAATTTGTTCTTCATGGCTTTCGGCAAAGATTTTACGAGCTTTTGTCTGAATCTTACCGTTATTGACAAAACTTTTTGCCACATTATCCAATCTATGAATGGTATTATTAGTAATGTCGGTAATTAATTCTTGCACCGAATTGGCAAGGTAAAGATGTGTTTGTTGCAAATATTCAAGGTGATGTTGCAATTCATTCATGGTGTTAATTAATTCTTCTAAGACAATCACAGAATGAGCGGATAACATTAAACGTAAATTTTTACTATCTTTATTAATATCTAAAGGTTTTAATAAAAATGGTGATGGAGTAGGGGAGGGCGTGTTTTGTTTTTTATTTTCGTTTCTACTCGCATTATTATCCGTGTTAATTTCAATTTTTTTATTTGAATAAAATTGATATAACGTAAAAGTTATTGTTGTAAAAATAAATAAAAATGGTAAAAATATATCTTCAAATACAAAAGAACTAATAAATAAGGCAATTAATAATTTACTAAAATGTTCAATAAAAAAATCTTTTAATTTATGTAAATCTGAATAACGAAATTTTTCGATT